>Ga0187778_10000441_pt1 | contig 29493 bp, 26 predicted proteins | sample 1015_Q2_SP5_20_M_FD_132418 | JGI IMG/M metagenome (GOLD analysis project Ga0187778, IMG submission 132418) | Tropical peat soil microbial communities from peatlands in Department of Meta, Colombia - 1015_Q2_SP5_20_MG | ecosystem: Environmental > Terrestrial > Soil > Wetlands > Peat | place... | reverse complement strand
TTATGGGTGGGCGCACAAGGACTCGAACCTTGGACCCGCTGATTAAGAGTCAGCTGCTCTACCAACTGAGCTATGCGCCCTAACCGGGGAATTGAAGGGTTAGGCACTCCACCCATCCGCCTGGCCGAAATTCCGGCGGAGAAGACCCCGCGCCGCGGTGACAGGTCCTCGATATAGCGGTCCCTCGCGGCGCGGGCAAGACAGCCGCGGCTTTGGCCGGAATTTGAGGCGCGATTTGCGCCGCCATATGGATCTCGATCCGCAAACGGCGCTGCTCCAAACGATTAAATCCTTTCCTGGACCGCAAATCTCTGTTGTAATTAGCGGGTAAATCGGCGTGCTCCTGAGCCTTGGGGCCATTATGCGACGCCGCGAAATCATCAAAGTCATCGTTGGTTCGGTCATTACGTGGCCGCTCGCGCTGCGCGCTCAACCGGCGGGCGCGATGCGGCGCGTCGGCTGGCTTGATCTTTTCCGCGAGGACGATCCGTTTGCCCAAGGCCGCGTGGAAGCCGTGCGAGAGGATTTGGCGGAAGCGGGCTGGACCGTCGGTCGCAATCTTCAGATCGACTACCGCTGGGGTGTCACCACGCCTGAACTGGCGCAGCGGCTTGGCGGCGAGCTTTTGAGCTTGTCCCCCGACGTGATCCTGTGCTCGGGCAGTCCGGGCGTGAAGGCGTTGAAGCAGGCCACCGTTAAGGTCCCGATCGTATTCGTTTTCGTCGCCGAGCCGGTGGATCAAGGCATCGTCCAGAGCCTCGACCACCCTGGCGCCAACATCACCGGCTTTGCCTATCTGGAGCGGACGATCGGAGCGAAATGGTTTGGCCTCCTCATGGAGGTCGCGCCGCAGGTCAAAAGCATCGCGTATCTCTTCAGCCCCAAGGCGGCGCTCTATGCGCATTTCTACTATGAATCCGCCGCCGCGGCGGCGGAGAAGAGAGACGTGCGCGTGGAGATGACTCCGGTAACGGAGGTGGCGGAGATTGAGCGCGCTTTTGCGAATATCGGCAGTGACGGCGGCATGATCGTCAACCCCGACGCTTTCATAAACGGCAATATCGGTCTTGTTATCGATCTGGCCGCGCGTCATCGTGTCCCAGCCATTTATGGCACTGCGGGCGATGTGGCGAAATCGGGCGCTTTGATCGTCTACAACCTCGATCTGCTTGACAACTACCGGCAGGCTGGAAGGTATGTCCAGCGTATTCTCAAGGGCGAGAATCCCGCCGATCTTCCAGTCCAGCAGCCTACGAAGTTTCAATTCGCAATCAACCTGAAAACCGCGAAAGCGCTGGGCCTGACCGTTCCGCAGCCCCTTCTCATCGGCGCCGACGAGGTGATCGAATGAGGCGGCGTGAGTTTATCGCGCTTGCCGGTGGTGCAGCGACCGCATGGCCGATTGTGGCGCGCGCGCAGCCAGCGATGAAACCTCATCGCATTGGATATCTGTACGGCGGTACCGAAGCCGCGAGTAAGGATCATATTGACGAATTCAAAGCCGGGATGCGCGATCTCGACCATGTCGAAGGGCAAGTCTTCGTCTTTGATTGAATGAGGCGGCGATGTCTACTACGGCACTTTAGCGGACAAAGAGATCGCGCTCAGCGATGTCCGCTTTTGGTGGGAATAGCGGATATGTGAAGATAACGGGTCAAGACGCTAAAGAATGACGCTAAAGGATGTTGTAGTTTGAATGCCGGGAGGAACTTTTGGCTGTCAAAGTGACAGCATTTAGTTGAGCGTTGACCGCAATATGACACGGGCTTTGTATTGCGTCTTTCATGTCGTGTGCGCGGCTGCACTTGTCCTTGGCGCCGTCAGTGCGGCGACGGCAGAACCGAAGCGTGTGTTGCTGATCAATTCCTATGGCCGAGAATTCGCGCCTTGGAGTGAATATGCAGAAGAGATCCGCGCTCAACTGCAGGAGGAGTGGGAACGCCCTCTGGACATTTATGAGCTTTCACTCACAACCGCGCTCCTGGGCCAAGGCGAGCATGACTTCGCCAACTACCTTCATACTCTGTTTTCTGACCGCGAGCCGGACCTTATGCTCACTATTGGCGCTCCGGCTGCTAGTTTCGTTCTACAGTATAGACAGAATCTCTTTCCCGCCACGCCAACGTTGCTGACGACGGCCGATCGGCAGTTGATGAAATATTCCGCTCTAAGCGCCAACGACGCAGCCGTTCCGGTCAATATTAACTTCGCCGACTCTATCGAGAACATTCTGCGGGTTCTGCCCGACACGACCAGCGTGGCCATAGTAATCGGTGACTCCTTCCACGAAAGGGAGTTTTCGGAGCGGATGCGCCAAGCATTCCAACCTTTCACGGATAGAGTGACATTCACTTGGTTCAACGAATTATCGCTCAGCGAGATAATGAAGCGCGCTGCAAGACTCCCGCCTCACTCCGCTATCTTCTGGTTTGGGTTGATTGTTGACGCGGCGGGCGTGTCGCATCAAGACCTTGAGGCATTAACTCTCGTTCGCGCCGTCGCAAATGCACCAATATTTTCTTTCGTCGACGCCTATTTGGGTAAGGGAATTGTCGGTGGCCCGATGATATCGGTGCGGGATGTTGCGAAAGCGATCGCAGGCGCTGCCGTGCGTATCCTTGGTGGTGAGATGGCGAGCGATATCAAGACAGCCGCAATCGGTTTTGGGACGCCAAAGTTCGACTGGAGGGAAATTCAACGCTGGCAGATCAGCGAAAACCGGCTACCGCCGGGAAGTGAGATTCTATTTCGACCGCCGACAGCGTGGGAACAATATCAATGGCAAATCATTCTGATTGCGGCCGCACTCCTGCTGCAATCAATGTTGATAGCCGGGCTGGCCCTTGAACGCCGGCGCCGCCGCAATGCAGAGGTTCTCGCGCGTCGCTCCATGGGAGAGCTTGCCAACATGAACCGCATCGCGACGGCGGGCGAACTGTCGGCGTCGATCGCGCACGAGATGAAACAGCCGTTGGCCGCAATGGTCACGAATGTGCGAGCTAGCTTGCGCTGGTTGGGTGCGGCCGAGCCAAACCTCGAGGAAACGCGCGAAGCACTCCAAAACGTTCTCAAGGATGGAAACCGCGCGGCCGAGGTGATCGACAGTGTCCGGGCAATGTTCAAGAAGGAGCAAACAGACAGAACTCAGCTTAATCTGAACGATCTCATCACCAGTGTGCTTTACCTTCTAAGGGACGAGCTACGGCCGCAACGTATTGTTTTGCGGACGAACCTGGACCCACAGCTTCCGCCAGTGCGAGGCCACAGAGGGGAGCTGCAGCAGGTCATCTTAAATCTGGTCCGGAATGCAGCCGACGCAATGAGCAAGATCTCATATCGACCACGAGTGTTGACCGTAAAGTCCGAAATTCAGCCACCAAACGATGTATTGATATCGATCGCAGACAGTGGAACCGGTATCGATCCGAAGGACATCGATCACATCTTTGATGCGTTCTTCACAACGAAACAAAGCGGAATGGGGATGGGCCTCTCGATTTGCAAGTCAATCATCGAGGACCATTCGGGGCGTCTTTGGGCTTCTCCCGATGTCAAACATGGATCGGTGTTTAATATCTCTTTGCCGATCGACAAGGTTGCCAGTCAGGCGTGGTAGCAAGACTTTTCGCGGCCTTGTTTAGGCCACCGAATGGCGGCAGCGGACCGCTCGCGCGAAAAAGCAAGGCCGCCTTGCGCGGCGGCAAAGCGGCCTTCGTCCGGCGCTTGTTCAATTCAAACGCGCTCAGCCCACATCCTGCGAGTGGATGCGGCGCTCGCCGACCGCGAGCGGCTCGAGCTTGCCGCGCTGGCGGCGGATCATCAGCTTGTTGAGCGCCCCCAGATAGGCCTTAGCCGAGGCGACGAGCGTGTCGGGATCGGCGCCCTTGGCCGTGACCGAGCGCCCGTTCTCCGATAAGCGCACCGAAACTTCCGCCTGCGCATCGGTGCCCTCCGTTACGGCATGCACCTGATAGAGTTCCAGCACCGCATTGTGCGGCACCATCGCCTTGATGCAGTTGAAGGTGGCGTCGACCGGCCCATTGCCCTCGCGTTCCTCGATCAGCGGCTTTCCGTCGATATCGAGCTTCATGGTGGCGCGCTGCGGCCCGCGCGTTCCGGCAATCACGGAGAGCGACACGAGCTTGATGTGATCCTGGGCGGTGGCGATCTCTTCGTCGACCAGCGCCTCGATGTCTTCGTCGTAGACATGCTTCTTGCGATCGGCGAGCGCCTTGAAGCGCACGAAGGCGTCTTCGAGCTGGTTGCCGGCGAGCTTGTAGCCGAGCTCTTCGAGCTTGTGCACGAAGGCATGGCGGCCGGAATGCTTGCCCATGATCAGCGAGGTCTGCTTCACGCCGACGTCCTCGGGCATCATGATCTCGTAGGTCTGCGTGTGCTTGAGCATGCCGTCCTGATGGATGCCGCTCTCGTGCGCGAAGGCGTTCCTCCCGACGATCGCCTTGTTGTACTGCACCGGAAACGAGGTGACCGCCGAGACGAGCTTGGACGCGCGCGTGAGCATGGTGGTGTCAATGCGCGTCCAATAGGGCAGCACGTCGTTGCGCACCCGCATCGCCATCACGACTTCCTCGAGCGAGGCATTGCCGGCGCGCTCGCCGATGCCGTTGACGGTGCACTCGATCTGGCGCGCGCCGGCGTTGATGCCGGCGAGCGAGTTCGCCACCGCCATGCCGAGATCGTTATGGCAGTGCACCGAGAAGCGCGCCTGATCCGAATTCGGCACTTGTTCGCGCAGGCGCTTCATCAGGGCGAAATATTCGTCCGGCACCGTGTAGCCGACCGTGTCCGGAATGTTGATTGTGGTGGCGCCGGCCTTGATCGCCGCTTCGACGCAGCGGCACAGAAAGTCGAATTCGGTGCGCGTGCCGTCCTCGCTCGACCATTCGACGTCGTCGGTGTAATTGCGAGCGCGCGTCACCTGCGCGATCACCATCTCGTAGACTTCGTGAGGCTCCTTCTGGAGCTTGTATTTCATGTGCACCGGCGAAGTGGACAGGAACGTGTGGATGCGCCGGCGCTCGGCCGGCTTGGTCGCTTCGGCGCAGCAATCGATGTCCTTGAAACTCGCGCGCGCCAGGCCGCAGACCACGGCTTTCTTGGTGCGCTTGGCGATCTCATGCACGGCGGCGAAATCGCCTTCGGAGGCGATCGGAAATCCGGCCTCGATGATGTCGACGCCCATCGTGTCGAGGAGTTCAGCGACTTCGAGCTTCTCCTCGTGCGTCATGGTGGCGCCGGGACATTGTTCGCCGTCGCGGAGCGTAGTGTCGAAAATGAAGACTTGGTCCGCGGCGGATTTCCGCGCCTGGCTTGCGTGCTGTGCGGCACTCTTTGGTGCGGAACTCTTGGGCGCAGAACTTTTGGCGGTGTCTTTGGCCGCCTGCTTGGCTTTATCCTTGGCTGGGCTTGTCATGGCTGATCCTTGGCTCGTCCTTGGCTTTCGCGCCCGACCAGGTCCGTGTTCGGATCATCCGGTCCTTGAGCGCTCCTGGGTTCCGCGGTGGCGGTCGACCCCTGAGTGCCCAGGCGCAAATGCCCAGCCGGCCCTCAGGGGGCGATAAGGAGCAGGAGCTTGCCCAGATTGAGGGCGGCGCCGGAAAACGCCGCCAAGGCGATCCGGGTCATCGCGCGAGAATCGCGGCGATCGAACATTGCTGCCCTCGTCGTGTTTATGACGTCGTGCTTACGACGCATCGTGCTTACAGCGGCACCGCCCCAAAATCGCGGATCGGCGTGAATTCCACGTTGATCCGTGTTTGGACCGGCCCCTTTGTAGCGGAATAAAGCGGCCCTTCGCAAGGTTCTTGCTGCGGGGAATTTGAACCGCATCACGGCCAACTGAGGAAATCGATGTTCTCTGTTTCGAGGCGATTGACGCCCTTCGGCCGCGCAAATTTTTTTACGGCAACCATCGTGGCGGCCTTGCCATAGGTCCGGTCGCACGAAAATCGGCCTCGCATCCCGAACATCGGTCGCGAGGCCGAAATTTTGGCTTACTCGTGCCTAAGCTTTCTGGCGTCAACCTTATTCGTGCCAGGGATTGACGAACAATCCGACCATGCCGGCGACACCTTTGGTGTGCGCGGGCGGCTGGCCCGGCGCCGCGAGCTTCGCCAGAACGTCTTCCCTGGTCAGGCCCGGTTGCATTTCAGTCGTGTCGAAATCGGTGGCGACGAGCACGAACGTATAGTGGTGCGCCATCTGGCCCGGCGGCGTGCAAGGACCGGAATAGAATGCGACGCCCTGCGTGCTTTTGCCGCCGACATATTTGTCGGACTGCTTGCTCACCTCGCCTTCGGCAAAGCCGGTGACCGAGGTCGGGATGCCGTAAGCAACCCAGTGATTGACGCCCGCGCCGCCGCGGCCTTCCGGGTCCGTCATCAAAAAGACGAAGCTCTTGGTGCCGTCGGGCACATTGCTCCAGGAAAATTGCGGCGACACGTTATCGCCGACGCAATTCGGATTGTTCGGCGAGTTGGCTTTGCTGTTGGCGACTTGTTTCGGCATAATTTTGCCGTCCGCGAAGGTGGTGGAATTCAGCGTGAAAAGGCCCGCGGCGTCGGCCGCCGTGGCGGCGAAACCCAGGGCCATCGTCGCGGTGGCGACCGCAAACAGATGATGTCGCTTGGCAAGCATGAACGTTTTCTCCGAAGTTTTGTCGCACCCGCAGCGGAAGCTGCCGCTGCTTGGAGAACAACCCCATCAGTTCCGGAAAAGTCCTAGCGCATGATCCCGAAAAGTGGGTACCGGTTTTCGCATAAGATCATGCGCAATCAAAATCTTAGGGGCGTGCAGCGATTCAACCGGATCGTACTGTAGACCGCCATCGTTTCAAGTTAAATCGATTGCGGCTCTAGACGTTTGATGGGGCATGATCTTTTCGGAAAAACGGTTTCCACCCCGGATCAAGTCCGGGGGCAGGCTTTTTCCGGATCATGCCCTGGCGGTCGCCGGCCGTCCGCCGAGCTCGGCGCGTCTTCGTCAGTTGCGCGAGCGGTCGACCAAGGCGCTTTTCTTGATCCACGGCATCATTTCGCGGAGCTTGGCGCCGACCTGCTCGATCGGATGGGCGGCGCATTTGGCGCGCATGGCCTTGAACGAGGTTTGATTGACCTTGTTTTCGAGCATCCAGTCCTTGACGAATTTGCCCGATTGGATGTCGCCGAGGATGCGTTTCATTTCAGCGCGCGTCTTGTCGTCGACGACGCGGGGGCCTGAGACATATTCGCCGTATTCGGCGGTGTTCGACACCGAATAGTTCATGGTGGCGATGCCGCCTTCGTAGATGAGGTCGACGATCAGCTTTACCTCGTGGACGCATTCGAAATAGGCCATTTCGGGGGCGTAACCGGCTTCCACCAGCGTCTCGTAGCCCGCTTTCATCAGCTCGACGAGGCCGCCGCACAAGACCGATTGTTCGCCGAACAGGTCGGTCTCGCATTCTTCGCGGAAGCTCGTCTCGATGATGCCGGCGCGTCCGCCGCCGATGGCCGCGCCGTAGGACAGGCAAAGATCGTGGGCGTTGCCGGAAACGTCGCGGTGAATGGCGAGCAGGCAGGGCACGCCGGCGCCGCGCTGATATTCGGACCGCACGGTATGGCCCGGCCCCTTCGGCGCGATCATCATCACGTCGAGATCGGCCCGCGGCTCGATCAGATTGAAATGAATATTGAGCCCATGCGCGAACATCAGCGCGGCGCCCTGTTTCATGTTGGCGTGCAGGTGGTTGGTATAAATGTCGGCCTGCAATTCATCCGGGGTGAGCATCATCATCACGTCGGCCCATTTGGCGGCCTCGGCGACCTCCATGACATTGAGCTTCTCGCCTTGCGCTTTCTTGACGCCTTGCGAGGTCTTGCGCAGCGCCACAGCGACCTCCTTGACGCCCGAATCGCGCAGGTTGAGCGCATGCGCGTGGCCCTGGCTGCCATAGCCGATAATGGCGACCTTCTTGCCCTTGATCAGGTTCAGGTCGGCGTCGCGATCGTAGTAAACACGCATGGTTTCACACCCCTTTATCTCACCCGTTTCTCGCCCGTTGTCGCGGCCAGAAGCGCAAAATGCGGCGGCTGGCCGGACTTGTCCGCCGCTGCTTCTAGGGCATGATCCGGAAAAGTGGAAGCCGGTTTTCCGAAAAGATCATGCCTCGTCAAACACCTAGAGCGGCAATCGATTCAGTTTGAAACGATTGCGCTCTAGTTTCTGCAATGGGCCGATACAAGCCCGGTCCGTCTCGGCGCTTACATGCCCTCCGGTCCGCGCCCGATCGCAACCACGCCGGTGCGCGAGACTTCGACCAGTCCCACCGGCAGCATCAAATTGATAAAGCTTTCGATCTTGTCGGATGCGCCGGTGATTTCGAAGACGAAGCTTTCGGTGGTCGCGTCGATCACACGGGCGCGGAAAGCGTCGGCGAGCCGCAACGCCTCCATGCGATGCTCGCCGCTGCCGCGCACCTTGACCATCGCCAATTCGCGCGAAATCGCGGGGCCGCCGGTGCTCAGATCGATGACGCGGTGCACCGGCACAAGGCGGTCGAGCTGGTTTTTTATCTGTTCGAGCACCATGGCGGTGCCGCGGGTGACGATGGTGATGCGCGACAGATGTTTCTCGTGCTCGGTTTCCGAAACCGTGAGCGAATCGATGTTGTAGCCGCGTCCGGAGAAGAGCCCGATGACGCGCGCCAGCACGCCGGGCTCGTTGTCGACCAGGACGCACAAAGTGCGCGTCTCGACGGGCTCGGCCGTGGTCATGGCTGGATAATGTGTCGTGCTCGTCGTCGTCACCGCGGCTCCTCCGTGATTCCTTGCCGAGTTTACACCAGCATTTTGCCCTTCTCGGTCACGGCATCCTCGACGCGCGTGGCGGCGTCGCCGAGCAGCATTTCGTTGTGCGCGCGGCCCGACGGGATCATCGGGAAGCAGTTTTCCGCCGGATCGACCACGCAGTCGAAAATCACCGGTTTCTGGATTTCGATCATTTCCCGGATCTTCTCGTCGAGCTCGTGCGGATGCTCGCAGCGGATGCCGTGCGCGTGATAGGCCTCGGCAAGCTTGACGAAGTCCGGCAGCGCTTCGGTGTAGGAATGCGAATAGCGGCCGCCGTGCAGCAATTCCTGCCATTGCCGCACCATGCCCATATATTGATTGTTGAGGATGAAGATTTTGATCGGCAGGTCGTATTGCACGGCCGTCGACATTTCCTGCATCGTCATCAGCACCGAGGCCTCGCCGGCAATATCGATGACGAGCGAATTCGGATGGGCGAGCTGCACGCCGACCGAGGCCGGCAGGCCGTAGCCCATCGTGCCCAATCCGCCCGACGTCATCCACCGCTGCGGCTCCTGGAACTGATAAAATTGCGCCGCCCACATCTGGTGCTGGCCCACTTCGGTGGTGATGTAGGTGTCGCGATCCTTGGTCAGCTCATAGAGCCGCTGGATCGCATATTGCGGTTTAATGATCTCGTTCGAGTTGCGGTAGGACAGCGACTTTTTCGCGCGCCATTTGGCGATCTGCGCCCACCAGGCGTCGAGCGCCTTCTTGTCCGGCTTCGCCGCGCGCTCGCGCCACAGGCGCAGCATGTCTTCGAGCACATGCGCGCAATCGCCGACGATCGGCAGATCGACCTTGACGTTCTTGTTGATCGAGGACGGGTCGATGTCGATGTGAATTTTCTTCGAGCCGGGCGAGAATGCGTCGAGCCGGCCGGTGATGCGGTCGTCGAAACGCGCGCCGACCGCGATCATCAGATCGCAATCGTGCATCGACCAATTGGCTTCCCAGGTGCCGTGCATTCCGAGCATACCGAGCCATTGCGGATCGGCGGCCGGGAAGGCGCCAAGCCCCATCAGCGTCGAGGTGATGGGAAAGCCGGTCAGCTTGACGAGTTCGCGCAAGAGGTCGGAGGCGGCGCGGCCGGAATTGATCACCCCGCCGCCGGTATAGAACAGCGGGCGCTTGGCGGCCGCCATCATCTCGACCGCCTGGCTGATCTTGTCGGCATCGCCCTTGAGCTTCGGCCGATAGCCGCGGTGCTGGAATTCCGTGGGCTTGAAATACGGACCCTTGGCGAACTGGATGTCCTTCGGGATATCGACGACCACCGGACCCGGACGGCCGCTCGCGGCGATGTGGAACGCCTCGTGCAGCACACGCGGCAGGTCGGCCACCGATTTCACGAGGTAATTGTATTTGGTGCAGGGCCGGGTGATGCCGACGGTGTCGCATTCCTGGAACGCGTCGTTGCCGATGAGATGGGTTGGCACCTGCCCGGTAATGACGACGAGCGGAATCGAATCGCACAATGCGTCGGTCAAGCCGGTGACGGCATTGGTGGCCCCCGGTCCCGACGTGACCAGCACCGTGCCGACCTTGCCGGTCGAGCGCGCATAGCCTTCGGCGGCATGAACAGCGCCTTGCTCGTGGCGCACCAGAATGTGCTGCACCCGCTGTTGCTGAAACAGCGCGTCGTAGATCGGCAGCACCGCCCCGCCGGGATAGCCGAAAATGTGGTCGACGCCTTGGTCCGCGAGCGCCGCGATCACCATTTCCGCGCCGGTCATGTCAGTCATCGCACTCTCCATTCTCCATCCGCCGGAGCCGCCCGCTCTGTCGAAGCAGCGGAAGGCGTTTCAGGTAACAAAAAAGGGCCCCGAAGGCCCTGGATCGCGCACCGCCACGTCTCGCGGGTGGGATCAACCACCCCCGGCGGTGCGCTTGGATACGAGGATCAGCGAAACAAAGCGAGGCACGTTCGGCGCCTTCCGTTTTTCCGTTTGCCCGGACGCGTTCGGTTATAGGCATTGTGTCCAGTGGGGTCAAGCCAAATGCGGCAACAATCGGGCCCAGCGCCGCGCCGCCGCGTTCAAACTATCGTTTGAAATCGGATTGCCGCGGAATCTTGCAATCGTTAACCAAGGTTAAACGTCACAGAGCGGCCGCGATTCCGCGCGGTCGCCGCCTTTAATTTTCCTAGCGCTGTTGCTGAATTACCGCAGTCGGGGCGTGGCGTTCGACAATCATCGATCACGCACCGACGGTGTTTGCGACTGGAGGGGACATGGTCGCCGCGTGCCGGGTCGGTTTCTGTTCGCGTTGCGCCGCCGCCATCGCCGTTGCAGTGGCTCTTGTCGTTATCACGATGGCGCCGGCCTTGGCCGTGCCGCCGCCCGCGACGGCGCTCACCTCGACGACCGCGATCTTAAGTTGGATCAACGCCTACCGCCATCGCCCCGATCCGGACAAGCTGCCGGACGTGGTGCACGCGCTGAGCAACATGCAGGCGTTCAAGGACGCCGAAAGCTCGGGACCTTATATCGGCTTCATCGCCGGCGTGCTCGGTAATAATCCCGCGCGCGCCGAAGACCTCATTGCCAAGATGCTGTCGATCGATCCGGCGGATCATTGGGTGCTGGTGCGGGCCATTGCCTATTCCGGCTTGCCACGCTGGCGCGAGCTGCTCGCGACCTTTGTCGATCGCATGGCGATGCGCCGCGCCATGATCGACAAATATCTCGACGGCAAATTGCCCACCCTCGAACAGATCGATTATCGCACCGACAAGCCGTCGATGCTGGATAAGATAAAGACCAGCCTGCACCTCGAGAAGGACCGCGCCAAACCGATCGAACTGCAACCGACGCCGGAATTGATCGACGTGTTGTGGGGCTATTATCTCGCCACCGGGGCCTATGGGCCGATCGAGCGCGTGGTCAAGCTGCTGCCGCTCGCCAACGACAAGGACAACGTCGACAATCTGACGACCGGCAGTGCGGCCAAGTTCACGCTGGCGAGCAATGCGGTGCGCGACGCCGATCTGTTGCGGATGTTGAAATGGGCGGACAAGAGCCAGCCCAAAGAGGTCAAGGGCGTGCTTGACGACGTTATCGAGACCGCGGAGACCGTCGATACGGTGCATATGCGTCAAGAATCGCTTGCCGCGATCGAAGAACTCAAAACCAAGGGTCCGGATTCCAAGCGCGAACTGTCGGGCTGGGGTCAGGTCGGCCAGGGCGCGCTGTCGATGGGCTGCGTCGTCGCCGCGGCGACTGGACAGATCGAATTAGGCTTGCCCTGCGTGATCGGCGGCGCCGCCTATACCGCCGGCGTGCAATATATGACGCATTAGCGGTCATTCCGGGCGACGCCAACGGGGCCGGCACGAAGTGGCCGGCCCGATGACAAGCTCCGCGTCGAGCCCGGAATGACGCTCATCGCAGCGCAGACAACTGTTTCTCGATCGCCGCCGCGGCCTGCGCCGGCGCAACCCATTCGAATTGCGGCAGCTGGTTGCGAAACCAGGTCGCCTGCCGCTTGGTGTAGCGCCGCGTATCGCGTTCGGACTGTTCGATCGCCTCGGCAAGCGCGATCTCGCCTTTGAGATGCCGGATCAGCCAAGGCACGCCGTGGGCTTTCATGGCGGGAAGGCTGGGATCGAGATTGCGCGCGGCGAGCGCGCGGACTTCTTCAAGCGCGCCCGCAGCGATCATGCCGTTGAACCGCGCATCGATGCGGCGCATGAGCTCCTCGCGAGCGGGCATCAGGAAGACTTTCGCCGCGCGGGCGAGATCGATGCCTGGCGGCATATTGTCCCCATGCCAATCCGACAGCGAACGGCCGGTGGCGAGCACCACTTCGAGCGCGCGGGTGACGCGGGCGCGGTCGCCGGTCTTTAAGCGCGCCGCGGTCGCGGGGTCGCGCACGGCGAGCTCCGCATGCAGGGCGGCAACGCCGTCGCTAGCGAGCCGCTGACGGACCTGTTTGCGAATCTCCGCCGGGATGGCGGGGACCGCCGCCAGCCCGCGCGCGAGCGCGCTGAAGTAAAGTCCGGTGCCGCCGACGATGATCGCCGGCTGTTGCTCTTTGGCGAGGATCGCGAGCGCGGCGGCAGCCTCGCCGCACCAGCGGCCGACCGAATAATTTTCCGCGGCGTCGACATGGCCGTAGAGCCGGTGCGGCGCGCGCCGCTCGTCGTCCGGCGTCGGCCGCGCGGTTATGATGCGCAGGTCGCGATAGACCTGCATGGAATCGGCATTGACGATCGTGCCGTGGAGCTTTTCCGCGACTTCCAGCGCCAAGGCCGACTTGCCGCTCGCCGTCGGGCCTGCAATGAGAATGGTATTCGGCACGTTCAACCGGATCGCACGGCATGTCCTACCTGGCAACGCTAATCTCGCACCCGGATCGCCCCGCCGTGACGGAGGCGCTGGCGGAACGCGTCGCGCGGCATCTGCCGCAGGGCCGGATCGCGGGCGCGCTCGCGCCCGGCGTGGCGATGGACATCGTCTTCACCGCCGAGACCGAGACGAGCGCCGGCGCGGCGCCGCGCCTGCTCAAAAAGCTCACGGCGGAGCTGCGCGCGCTGATCGGCGATCTGCCGGTCGATATCGTTCTCCAGGAGCAGAACGGACGGCGCAAGAAGCTGCTCGTCGCCGACATGGATTCCACCATGATCGGCCAGGAATGCATCGACGAGCTGGCGGACTATGCCGGTTTCAAGAGCCGCGTCGCGGCGATCACCAAGCGCGCGATGGAAGGCGAACTCGCCTTCGCACCGGCGCTGCGCGAGCGTGTTGCTCTCCTCAAAGGGCTACCGTTTGCGACCATCGATCGGGTGATTGCCGAGCGCATCCGCCCGACGCCAGGCGGCGCGACGCTGGTCAAAACCATGCGCGCGCACGGCGCATATACCTGCGTGGTGTCCGGCGGGTTCACCGCCTTTATGACGCAGCTTTCTCCCGCGATCGGGTTTGACGAATACCGCGCCAATACGCTGTTGGTGGATGGCGCCGGCCGGCTTACGGGCGAGGTGGCGGAGCCGGTGCTCGGCCGCGAGGGCAAACACGATACGTTGATCGCGCTGCGCGAGCGATTTCGGCTCAAGCGCGAAGAGACGCTCGCGGTCGGCGACGGCGCCAACGACGTTCCGTTGATCGCGGCGGCCGGCCTCGGCATCGCTTTCCACGCCAAGCCGGCGCTGCGCGAAGTGGCAGGCGCCTGCATCGACCACGGCGACCTCACCGCGCTTCTCTATGCACAGGGCTATCGGCGCGAGGAATTCGTGGAGGCGAATACAAAATAGCAAACGGCGAATTAGGAGGAAACGATGCTTGCCGGACAGTTCGCGCTCATTGCCGCCGCCGTTTTCTTCGGCGCTGCGCTTTATGTCAACGTCGCCGAACAGCCCGCGCGGCTTGGCCTCGACGACCGGTCGTTGCTCGCCGAATGGAAGCCCGCTTATAAGCGCGGCTTCGCCATGCAGGCGCCGCTTGCGATCGCCGGCTTTCTGCTCGGCATCATGGCGTGGTGGCGGAGCGGCGATCGGCTCTGGCTCATCGGCGCGCTCGTTCTCGTCGCGAACTGGCCTTACACGCTTCTTTGCATCATGCCGACCAACAAAACGCTGATGGCGTTCGATCCCGCCGCTGCCGGGCCGGACAGCCGAAGGCTGATCGAAAAATGGGGGAAGCTTCACGCGGTTCGCACCGCGCTCGGCCTCGCCGCGACGCTCATATTTCTGTGGGCTCTGCGACGCTGATACGCGCGCAGGCGCCGCCTCGTTCAATCTCGCTTCACTGCGGTTGGGTTCGCCGTCTAGCCCGCTGTCGAGTCGCCGGGACGCCGCGCCGTCGTCGCCGTAAACGCGATCGTCGTCGTCCAATAGGCCGGGTCGCGATTAAGGGTGAAAAACTCCTCGAGCGTCGCCTTGGACACGCCGCCTTCGCTTTGTAGCTTGTCCGCGACTTCGAGGATGCCGTAATCCCACCATTCGGCGAATGCCGAGCGCCATTATAGAGAATGGCGTGCCCCTCGGCGTAGATGTCGCGCAGGCCCTCGGCCTGCAGCCAGGCGGGGATTTTACGCCCGACGTAATAATCGATGTGATGGCTTGCCGCCCATCGAATGAATTGCTGCCAAAAGTGCTTTTGCGACGGCGGCTCGACGGTCCAGGTCGGATAAAAGTCGGGCTCTTGAATAAAAAGCCAGCCGCCCGGCTTGAGCCAGCGCGCCAATTTGCCGACAACCGCGCGGCGTTCGGGCAAGTGATGCAGGAGCGCGCGAAGCGCAACGAGGTCGTAGGGCGCATCGGGCGGCTCGTCGTGCACGACGTCGAATTTGCGCACGGCGAGATTGCCGCCGATCCCGTCCATCAAATCGGTGCGGATGTCGGTGGCGACGACGTTTCCGGTGGGTCCGACGCGCTGCGCGAGCCACCGCGACAACGAACCATTGCCCGCGCCGATCTCCAGGCAATGCCAGCCCGCCGTAACGCCCGTGCGCAGCAAATGAAACCTGCTCGACGGGTCGAGCAGGTCCGACATCAGCCGCAGCCGGTCGGATTCGCCCCTTAGGTCGTGCCGCCAGACATACTCAGCCATGACTTCTGGCCATGACGGCCTCGCAACGGGCCGCGCTGACGAACGGCAAAGGGCTTCGCTGTTCGCGCGTTGCGCTACTGCAGGTTCAACGCGACAAAGCGCGTATCGCCGTCTGCATTCGCCACCAGCAGGACCGCGATCTTCTTGCCTTGCGACTTGAGCTGATCGATCCGCTTCTGCATGTCCGCTGGATTGGCGACCGCCTGATATTGCACCTCGACGATCACGTCGCCGGGCGACAAGCGCTTGTCGGGATCCGCCGACGCGACGCTTGAATCGACGCCGGTCACGAGCACGCCGTTGACGCTGTCCTTGATCTTGAACTTCTTGCGCAGGTCGTCGGACATGGCGGCGAGTTCGAGGCCGAGCGTTTTCTGCACCACGGATTTTTCGGGCGCAGGCTCCGGCTTGGCCTCGGCCACTTTGTCGCTGTCCTGCAGCCGGCCGACGGTGACTTTGTGGGTCTCCTGCTTGCCTTTGCGGATGACGATCACGTCGACGACCTTGCCGATTGGCGTATCGGCGACGATGCGCGGCAGGTCGTGCATTTCCTTGATCTCGTGGCCGTCGAACGAGATGACGACATCGCCCGCCTCGATGCCGGCCGGCTTGGCCGGCCCTTTATCGTCAATGCCGGCGACGAGCGCGCCACGCGCCGGGCCGATATTGAGGCTCTCGGCGATGTCGTCGGTGACCTGCTGGATGCGCACGCCGAGCCAGCCGCGGCGCGTCTCGCCGTATTGACGCAGTTGGTCGACGACGGCGACGGCGCTGTCGGACGGCACGGCAAAGCCGATTCCGATCGAGCCGCCGGACGGCGATATGATCGCGGTGTTAACGCCGACGACTTCGCCGTTGAGGTTGAACAGCGGCCCGCCGGAATTGCCGCGATTGATGGCCGCGTCGGTCTGAATGTAATTGTCGTAGGGCCCGGAATTGATGTCGCGATTGCGTGCCGAGACGATGCCGGCGGTCACCGTGGCGCCAAGGTTGAACGGATTGCCGATGGCGATAACCCATTCGCCCAGCCGCAGCTTGTCGGAATCGCCGAATTTCACCGCCTTGAGCGGCTTATCGGAATGGACCCGCAACAGCGCTAGGTCGCTCTTGGTGTCCTTGCCGACGAGCGTCGCCTTGAGCTTGGTGCCGTCGTTGAGCATGACGATGATCTCGTCCGCGTCGGCGATGACATGATTGTTGGTGACGACGAGGCCGGAGGAATCGATAATGAAGCCGGAACCGAGCGAATTGATCCGGTGCGGCGCCTGATCCGAATTGTCGCCGTGACCGCGCCGGTTCTTGAAGAACTGGTCGAAAAACTCCTCCATCGGCGAACCGGGCGGCATATCCGGCAGTTCGGTCATGTGCGGGTCGACCTTCTGGGTCGTGGAAATATTGACGACGGCGTCAATGACTTGCTCGGCGACATCGGCGATGTTCTCGGGTCCGCGGGCTGCCGCCGGCTGGCCGGGCAGAACGGCGAGCGCCGCCGCCAGCGCGGCGAGCGCCATGGCGTAGCGCATCGGCCGGGCGAGGCTGCGGGAAGGACTGCGGGCGGAAAACCGGTTCGACGTGAAACTATTCAACTTTGAACGGCTCGATTGGGACGTCATGGACGCCGGGGCTCCCGATATTCGACTCATTGGGAAACGTAAGGGCAGGGTGCCTCTGTCGCCGCCGGGACGCAAGGCCGCATCCGCCGAACCGCTATTAGCGGCTGGATTGGGGCGGAAAAGCGACTAGAGCCGCAATCGCTTCGAATTGAATCGATTGCGGTTCTAGGTTTTTGACGAGGCATGATCACGCCCTAGCCGCGCACCAGCCAGACGATGAGGACGCCGACCAAGGCGGAAGCGATGCCAGCAATACGCAGCGAACCGTCGGGCATTTCGAGCACGCTCGCCATGGTGCGCTTCGCGCCCCCGGGAAAAGCCGCGAGAAACAGGCCCTCGATGGCGAAGACCAAGCCGAGCGCAGCGACGAAATCCGACATCGGCGGGGGTCTCGTTATGCCTTAGTCTGCCGCGCGATTTGCCGCATCACGCGCCGCACCAAATGCCGCATTACTTGCCGCATTACTTACTTGGCGGAACTGGTCGCGCGTGGTGACGTGGGCGCCGGCGAAGTCGCCGCGCCCGCCGGAGTTGCCGACAAGGCCGTGCCGTCGGGCGCCTTGCCGGCGGGGTCGCCGAAATAGCGGAAGAAATCCGAATCGGGCCGCAGCACCAGGCGCGTGTCGCTATGCTGCATGCTGCGCTCGTAGGCCTGCATGGACCGGTAGAAGCCGAAAAAATCCGGATCCTTGCCGTACGCCTCGGCGAAGATGCGATTGCGCTCGGCGTCGCCCTGGCCGCGAATGGTTTCGGACTGCGAATTCGCCTCGGCCAGCAAGACCGTCACGTCGCGATCGGCCCTGGCGCGGATTTCCTGGCTCTTCTGGCTGCCTTGGGCGCGGAACTCGGCCGCCTCGCGCTGGCGCTCGGTTTGCATGCGCTGGTAGACCGCCTGACTATTTTGTTCCGGCAGATCGACGCGGCGGATACGAACGTCGACCACTTCGATGCCGAAGGGTCGCGCGTCGCGATCGAGCTGTTCGCGCATCTGCGCCATGAGGTCCTCGCGCCGGTTACGCACCGCGTCGGCCAGCGTCGCGGCGCCGAGTACGCGGCGCAAGGCAGAATTGAGCAAGATCGAAAGCTGCGAACTGGCGCCGTCCGGGCCGACCGTCTGATAGAATTTGAGCGGATCGACGATGCGGTAACGCGCAAACGCGTCGACGACGAGCCGCTCTCCGGCCTGCGCGACGTTGGCGCTTCCTTTGTCCGCGCTCGAGGCGATCACCTCTTGGGCCGGGGATTCGATGTTAAGAATGCGCTTGTCGATATAGATCACGCTGTCGATGAACGGAATTTTCGCGTTCAGGCCGGGTTCAGTGATCACGCGCACCGGCTGGCCAAGCCGCACCACCAGCGCCTGCCTGGTCTGATAGACCGTGAAGAACGTGCTGTAGCCGACGATGGCGGCAATGGCCAGGATGACGGCAACCGCGCCGCCGAGGAGACTCGGCTTCATTGATTGCCTCCCGATTGCGATTGTTGCGCGGGGCGCTCGCGCGGCAAGCCGCCGAGCGGCAGGTAGGGCACGACCCCGGACTGTGTTCCGGTGTCGATGATGGTCTTGTCGGCGGTGCCGAGGATGCGCTCCATGGTCTCGAGATAGATGCGCTGCCGGGTCACGTCCGGCGCCTTTTTGTATTGTTCGTAGACCTGCGAAAAACGCGAGGCTTGGCCCTTGGCGTCCGCGACGGTCTGTTCGCGATAGGCTTCGGCGTCCTGGATGATCTTGGCGGCGCGTCCGCGCGCCTCCGGCACCACCCGGTTGGCATAGGTCTGCGCTTCGTTCTGCAAGCGCTCCAGATCGGAACGCGCGGCCTGCACGTCGCGGAAGGCGTCGATCACTTGCATGGGCGGATCGACCTTTTGCAATTGAACTTGCTGCACGAGGACGCCGGCGCCGTAATCGTCCAGCGTCTTCTGCATCAGTTCCTGCACCGCGGTCTCGATGGTCTGGCGCGCGCCGGTCAGGATCGCCTGAATGTTGGAGTGGCCGATGACTTCGCGCATGGCACTTTCGCCGACCGCTTTCACGGTGCCTTCGGGATTTTGCACGTTAAACAGAAAATCGCCGACGCGGTTCGGCTTGACCTTCCACAGAACGGAGAAATCGACATCGACGATGTTCTCGTCGCCGGTCAGCATCAGGCTTTCTTCCGGGACGTCGCGCATGGTGCTGCCGCGGCGCATGTCGAAGCCGATGTCGATCTTGTTGACGCGCAGCGCCTGCGGCGTCAGCGCGGTCTCGATCGGATAGGGCAGGTGATAATTGAGGCCGGGCTGCACCTCGCGCTCGAACTTGCCGAACCGCAGCACCACGCCGAGTTCGTCGGGCTCGACGCGGAAGAACCCGGAAAAGCCCCACAACGCGACGGCGACGAGCGCGATCAGCGCGATGCCGCGGCCGCCGAGATTGCCCGGCAAGAGGCCGCGCAGCTTGTCCTGCCCGCGGCGAAGAAACTCCTCGAGGTCGGGCGGCTTCGGCCCCTGCGATTGCGGGCCCGAACCCCAGGGTCCGCGGGATCCCGAACCCCATGGGCCGCCGGACTGGTTGCTCCACGGCATCTAACGCTCCTCGCCGCCGGCAGGATGCCTGGCACGGTTCCACGGCGCCTGCGCATGGCTCCCGTATATATAGGTCTCACGGTGCCGGCTTGGTTGCCGGGGGTTATAGGGTAGCGCGGGGCGCCTTACAACGCGCAGTTATGCCGCGCTTTGGCGTTTCGGCGGTTGGTGTGATGGATTTGAAGTTCCTATTATTCTTTGCCGCAAGCTCACTATAGGAACTTCAAATCCGAAACCACACTAGAATCATACCCTGCTAGTGTCCTTTCGATTCCGAAGTTCGCTCCGGAACGTGCCGCGGGATGTGGCGAACTTCGGAATCGGGACACTAGCCGGCGCCGCGTTCGTAGGTAACGAAAGCAAAGGCAGCTTCGTCTTCCGCCGCCGGATTTTGTTCGCTGCGCGCGCTCTCGCGCCAGATCTCGGGATCAATGGCGGGAAAACGCACATCGCCTTCGGCCGCTTTGTGCACCTCGGTAATGATAAGGCGCGCCGCGAGCGGCAGCGCCTGCGTATAAATGTCGGCGCCGCCGGCAACGACGATGGCGCCGGCGCCGCGCCGCAAGGCGTCGCCGCGCGCCACCCCGAGTGCGGCGTCGAAATTCGGCGCGACGACGACACCTGGCGCGGCGAAGGTTGCATCGCGGCTCACCACAATTACGGTACGGCCCTTCAGCGGCCGGGCGAGAGACTGAAAAGTCTTGCGTCCCATCACCAACGACTTGCCCATCGTCACGGCGCGGAAATTCATCAAGTCCGACTTCAGCCGCCACGGCAGAGCATTGCCGCGGCCGATAACGCCGTTCGCGGCGACGGCGGCGACGAGGACGATGTCCATCGCTACACCGCCACTGCCGCTTTGATGTGCGGATGCGGCGCGTAGCCTTCGAGCGTGAAATCCTGGTAAGTCAGCGCGAACAAATCCTTCGCCGCGGGATCGATCCGCAGCGTCGGCAGTGGGCGCGGCTGCCGCGTCAGTTGCAGCCGCGCTTGTTCGAGATGGTTGAGATAAAGATGCGCGTCGCCCAGAGTGTGAACGAAAACGCCCGGCTTAAGTCCGGTGACGTGCGCCACGGCCATGGTGAGGAGCGCGTAGGAGGCGATGTTGAACGGCACGCCGAGAAAAACGTCAGCCGAGCGCTGATAGAGCTGGCACGATAGCGCTTCGTCGGCGACGTTGAACTGGAACAGGCAATGGCACGGCGGCAGCGCCATGCTTTCGATCACCGCCGGATTCCACGCGGTGACGATCAGCCGGCGCGAATTGGGATTGCGGCGGATCTCTGCGACGACATTCGCGATCTGATCGATGCTGCCGCCGTCCGGCGCCGGCCAGGACCGCCACTGCCGGCCGTAGACCGGGCCGAGGTCGCCGTTTTCATCCGCCCACTCGTCCCAGATGGTGACGCCGTGGTCGTTGAGATATTTGATATTGGTGTCGCCGCGCAGGAACCAGAGCAGCTCGTAAACGATCGATTTGACGTGCAGCTTCTTGGTGGTGACGAGCGGAAAACCGCGCTTGAGATCGAAGCGCATCTGATGGCCGAAAATCGAGCGCGTGCCGACGCCGGTCCGGTCGCGCTTCTCCACGCCCTCGGAGAGCACGCGTTCCATCAGATCGAGATATTGGCGCATAGGCGTTCGATGGGGCTCTTAATCAGGCTTTCGACCCGGCCGACTCAAGGTTTGCCGAGTTTAGCGTCAAATGAGCGGCGGACGAAGCCGGCGCAAGATCGCCGTGGACTATTCTTCCGCCGATCTGCACCGAAAAGGTCAGACCACATCCATCGCTATTTCGCCGAGCCCCTCGACGGTGAAAACGGCGCGCTGGCCGGGTGCGATCGAAACGGTCGGAATCAGGCTGCCGGTGATGACCACCATGCCGGCTTTGAGCCCGCGGCTGCGCTCGGCGACGTGATTGGCGAGCCAGGCCAAGGTGGCGCAGGGGTCTTCGGCGTTGCCTTCGCCCGCGATTTTGCCGCCGATTGTGAGCCGCCCCACAATGCCGACAAGCTTCGCGGCCGGCACGGCTTTGGGTGTGCCGACAACCACGCCGCCGTTCCAGCAATTCTCCACGATCAGCGACAAGGCTTCGGCCTTCGCGTAATCCGCGTTGCGGTCCTCGATCAATTCGAACGCCGGCATCGCGCCCGCAACCGCCGGCGCAACCGTCTCGCGCGTCCACGGCGCGCCGGACGCCGGCAAATCGGCGCCGAGCTTGAGCGCGATTTCGCTCTCGATGCGCAAATTGACGAAATCGGCGGCGCGCAGCGTCGCCGGCGACGCATGAATCGTGCGGGCGAAGATGGCGCCGCCGCAGGGATGATCGATCCCCATCAATTGCTGCATCACTTTGGTGGTGGTGGCGATCTTGGCGCCGGCGACTGCGCCATAGATTGGCTCCGCCAAGCGGTAGTAAACCTCCTGCGCCGCATAGGCCTCGGCCACCGACGCGGGCCGCAATTCATCGGGCAGGTTGCGATAGGGCAGGCGCCGCACCCGCGCGTCCCACATCCATCGCGCCATCGCGCCGAGGCGATCGCTGTCGCTCATGGCACTCGTTTAGCGTGCGGCGGCTTTTTCGGCCAGCTGCGGCTGTTCCCGCGCCAGACCGGCCGCTCTTTTTTCGGCAACCTTTTACGCTTATATTCCTGACCGCCGGCGCAAGCCGGCTATGGCGATAAATGGCCGTCGTAATAAACCTTTCGGACCCGGGGGCAGTACCCGGCGACTCCACCAATTCCAGGAGTCAGTATTCAGAGTTCAGTCATCAGATGTCTTGATTACTGATTACTGACCACTGATTCCTGATCACGGGGTCGAAATAGGATCGACGAGGGCGTAAAGGGCGTGCTTTTGCCCGGCATGGTTCCGGCGTTATCGGGCCAAATTCATAGTTGCCAACGACAACTATGCTCCGGTTGCTCTGGCTGCGTAACGCAGCTCGAAAGACCGACTTGAAGTCCTAGCGCCTTAGCAGCGCTAGGCGGGGTTCGGAGGCACCTGGCAACAGAAGCCTCCACTTTCCAGGAGTTCAGTTTTCAGTAATCGGTAATCAGATCAGGAATCAGTTATCGGTAATCGGAGGAGCGCGAGTCTGATTACTCACCGCTGATTTCTGATTCCCGGTCCATAGAAGCGGTTTGTCAGGCTACGAATCTAGCCCTATCTATTGTCTGACTACCGATGACTGATTACTGATTCCCGATATGACCGATCACATCCGCTACGACATTCTGGCGCAACAGGCGCTTCGCGGCGTCGTGCGCACCGTGCTGGCGGATGTCGCCAAGAAGGGCCTGCCGGGCGAGCATCACTTCAAGATCACGTTCAACACCACGGCGCCGGGGGTGCGGCTTTCGGAGCGGATGCGCGCGCAATATCCGCAAGCCATGACGATTATCCTGCAGCACCAGTTCTGGGATCTGAGCGTGGGCGACGACGCTTTCGAAGTCGGTCTGTCGTTCGGCGGCATTCCGGAGCGGCTCGCGGTGCCGTTCGACGCGATCGTCGCCTTTTTCGATCCGGCCGCTCAATTCGGTTTTCAGTTCGAACCGATCGAGGGCGAGACGGCCGCGCGCGGCGAGGCCGGCAAGGGAGCCGAAAAGGAACCTGAAAAGGCATCCGAAAAATCGCCCGCGCCGGCGCCGCGGCAATCCCTGCCGGCAAGCAAAACGGAGGCTCCGCCCGCGTACGGCGCCGCCAAGCCGGAAGGTCCGCCGGAGCCGCCGACGGGAACGGACGGCGCCGGCGGCGCCGAGGTCGTACGGCTCGATCGATTCCGGAAAAAATGAGGACTACGGCCAGACGACGGAAGACGGACGACCGGGGCAAGCGATCCGTCCTCCGCTCTTCGTCCTCTGTCCTCCCCACGCGCACGGAGACGGATTCTTTCGGCGCCATCGAGGTCCCCGCCGACCGCTATTGGGGCGCGCAGACCGAGCGCTCGATCCATAATTTTCCAATCGGCGAGGAGCTTATGCCGCGCCCGCTCATTACCGCGCTTGCGCTCGTCAAGCGCGCCGTGGCGGAGACCAATCGCGCGCTCGGCATATTGGACGCCCGGCGCGCCAAGGTGATCGTCCGGGTGGCGCAGGAGATCGCCGACGGCAAGCTCGACGATCAATTCCCGCTGTCGGCCTATCAAAGCGGCTCGGGAACGCAGACCAATATGAACGTCAACGAAGTGATCGCCAACCTCGCCAACGAGAGTCTCGGCGGGGTGCTCGGCGCGAAGGCGCCGATCCATCCCAACGATCACGTCAATATGAGCCAATCGACCAACGACAGTTTCCCGACCGCGATGCACATCGCCGCCGCGCGGGAAATTTTTGGGCGGCTCATGCCGGCGCTGCGGCGCCTGCATGCGGAGCTGATGAAAAAGACCAAAGCGTTTCGCGGCATCGTCAAGATCGGCCGCACCCATCTGCAGGATGCGACGCCGCTCACGCTCGGTCAGGAATTTTCCGGCTATGCGGCGCAGGTCGCCTCCGGCATCCGCCGCCTCGAGCTCGCGCTGCGCGAGCTTTATCCGCTGGCGCAGGGCGGCACCGCCGTCGGCACCGGGCTGAACGCGCCGCGCCGCTTCGCTAAACTCTTTGCCGCGAAAGTCGCGACATTGACCGGCCTGCCATTCGTCAGCGCGCCCAACAAATTCGAGGCGCTCGCCTCACACGGCGCTTTGGTCTTCGTGCACGGCGCGCTCGATGCGCTCGCCGCCGACCTTTTCAAGATCGCCGACGATATTCGCTTGCTCGGTTCCGGTCCGCGTTCCGGTCTGGGCGAATTGATCCTGCCCGAGAACGAACCCGGCTCCTCGATCATGCCCGGCAAGGTCAATCCGACCCAATGCGAGACGCTGACCATGGTGTGCTGCCGCGTTTTCGGCAACGACACCACAGTCACGGTGGCGGCGAGCCAGGGGCATCTCGAGCTGAACGCGTTCAAACCCGTGATCGCCGACGCGGTGTTGCAATCGATCGGGCTTCTGGCCGACGCGGTTAGTTCATTCACCGACCGTTGCGTCGCCGGCATCCGCGCCAACGCGCCGCGCATTCACGAGCTGACGGAACGATCGCTGATGCTCGTCACCGCGCTCACGCCCAAGATCGGCTACGACAAGGCGGCGGAAATCGCGCGGGCGGCGCATGCCAGGGGCACCACCTTGCGGCAAGAGGCGGTGCGGCTCGGCTATGTTTCGGCGAAGGATTTCGACCGCCTGGTCCGGCCCGAGCGCATGACGCGGCCGGCCGAGCCGAACAGGAGAACGAGATGAATTCGCCTGTGATCAAGCGTTCGATCGTGATCGCGGGTCACAAGACGAGCGTCAGCCTCGAAGACGCGTTCTGGCAAGGGCTGAAGGAGATCGCCGCCGCGCGGAGGATCAGCCTGACCGAACTGATCGCCTCGATCGACGGCGGCCGCGGCGCCGGCAATTTGTCCTCGGCCATCCGGCTGTTCGTGCTCGATCATTATCGCCGGCGGAGCGGCGGACACCGCGCGGCTTTTCCCTCTCCCCTTGCGGGAGAGGGTGCCGAGCGAGCGTGAGCGAGCGAAGCGAGTGAGGGGGTGAATGTTTGTCGTGTCCGCTCCGTGACCCGGCTCGTGGCTCGCCTTTGCTTGCAACTCGCCGTCCTCTGCCGCAGGGGGGAGGGACAAGTGGACGCCGCCCGGCGAACCCTCACAGGCTGAAAATCTTGCCCGGATTCATGATGTCGAGCGGATCGAGCGCGCGCTTGATCGCGCGCATCGCGGCGAGCGCCGGCTCGCCGTGCTCGGCCGGCAGATATTTCATCTTGCCCTGGCCGACGCCGTGCTCGCCGGTGCAGGTGCCGTCCATCGCAAGCGCCCGCGCGACGAGCCGTTCCAGGAACGCTTTCGCGCGCGCGGTCTCGTCCGGGTCGTTGAGATCGACGGTCAGCGATAGGTGAAAATTACCGTCGCCTACATGGCCGAGGATCGGCGCGGTCAGCCGGCTCGCCGCGATGTCGGCCTGCGTTTCGGTCATGCAATCGGCGAGCCGCGAGATGGGCACGCAGACGTCGGTGGCGAACGCGGTCGTGTTGGGGCGAAGCCGCCGCGCCGCCCAATAGGCGTCATGGCGCGCCTGCCACAGCCGAGAGCGATCTTCCGCCCGCGTCGCCCAGTCGAACGGGCCACCGCCAAGCTCATGCGCGATCTCGCCGAAGCGCTGCGACTGCTCGGCGACGCTCGCCTCGCTGCCGTGAAATTCTAGGAACAGCATCGGCGTTTCCGGCAGCGCGAGATTGGAATAGCGGTTGCACGCCGAAACCCGCAGCGCGTCGAGGAGCTCGATCCGCGCCACCGGGATGCCGGACTGAATGGTCAAGATCGCCGCATTGCAGGCCGCTTCCACCGAGGGGAATGGACAGACGCCGGACGACGCCGCTTCGGGAATGCCGGACAGCCGCAGCGTCAATTCGGTGATGACGCCGAGCGTGCCTTCCGAGCCGACGATCAGCCGGGTGAGATCGTAGCCGGCGGAGGATTTCTTGGCGCGGCGCGCGGTCGACATCACCTCGCCATTGGCGAGCACGACTTTGAGCGCCAGCACATTGTCCTTCATGGTGCCGTAGCGCACGGCATTGGTGCCCGAACATCGCGTCGCCGCCATGCCGCCGAGCGAGGCGTCGGCGCCGGGATCGATCGGGAAAAAGACGCCCTTGTCGCGCAGATAGTCGTTGAGCTGCTTGCGCGTGATGCCGGGCTCGACCACGCAATCGAGATCCTCGGCATGCACGGCGAGCACGCGATTCATGTCGCGGAAATCGAGGCAGATGCCGCCGCGCGGCGCGTTGACCTGGCCCTCGAGCGAGGTGCCGGCGCCGAACGCGATCACCGGGACGCGGTGCGTCGCGCACAGATTCACGATCTCCTGCACGTCTTCGGTCGTCTGCGGAAAAACGACGGCGTCCGGCGGCTGATTGTCGATCCAGGTGGTCGTGTTGGCGTGCTGCTCGCGCACCGCCTGCGCCGTCACCAGGCGATTGCCGTAACGCGCGGCGAGCGCGGCGATGACAGTGCCGACGGCCTTGCGGTCCTGCGCGGTGCGTTCCGGGAGATCTACGAGCGCCATGATGTGTGCCTTGTCCGGGCAAACGTGGCGGCGGGAGCCAAGGAGGTCAAGCCGGACGGCTGCCGGTCCGGACTTGCCCGCCACGCGGGAAATCCGCCACAGTTGCGTTCATGCTCGACCGCCGCGATCCGGAACCCGCCTTCTTTGCACCCTTCGTTTCCTCGCCCATGCGGGTCGACCCCGGCTGGATCGACTATAACGGCCATCTCAACATGGCCTATTACAATGTGCTGTTCGATCGGGCCGTCGACGAGGTCTATGAGCTCATCGGCTGCGGCTTGGCCTATGTCGAGGAAAGCCGGCATTCCTGCTACACCGCCGAGGTGCATCTGCGTTACTTGCGCGAACTGCGCGCCGGCGATCGGGTCCGCGTGACGTTCCGGCTTTTGGATTTCGACGCCAAGCGGCTGCATTATTTCGAAGAGCTCCGCCACGCCGAGGAAGGCTGGCTTTCCGCCACGTCGGAGAACATGGCGCTGCATGTCGATATGATGGCGCGCAAGACCGCGCCGTTTCCGGATGCCATTATGGCGCGGCTTGCCCGCATGAAGGCGGCGCATGCCGGCCTGCCGCCGCCCGAAGGCGCCGGCCGGCGCATCGAGATGACGCGGAAGTGACGGCCCGCGCCGCGGAATGCCCCGGTAAGGGGCAGCCTCGTAAAGGCCGCGCCGAATGTCCCGATTCCCAAATTCGCAAGCATCTGCGGCATGTTCTCATGCGAATTTCGGAATCAAAGGGACATTCCAAATTCGAGATTTCTCGTGCGGGTCCGGATTTGAAGTTCTGTACGAGTTAGCCGCTAAAGCGAAATGATTTTAGGTTGATTCGGTTTTTCGCTTTAGCTTGTTGTTTGAGCATGATCTTTTCGGAAAACCGGTAGCCACTTTTCCGGATCATCCTTTAGGTTGCAGGAACTTCAAATCCGCCGCACCGAATGTCCCGATTCCGAAATTCGCAAGCATCTGCGGCATGTTCTCATGCGAATTTCGGAATCAAAGGACATTCCAAATTCAAGATTTCTCGTGCGGGTCTGGATTTGAAGTTCCTGTACGAGTTAGCCGCTGGATTGCAGCAACTTCAAATCCGCCGCACGAGGTGCCATCTTTCACGGCATGAGAATCAGCGAATCCGTAATCCCAGTGCTGGGGCCATGGATTCCGGGCTCGCGGACAAGTCCGCGCCCCGGAATAGCTAAACGGGAAGCACAGAGCTTTGGCTGAACCCTTCAAGCACAGTGCCGATCCCGCGCAACCGCCGGTGCCGGTGCGCGGCGGCATTGCCGCGCGCGCCCAGGCCGCGGCGGCGCCCGCGCCCTATCTCGCCGGGCTTAATGCGGAACAGCGGCAGGGGGTCGAGGCGCTCGACGGCCCGGTGCTGGTGCTGGCCGGCGCGGGAACCGGCAAGACCCGCGTCCTCACCGTGCGCATCGCGCATATCCTCAGCCTCGGCCGCGCCCGGCCGGGCGACATTCTCGCCGTGACCTTCACCAACAAGGCGGCGCGCGAAATGAAGCAGCGCGTCGGCGAAATCGTCGGCGGCGTCGTGGAGGGCATGCCGTGGCTGGGCACCTTCCATTCGATCGGCGTGAAAATCCTGCGCCGTCATGCCGAGCTTGTCGGGCTCAAGCCCGATTTCACCATCCTCGACACCGACGACCAGATCCGGCTCCTCAAGCAGCTTTTGGAGGCCGAGAATATCGACGAGAAGCGCTGGCCGGCGCGCGTCTTGGCGATGCTGATCGACGGCTGGAAGAACCGCGGGCTCACGCCCGAACAAGTGCCGTCCGGCGAAGCGGCCGCCTTCGCCAGCGGCAAGGGATTGAAGCTCTACAAGGCCTATCAGGAACGGCTGAAGATTCTCAACGCCGCCGATTTCGGCGATCTGCTCCTGGAAAACATCCGGCTGTTCCGCGAGCAGCCCGAAGTGCTGCGGCAATATCAGGCGCGCTTCAAATTCATCCTGGTCGACGAATATCAGGACACCAATGTCGCGCAATATCTCTGGCTGCGGCTGCTGGCGCAGCGCACCGCGACCCAATCGATAACCGCCGGCGCCGGGACCATGGATTCCGGGCTTGCGTCCGGTGGCGCGCCCCGGAACGATGCGGCGGAGTCTCGCCCCAAAAACATCTGCTGCGTCGGCGACGACGATCAGTCGATCTACGGCTGGCGCGGCGCCGAGGTGGACAACATCTTGCGCTTCGAGCACGATTTTCCCGGTGCCATCGTGATCCGCCTCGAGCGCAATTACCGTTCGACCGGCCATATTCTCGCCGCCGCCTCGCAACTGATCGCGCACAACGAGGGCCGCCTCGGCAAGACGCTGCGTACCGACGGCGAATTGGGCGAGAAGGTCTCGGTCACCGGCGCCTGCGATTCCGAGGAAGAGGCGCGCGCGATCGGCGAGGAGATCGAGCAGTTGCAGCGCACCGGCCACATGCTCGACGAGATCGCCATCTTGGTGCGCGCCTCGTTCCAGATGCGCGAATTCGAGGACCGCTTCGTCATGCTCGGCCTGCCCTATCGCGTGATCGGCGGCCCGCGCTTCTACGAGCGCGCCGAAATCCGCGATGCGCTCGCCTATCTGCGCCTCGTCAATTCGCCGGCCGACGATCTCGCCTTCGAGCGCATCGTCAATGTGCCGAAACGCGGGCTCGGCGACGCCACCGTGCAGCTTCTGCACGACCATGCGCGCAAGCGCCGCGTGCCGCTCACCGAAGCCGCGCGCGCGGTCATCGAAACCGACGAGCTCAAGCCGAAGCCGCGCGGCGCGCTGCGCGGGCTGATCGAGGCGCTCGACCGCTGGCGCAAGCAGCGCGA
>Ga0187778_10000440_pt1 | contig 29526 bp, 29 predicted proteins | sample 1015_Q2_SP5_20_M_FD_132418 | JGI IMG/M metagenome (GOLD analysis project Ga0187778, IMG submission 132418) | Tropical peat soil microbial communities from peatlands in Department of Meta, Colombia - 1015_Q2_SP5_20_MG | ecosystem: Environmental > Terrestrial > Soil > Wetlands > Peat | place... | reverse complement strand
TATTTGGCCTGGTGCGCTGTTCCGCCACGCGGAAATGCCTAAAGGGCCTCGGGGAGTTCCCACCGTCTTAGGACGGGTTCATAAAACGGTCCTACCCACGGCCCAGCGGGTCGGCCTTTCTGCATGTGGGCTCTGAAGCGCCGGCATCTTGCCGGCTCTCCCGATAGCATCGCGCCCCCAACCGTGGGCCGCGGCTGTTGCTTTTCCCTTTGTGGTACAACCCTCCTAGGTGTTAGCGCAAGACTTTCCTACCACGTTGACTGTCTCCGCCGAGCAGGCGGGCGAGCGCCTGGACCGCTTTCTGGTTTCGCAGGCGCCGGAGGTCAGCCGCGCGCGCATCCAGCAGCTCATTGCCGACGGGCGAGTGCGCGTAAATGGCGCCACGGCCAAGCCCTCGCTCCGGTTGCGCGAGCATGATCAAGTTGAGATGCTCGGTTTGCCCAAGCCTCCACCGCTCAAGGCCTTCGCGGAAGACATTCCTCTGGACGTTGTCTACGAAGACGACGCCCTGGCGGTGATCAACAAGCCCGCGGGGATGATTGTCCACGCCGGTGCCGGAGCACGCTCGCAGAGCGGCACGCTGGTAAACGCGCTACTGCACCGGTTCGGGTCGCTCTCAGGGGTGAGCGGCGAGTTGCGGCCCGGCATTGTGCATCGCCTGGATAAAGACACCAGCGGGCTGATCGTCGTGGCCAAGAATGACCTGGCGCATCGCCGCCTGGCGGAGCAGTTCGCGCGGCGCGCGGTGAAGAAGACGTACCTCGCTTTGGTCCACGGCTGGATGAAGCAGGAGCGCGGCACGATCGCGAGCGCCATCACGCGCGACCGCATCCGGCGTACGCGCATGACCACCCGCGCTCGCCGAGGACGTGAGGCCGTTTCGCATTGGCGCGTGCTCCGCCGCATCCAGTCCCGGCTTGGCAAGTTCTGCCTGCTGGAACTGAAGATCGACACCGGACGCACCCACCAGATCCGCGTCCACCTGGCCTCGCTCGGCCACCCGGTAGTGGGCGACGCCCTGTACGGCGCTCCCCGGGAACTGAAGGACACGCGCGGAGGTAAGCTGGCGCTGGGAAGGAACTTCCTGCATGCTGCTGCCATTGAGCTTAAGCACCCCGGCACGGGCGCGCTGCTCCAATTCTCGCGGCCGTTGCCGCCCGAGCTGGAGGATTTCTTAAGCCATCTGGAAGGCGGGTAAATCCGGACTATAATGCCAACAGAGATGAGAAGGCTTTCCGTTGTATTGTTGTTGTTGGGGGTTTTCTGCACGGCGCAAGACGTTCCTGCGCCCGCGAACCCTCCGACCCCAAGTGCGCCGACTGCTGCGCAGAAGCAGGCCGCGCTGCCCAGTTTTTCCTCTCCCGTCGTGCCTCCGAAGCCCGTCGCCGAAGCCGCGAAAGCAGCCGACGAGGACCCGGAGGCGATCGCCACCTTCCGCAAGCGCGTCGATGAAGTGAACGTCATCTTCACTGTGACCGACAAGCACGGGCACTTCATCAAGGACCTCAAGAAAGACGATATCCGCGTGCTGGACGACCACAAACCGCCCTCCTCGGTAGTGGCCTTCCGCAGCGAAACCGACTTGCCGCTCCGAGTCGGACTGCTGATCGATGCCAGCAACTCCATCCGCGAGCGCTTCCGCTTCGAGCAGGAAGCGGCCATGTACTTCCTGTCGCAGATCATCCGCCCCAGGTCCGACCAAGCTCTTGTGCTGGGGTTCGACACCACCGCGGAGATTACGCAGGACTTTACCGACGACACCGAGAAGCTGGCGCGCGGCGTCCGCATGCTGCGCCCGGGCGGCGGCACAGCCATGTATGACGCCATCTATTACGCCTGCCGTGACAAGCTGATGAAGGCGCAGGCCGGCGGACCGGTCCGCCGCGCCATCATCCTGGTCAGCGACGGTGAGGACAACCAGAGCCGCGTCACCATGGGCGAGACCATCGAGATGGCGCAGCGCGCCGAGGTCATCCTCTACGCCATCAGCACCAACGTGAGCAACATCAAGATGCGCGGCGACAAGGTCATGGAGAAAATGGCCGAGGCCACCGGCGGTCGCGCCTTCTTCCCCTTCAAGATCGAGGACGTCTCCAACGCTTTCGCCGAGATCCAGGACGAGCTGCGCAGCCAGTACGCCGTCGCCTACAAGCCGGCGGACTTCCAGCCCAACGGCCGTTACCGTACCATCGACATCACCGCCGACAACAAGAAGTACCACGTGCGCGCGCGCAAGGGATATTACGCGCCCACGCAGTAAGACGGCAGTTGGCTCTTCGCTCTTAGCTTCAAGATCCTGGGTCGGCTCCACCACCCCACAAAGAAGCCATCATCAGAGGCCGGGAATAAAAGCCTCACCTTGCCGGTTATTCATAGCGCATGGGCGAAAAAGCCCCCTACGAAAGGAAATGAAAGACGCTATGAAGAATGTGTTCACATGGCTCATGAATCCCCCGACGGATGGTCCCAAGTCCGCACTCGTCCTGAGGCTGATGGCAGGAGGCGTGTTTTTATGGGAAGGAATCCTGAAGTTCGTCTATGCCAATCAAGGCGTGGGACGATTCACCAAGCTGGGCATGCCGTTTCCGCATTTCACGGCCGACTTTGTCGGTGGCCTCGAAATCGTGGGCGGCCTGTTGCTGCTCTCCGGCCTCCTGACCCGGCTGATTGCTATTCCGTTCATCGTGGAGATGATTGTAGCCGTCCTTTCCACCAAGATCGCGCTCTATCTCGGAACTTCGCCTTTGCCTTTGCCGCCGGCGCCGCCCCGGGTGGGGATGTGGGCGGTCTTGCATGAGGTTCGGTCAGAGTATGCCCAGCTGCTCACGTCTCTGTTTCTCTTGATCAACGGCCCGGGAAAATGGTCGCTGGACGCGCTTCTCCGCCGAGAGAAACAGCCGGCCGCTTCGGGGGTGGTTCAAGCAATGCCAGCATCGAGTTTGTCTTAGCCCTCGGCACGGTGGTTGGGAATCGTGGCGCCACGACCCTGCTCGCGGCGCCGACGAGGCTTCCGACAACGAAATCTGAATGCTACCGTGCCTGCGCGTAGTACCCGCGCCGGGCCTGGATGCGGTAGCCCTCTTTGCTCTTCACTTCGATCTTGCGGTAGCTGCCGTCGTGGGCGGAGTTGGTGGGAGTGTAGCCGATGTTGTACTGGCTGCGCAGTTCGGCGGAGATCTGGTCGAAGGCTTCCTTCAGCTTGTCGAACTTGTTGCCTACTTCGATGACGCGTCCGCCGGTTTCTTCCGCCAGCTTCTTCATCTCGCCGGCGCCGAAGCCCTGGTACATGCCGTGCAGGCCGCGGTCGGCGATCAGCAGCACGTACACCATGGAGTCCGCCTTCTGCGCTGCTTCCATGGCTTCACGCGGCTTGACCTTGCTGCCTTCATCTTCGCCGTCGGTCAGGATGATCATGGCTTTGCGGCCGACCTCGGTGGAGAGCCGGTCGCGGGCGCCCAGGTACACGGCGTCGTAGAGATGGGTGCAGCAAGCGTCGCGGCCGGCGGGGATCGGCCCCTGGCCAATGCCGGGAATGTTGGTAATACCGCCTTGTGGCGAGGCGCCGCCGATCTTGGTGCGGTTCAGCGCCACCCGCAGCTCGCGGGTGTCGTTGGTGAAGTCCTGCAGCAGGTCCACATCGGCGTCGAAGCTGATGACGAACGCCATGTCCTTCTTGCGCAGCACCTGGTTCAGGAACGCCGCCCCCACTTCCTGCTCCATGGGCAGGACGCGGGTCTGGCTGGGGCTGGTGTCGATGAGAATGCCGAGCGTCAGCGGCTGGTCGGTGTCGGCGGCGAAATACTTGATGGTTTGCGGCTTGCCGTCTTCGGAGATCTCGAAGCTATCTTTGGTGAGGCCGGGGATCAGCAGCCCCTTCTTGTCCTTGACGTTGAAGTAGACGTTCACCACGTCAACCTGGACCTTCAGCGTTCCCGCGGACGGTTCGTCCTGGCCGTTTGGCGGAGCTTGCGCCCGAAGGGCGCACGGCGTGAGCGCCAGCAGGGCCAGACACACATAGACGCGCCGGTGTGCGCCAACGACGGTGAAGCGCTTCAGCACTTTACTTTCCTGATAAGCTAATGGTTGGATGCAGAAACCTGTTCCCGCGTGCATTATCATACCGTGAACAGCGCAGACCGTGCGACCCGGGGTGAGCAAAATGCTGAGAACGGCAAGCTGGGTATGGTTGGCGGTGCTTGTGGCCGGCATGGCTGCCGGGCAGTCCTCGACTCCGGCCGCCACTTCGGACGTCGCCCAGGACCAGCTCCCCTCTGCTCCCAGTCCACAAAACAACGTTCCCAAGCCCCCGCCAGCGCCGCCGACACCCGCCGTTCCCGCGCCGGCCCCTCCGGCTGAAGAGGCCGGGCCCGCGGATGCAGCGCCCCCCAGCCAGCCCAACGAGCGCGACCAGATGATGTACACCATGCGTGTGGTGACCAACTTCGTGGTCGTGCCGGTCACGGTGAAAGACTACAAGGGACATCTGGTCGAGGGGCTGCGCAAGGATGATTTCGGAGTCTTGGAAGATGGAGTCGAGCAGAAGATCAGGCTTTTCACCAGCGATCCCTTCCCGCTCTCGGTCGCGGTAGTGCTGGACGTGGGCGTCCCCGATTCGGTGCTGCGCAAGGTCAACGACACCCTGCCGGCGCTTTCGGCTGCCTTTAGCCAGTTCGACGAGATCGCCTTGTACACCTATGGCGACACCGTGCACAAGGAGCACGACTTCAGTGCCGTAACCGACCGCTACGCCTCGGCGATCAGGCGGCTCAAGAAGGAAGGCACGAAAGGAGGGGCGCCCGTGGTCGGCGGTCCGCTGGGTCAGTCCTCCCCAAGCGTGAACGGCAAGCCCGTCGATCCCAACGCCCCGCAGGGCGGGCTTGGGTACGTGAACTACCGTGAGCCCCACGTCCTCAACGACGCTGTCCTGGCCGCCGCCCAGGATCTTGCCACCCGCCCCAAGGACCGGCGCAAACTGATCTTCGTGATCAGCGACGGCAAGGAAGTGGGCAGCCACGCCAACTATGCCCAGGTGCTGAAGGTGCTGCTCTCGAACTCCGTCAGTGTGTACGGTGTGGCCGTGGGTGACTCCGCGCTTCCCCTGGTCGACAAGCTCGAAAACATCAACGCTCCCTTCAGCGGTTACGGCAACCTGCTGCCGCGCTACGCAAGAAAGACAGGCGGGGACGTGTTTCCCGAGTTCGACACCAACGCCATCGAAAACGCCTACGCGCACGTGACGGAACAGGCGCGCAACCAGTACACGCTGGGCTACAACGCCAAGTCGACCGGGCCCGGCAATACCTTTCGCACCATTGAAGTCATCGTCCACCGTCCCGGCCTGAAGGTGCACGCCAAGGACGGCTACTACCCGCTGCCCATCGGCCCCGCGCTGTGACCGCCGGACATGTACTTTGGACGCGCCGCTGTGCGCGCCCGATTACCGTGGTGGTTACCGGCCTGTGATATAAACACCGCGGAGGCGATTTCCACACATCGCGTCCGGAATTTCCCCGCCTGGACGTGGCCTGCGTCGCGGTCGGGACGAAGGACAGCGCGCTTGAGCTTCATCAACTTCGCGGCCCGCGAGATCAATTGCAAGATCGTCTATTACGGCCCTGGCCTCGGCGGCAAGACCACTAATCTGCAGTACGTCTACGACAAGACTGCCGACAAGCAGAAGGGCAAGATGATCTCGCTGGCCACCGAGGCCGACCGCACCCTGTTCTTCGATTTCCTGCCGCTCGACCTGGGCACGGTGCGCGGCTTCCGCACCCGCTTCCACCTCTATACCGTCCCCGGACAGATTTTCTACGACGCCAGCCGCAAGCTGATCCTGCGCGGGGTCGATGGCGTGGTCTTCGTCGCCGACTCGCAGCAGGAGCGCATGGACGCCAACCTGGAAGCCATGGAAAACCTGCAGGAGAACCTCGCCGAGCACGGTTACGACTTCCAGCAGATCCCCTACGTGCTGCAACTGAACAAGCGCGACCTGCCCAATGCGGTCGCGGCGGATAGCCTGCGTCGGGAGCTGATCAGGAAAGGCGAGCCTTCCTTCGAGGCCATCGCCTGCCAGGGCACCGGCGTCTTCGAGACACTGAAAGCGATCTCGCGCCAGGTGCTGGCGGAACTGAAGAAGAGCTAAATTGTCATCCCGAGGCGGCGCGAGGGAGCTCGGTTTTTCTCGTGAAACACCAAGATCCCCTAGCGGCTGAAAGCCAGCTTGGGACGAAAGTCCTCACCAGATCGTCCGCAGCGCCCTTGCGCGACGAATCTCCCGATCAGCCGTCAGCAGCGGCAGCCCTTCAACCAGCGCGGTACCGGCAATAATTCGGTCTGCTGGATCTTTGGGATAGGCGGCGGGAAGGCCAAGGGCGCGCACGCAGGCGCGGCCCGTGATCGGCAGGACCACGAACCGCGCCTCGACCTCTGCCAGAAAGGATTCGAAGCTGATCTCCAGCCGGATGCGTCCCTTGCCGGCGAGCCTGCTCAGTTCCAGGAGCGTGATATCGGAGATCGCCAGGCCCTCGCCCTTTGTACGAGCGTCATCGATCGCTGCCCTTGCCTGGTTTGAGAGCCGGCTTGGCTCAAACGCGAGCCAGACGACGACGTGCGTGTCGACCAGAATCATATAGCTCGCCCCACTCCTCAGGCGTGAGCGCAGGGGAAACGACGTCGCCCGTAACGGTGCCCTTGGCGGCAAGGAAGCCATAAATATCGTCCGCGTCTTCGCTGACGGGAACCAGCTTGGCCACGGGCTTGCCGTGTTTGGTGATCAAGACGGTCTCCCGCTTGGCCTGGACCTCATCCATCACCGCCAGACAATGCACTTTGAACGCGCCCGCTGCCATCTTCTTCATCTCGATCTCCGAAGTTTGAAAACCATGATCATTATACCATGGTCATAACCTTAGGCCATGCCGCGAATGCCACCCCCTCGAAATTGTCGTTCCGTAGCGGGCACCGGGCGAACCCTCCTATCTGATTGTCATCCCGAACGAGGAGCGACCTTAACAAAGGTTCGTGTCAGGGCACGACTTTCAGTCGTGCCGAACAGGCGAAGTAAGGAGCTGGGGCTTTTTAGCCCCTGCTAATGCGGCCCCAGGGGCTAAAGCCCAATTTTGTACGACCTGTTTACGGCACGGCTGAAGCCGTGCCCTGATACGAAACCTTTAGTGCGTCCTGAAAGGCCCGTAGGGCCGACCTAAATTAGCCCAGGACGGAAGTCCTGGGCGGGCGGTTGAATGGAATCCGAGCCCCTTCTCAGGGGCGACACCTCCGTGCCGCCCTCCGGGCTCGTGCGTTTTTTCGATTCCCATCCAGCGCTCAGCCACCCCAGCGAACCAAAAGCGGGTTCGCTGGGGCCTCGGTGACGCGCTGGGCTAACCCACCTGTCGCCCTAACGGGCTGGTCGTGATGGTGCCCCGCATCTGATGCAGTTAGCAGATATGGGTTGCCGCCTGCGGGTGGTCCGCTGAAGTCAGGACAGCCCACATCTGCCAAAGGCGGGCAGATGTGGGGCACCAGGCACCCCGCATCGTCCACACCCTCAAGTGCCGCGCCCGCCGCGGTTCTTGCGCGAATCCCTGAAAATTTCTCTTGACAAATTTCTCGACTTCTGATATCAATATTAAAGCATGATTATCTTTTAGATATACATGCTCCCACCGCCCCTAAGTCCTTATTTGGACGGTTTTTGCGTGTAAGTCCTTTAGATCGACGGTTGGCCACGGTTAACCGTGGCCAAGAGGCGGCTAAGCCGTTGATTTTGCACAGGACCAGGGTAGGCAGGGGGGAGGGGGTATGCACCCGATACCGTCAGACTGCGAAAGGTAAACAAGGCAAGTATGGACCCAGTACAACAACCCGAACACCCACGTAACTACGCCGCGCAACAAGCGCCGCGCTGCCAGCACATTCGCTACAACGGCCAGCCCTGCGCCGCACCCGCGCTGCGCGGCCAGACCATTTGTCATTTCCATGAGCGCGCCGCCGATCCTGCGACCTATGAAGAGCGGTCTTTGCCGCCCTTCATCGAGGACGCCACCAGCCTGCAGATCGTCCTCATGTGGGTGATACGCCGGCTGCGGACGGACGGCTTTCACCTGATGGACGAATTGGAATACAAGCGCGCCGCCCTGATGCTCTACGGGCTGCAGATCGCTTGCTCGAACCTCAAGAATCTCAGCGCCGAGCGCGCGCAGCCGGAGGCCGCCGAAGGCGAGCGCCCGCAGCCCAGGCTCGTCAGCGCTGAGAAGCAGAGGCCGGCTGCAAGCGAGAACGGCGATGAGCCCAGCCTGGCGGAATTTCTGCTGGGCCTGCTGGCCAAGGACGAGAATGAAGATCCCGACGCGCCTCCGCCGCGCATCCGCAACCGCGAGGATTACGAAGCCGCGCTGGCACAGAGAAAAGGCCCCCAAGCCGCCCTGCCTGACAAGACCCGACCTCAATAAATGTCAGGAAGTTCTCTCTAGCGCAGGTGCAGGCCGCGCAGCATGTTCTCGAAGGTGGGCCGCAGCTCGGTGAAGTCGCGCTCGGGCGCGATGAAGACGGCATAGAGCATGCCGCCTTGCGGGCGCGGCAAGACGATCAGCCAGTCGTGTTCGGGCGCGGGGCGTCCGCCCTCTTCGATGGGCGACTCGCCCATCAGATCCACCGACCGGCCTTCGACGCCGTTGACGCGCACCGGCTGCGGACGGCCGCTGGGGCGCAGCTCGGCGTTCGATTGCTCGAGTGAGCTGATCACGTCCTGGACCGCCTGATCGAGGGAAGAGGCATCTGGATTGGCGGAGTTGATGACCACGCCATAGGCGACTGAGCCTTGGGTGACTCCCGCCGGCGGAGCGATGGTCACGCCGTTGCCGTCCTGGTCGCGGTAGAGGCGCCAGTTGTCGGGATAGGAGATGGTAAACGCGTCGGTCCGCGCCGGAGTCAGGTTGCCGCTGGGCCGGATGTCGCGATACGACGCGCTGGAGACGCTGCCGCCGCTCCTGGGCCTGGAGCTGCCAGGCTCGGGACCAGCGTCGGAGACGGGATAATATCCGCCTTCGCGGTTCTGCTGCGCCCAGCGACCGGAGCGTGCGCCCGCCGCGATCTCCTGGGCGGAGTAGAGCTGGAGGCTGCGCGCGTGCTCGTGCACCCGCTGGAAGGCCTCGCTGTCGTTGACGAAATCCTTCGGCGGCCAGCTCCGGACCTCGTCGTCGATCGCCTGGGTGCGGTTGCCGGGCGCGGGATGGTCGCTGAGGAAGCCGCCGCCGGTCGAGTTCATTTGGGCCAGCTTCTGGAAGAACCTGGCCAGGTAGCGGGGATCGTAGCCGGCCTTGTACATGATGATGGCGCCCACCGCGTCGGCCTGGGCTTCGTCGGAGCGCGAGTACTTCATGGTCAGGATGCCGCCGGCGAGTCCGGCGCCCATCTGTCCCAGGGCCCCGCCCGCGCCGCCCATGCTGCCCAGCACGGCGCCCAGGACGCCCGCGATGCCCTGCGTCATTTGGGTTTTCTTCATCTGCTTGATGGAGTGCTGCATGTAGACGTGCGACATTTCGTGGGCGAGCACGCCGGCCAGCTCGGCTTCGTTGTCGGCCGCGACGATGGTCCCCACGTTGACGAACACGGGTCCGCCGGGCAGAGCGAAGGCGTTGATGTCCTTCTGTGGAATGACGTGGAATTCGTAGGGCCAGGAGTATTGCGGCGGTATGACGGCAACCAGCTTCGCGCCCAGCCGGCGCACATATTGCGTTTCCGGGCTGCTGTCCGGCAGGACGGGCATCTTGGCGTAGACCTGGCCCGTGGCCTGCCGGCCGATCTGCTCTTGCCGCTCCTTGCTGACGCCGACGTCGCCGGGATCAGGCAATTGTGGCGTGGAAGTGGCTGCCACCATTTCCATGGCACTGAACGCCACGGCCAGCAACAGAGCCAAGGCCCGCGTGAAGGTTGAACGATGTCTCATGCTTGCTCGTGCGCGTCCATGTCCACGATTGTACCCAAGCCGCAGATGTCCTCGTGCTCCCGATTTCGGGGACAGAAGTTTGGATGCGCCAACGCGGCAGGTCGTTGGATGCCCAGGTCCAGGTTGCCCGGTTTTGGCGTTCCAGGACAGAGGCTACTTCGGGTGATTCAGCAGCGGAGTGGCGGTAAACTCGCGCCGGCCGGCGGTGCGGGCAGCACGCGCCGGAGCCGCCGCCGCCGCGGCTTCCTGGCTGTACTTCTCAAGCAACACGGGGACCATGGCGCCTTCGGCCTCCTTGACGAACATCAGGCGGTTGTCGCCGTTCAGGTCGATGCGCACGAAGTCGCCGAGCTTGACCTGTTCCGTGGCCACCAGGTTGGCCAGCGGGAAGACGAGATTTTTTTCGATCGCGCGTTTCAGGTGGCGCGCGCCGTACTTGGCGTCGGTACCCTCCTGCATCAGGAACTTTTTCGCCTTGTCCGTGCAACTGAAGACGAACTGGCTGTTCCCGGAGGCCTGCAGGATGCGCTGCTGCACCATGCCCAGCTCAATCTCCAGGATCTTCTCCAGGTGTTCCGGCTTAAGCATCTTGAAGACCACCATCTTGTCGATGCGGTTCATGAACTCGGGAGAGAACTTGCGGCGCGCCGCTTCCTGCGCCGTGCGCGTGATCTTGTCGTCGATACGCGCGTCGACCAGAGCCGGGGGATGGTGAAAGCCCATGGCGCCGTTGATCATCTCGTTCATTTCGGCCGCACCGAGATTCGAAGTCATCACGATGATGCACTGCGAGAAGTCCACGCGCCGGTTATCGCCCAGCGTGAGCGTGGCTTTGTCCAGGATGCCGAGCAGAAGCTGCCACAGCGCATCCGATGCCTTCTCGATCTCGTCAAACAGCAGCAGCGTCAGCTTGAGTTTGTCGGTGTGCCACTGGTTGAGCGCTTCCTGGGTCAGCACCGGATGGGTCTCGCGGTGACCCAGGTACCCGGGCGGCGAGCCGATCAGCTTGGCGATCTCGTGGCTGTGCTGGAATTCCGCGCAGTCGATCTTGATGCAGGCGCGCGGGTCGCCAAACAGGGCTTCCGCCATGGCCTCGACCACGCGCGTCTTTCCCGAGCCGGTCGGGCCCAGGAAGAGCAGGCTCCCTACAGGGCGGTTGGGAGCGTTCAGCCCCGCCAGAAACATCTGGTAGATCTCGCTGACTTTTTCGATGGCCGCATCCTGCCCCACGATCCTGCGCCGCAGCGCAGCCTCGAATTCCTGAGCGTCGCTGCTGCGGCGGCTGGGATCAAGCGCGGTGTTCAATCCGGTCTTCATGCTTATCTAGCTCGAACGCAGGTGGATGATCACTGTGCGTCGCATCCTCCACATCCAACTACCTTATTAGATGCTCAGAATTCTCGGAGGTGCCTGCGTATTGTTGAAAAACACAGGGAGTACATTATTTTCGACGCATCCCTAAGGTCATCTACCGCGTCTAATGTTGCTCCCGGACTGCTCTTGCCTTCGTGCTACCATCAGTTTGTTGCTGCTCTGGAGCGCGAAATTTCAATGGGACTTGGGCCCCGCATCGTTACCGCCAACTTGCTTCTTTCCCTGCTCGGGGCGTCTCTTTTTTGGGCTACTCCGTCATGGAAGTTTGAAGCGCCGCGGCAGTCCGCGGAGCCGGCTTCGGTCGCAACGCCGCGCGTGCCGGCAGCTGCGCTGGTTCCGGCGTCGCTGGAACCCCGGCGCGCGCGCCCAGCAGTGGCGCCTCCCGCGCTCACGCCGGAACCGACGCCCGGAGTTCACATCGCCAAAGCGGGCGAGAGTGTTGGCGCAGTTGCGCGCGCTTACCTGCCGGTAACTTCCTTCATGACCCTGTCTGAGCTCGAGTCCGCGCTTCGCCGGGAGAACGGCATCCAGGGCAACTTCCTCAGGAAAGGACAGCAGGTCTCCATCCCCGGTTTGCTGCGGGAACGGATCATGGAGCGACCTGTCCACGTGCCGCGTGATTTCGAGGTGCGCGCCATCTATCTGACGGGGCTGATGGCCACGAGCGAGCACGGAATTGAACTAGTCCGGCGCTGGCGGCAGGTGGGCGGCAACGCCGTAGTCTTCGACATCAAGGACAGTGATGGCTCGCTCAGCATCGGCGCACCCGAAGTCCCCGAGTCGGTGGCCGGACTGCTGGCTACACCGTTTTCGCATCCGCTCGCCGTACAGCGCCGCCACCCGCCCATCGGCAGCCTGCCCAAGTACGCGCATTTCCTGCACGGCATGGGTATGCACGCCATTGCGCGCATCGCCATCTTCCGCGACGAGCAGTTGGTCACGCACCATCCCGAGCTGGCGGTGCGCTCGCGCCGCAGCGGCCAGCCCTGGCGCGAGAACGGCAAGCTGGTCTGGACCGATCCCTCGCGTCGTGAGGTGCAGGATTACAACATCTCGCTGGCGAAGTACGCCGCGGCCTCCGGCGTGGACGAAGTGCAGTTCGACTATGTTCGCTTCCCGGCCGAGGGCGACCAGGCTGACGCCCAGTTCGTCTTCCAGACTCAGCATGCCGACTGGAAGCGCTCCGACGTGATCGCCCACTTTCTCGACCGCGCCTACGCCGAGATGAAGCGCGAAGGCGTGTTGTTTTCGCTGGACGTTTTCGGCGTGATGGCCTGGCAGCGGCCCATCGACCTGTCGCACACCGGACAGGACATCGTCGCCATGGCGCGCCGCTGCGACGTGCTCTCGCCCATGATCTACCCGTCACACTTCTTCGGCATGGATGGCATCGCCCATCCCGGCGACGCGCCTGAACACTTCATCTCCGAATCTATGATCAAGTTCCAGCAAATCACCAAGGATTCTGGCGTGGTGCTGCGGCCGTGGCTGCAAGCCTTTGCGTGGCGCACCAAGAGCTATTCGACGGACTACATCCTCACGCAGGTGAAAGTGGCGCGTGAGAACAGCGGCATCGGCTTCCTGTTCTGGAACGCGCGCAACGACTACAAGCAGCCGCTGCTGGCCATGCCGCAGATGGCCGCCGCCAAGGGAAAGTTCTATCGCGGGGACGAAGTCGGCCAGCCCGCGCGGACGCAGATTGGGAAAGCTGTTCCGCCCCAGCCACGGGCGGAGTGAGGGACGGAATGGCTGGCGTGCTAGTTGGTCCCCGCAAGCGAGATCGTTTTCGCACGCATAAAGGCAGGTCATAGCGCATTTGAGTCGCGTGGTTCCGGCGGCCAGAAAGTTCCGACCGTGGCAAAGAGCAAAGCAATAATGGATGCCCCAGTCCAGCCCATCCTGTGGTATCCAAGCAGCCGAACATTGACGTAATTCATAACGAAGTTCAAGGGCACACACAGCACGAACAAAAAGACAAAACGACATACTTTGTTCGGCATGCTTGGCACGGTTTTGCCAAGGATGAAGGCCATTCCCACTAAAATTGCACACCTAGCGACAATTCCAAGGACGGGCAGCATAGTTTCTTGGTAAAGAGTAGAGGGTACGGCCTTTGGCGTCTAGGTTACGTTCGCTCATAGGATTGAAGTCAGATAGGTGTTGAAAAATCGCCTTTTCGCTAATCGCAGCCAATCCTTACGCCCGACCCCTTCCCGACTCGCGTTTTGGACGTCCAATCTGGCGGTGGGAGCGCGTCCGCGTATAATGCTTTCGCGTAACCTCCAGCGCATCAAAGCATCAAGTTTCCAGCAGCTACTGTCGCAAGGAGCGCCACTCATGGCCGTCAAGAAGACCGAGAAAATCTGGCACAACGGGAAATTCATCAACTGGGACGACGCCACACTGCACGTGATGGCGCACGTCGTGCATTACGGCTCATCGGTGTTTGAAGGCATCCGCTGCTACGCTCAGCCTAAAGGTCCGGCCATTTTTCGCGCCCAGGAGCACATGCAGCGCCTCATCAACTCGGGCAAGATCTATCGCATGGAAGTGCCTTACAGCCGCGAAGAGTTGGTGTCGGCAATGGTGGAACTGGTGCGGGTAAACGGCGTGTCGCCGTGTTACATCCGGCCGATCGTGCTCCGCGGCTACGGACAGTTGGGCGTGAATCCGCTGGAGTCGCCCATTCAGGTGTACATCGCCAACTACGAGTGGGGACGCTACCTCGGCCATGGCGCCGACGATGGCGTGGACGTCTGCGTTTCCTCCTGGAACCGGCTGGCGCCGAACACTATGCCGGCCATGTCCAAGGCGGGCGCCAACTATATGAACTCGCAGCTCATCAAGATGGAAGCCCTGGCCAACGGCTATGTGGAGGGCATCGCGCTCGACGTCAACGGCTTCGTCAGCGAAGGTTCGGGCGAAAACCTTTTTGTCGTCTTTCAGGGATCGCTCTACACGCCTCCGCTCGGCAACTCGGTGCTGCCGGGCATCACGCGCGACGCCGTGATCCAGTTGGCGAAGGAGATGGCCATCCCTGTAATCGAGCAGATGATCCCGCGGGAGATGCTCTACATTGCCGACGAAGTGTTCTTCACGGGCACCGCGGCCGAGATCACCCCCATCCGCTCGGTGGACAAGATCACCGTGGCCAAAGGTGCGGTCGGTCCCATCACCAAGGCTCTGCAGCGGGACTTCTTCAACATCGTCAACGGCGTCGTGCCGGACCGCTTCCACTGGCTGACGCCAGTGCCGGTCGCAAGCGGCCAGCCAGTTGCGGTGTAGTTTTTCTTTTTTCTTTAACACAGGGCGCCGGATTCCGGCGCCTTTATTGTGCGAAAATGCCGCGACCATATTCCGTTCCAACCGTCTAACCGCGTGTTCCAACCCACGAAGGAGGATGACCGCAATGTCTACCGCTCCCAGTCCCAGCATTACTCCGGAATTTGTCGCAGCCTACCGCCAGATCATTTGCGAAGGCCTGCAGAACGAATTCGAGACCACGAAGAAAGTGCTGGCTGCCATCCCGGACGCCAAGCGCGACTACCGTCCTGATCCCAAGGCGCGCACCGCCTGGGAACTGGCCTGGCATATCGCCAAGGAAGATGTGCTCTTCCTGGACCAGATCGCGGAAGGCAAGTTCGTCATGCCGGATCCGCGTTTCGACAAAGAGACGCCCAACAGCGTAGCCGAGCTGGTTGCCTGGTACGACAAGAACTTGAGGCGCGCGCTCGAGCGGGTGCGGGCGATGACCCCGGCGCAGCTCGCTACGCCCATCAATTTCTTGGGGATCTTCAACCTTCCCGGCGTGTTTTACCTGGGGTTCATGAACAGCCACAGCATTCATCACCGTGGTCAACTGGCCACATATCTCCGGCCGATGGGATCGAAGGTGCCATCGATCTACGGCGGCAGCGCCGACGAACCCTTCGAGATGCCGGCAACCGCGTAACCGCACGCTCTGTCATCCTGAGCGAGTGCGCCTGTTGTTGGCGCGCGAGTCGAAGGACCCCTATCAGACCGATATCGCACGGTAGGGATGCTTCGACTCGTGCGTGGAAGACGTGGTGGTTCTTGCGGTCCACCAGCGTGATGCGCACCGGTTTGCGGGCCAGGGCGCGGGCGCAGTAAAGGCCGCCAAATCCGCCCCCCACGATCACCACCCGCGGCCCCGTCTTCCAGTCGCTCAAGGCTTTCCCCCTTCGGAGAGATGCCGCAACCGGCACGCGAGACTCCGAAGTACGCGACCCTCTGGTTACTTTCCGCCATTTGTCTTCCGTGTTAGCTTCACCCCACAGGCGAGCTATGCATGTAGACGATTTGCTGCGCACCGCCACGGAGCGCAAGGCCTCCGACCTGCACTTGAAGGTCGGCAACTATCCCCACATTCGCGTGGATGGCGAACTGGTGCCTCTCTCCGACCAGCCCCGCGTCTCCGCCGAAGACATGCTGAACATGGCCTTCAGCATGATGTCGAACCGGCAGAAGCAGAAATTCAAGGAGAACGCCGAGCTCGACCTGGCCTACGGCGTAGCTGGACTGGGTCGCTTCCGCGTCAACGTCTATCAACAGCGCGGCAACGTGGGCATTGCCTTCCGCGTGATCCCCACCAAAATCCTGCCGCTCGATGAGCTGCACCTGCCGCCCATCGTAGAAAAGGTCTGCGATGAGCAGCGTGGGCTGGTGCTGGTCACCGGCGTAACCGGCTCCGGCAAGTCCACCACGCTGGCGGCCATGATTGACCGCATCAACTCCAGCCGTCCCGAGCACATCATCACCATCGAGGACCCGATCGAATTCCTCCACCGCGACAAGAAGGGGTTCGTGAACCAGCGGGAGGTGGAGGTGGATACGCCGTCCTTCGCCTCGGCGCTGCGCGCCAGCCTCCGCCAGGACCCGGACACCATCCTGGTGGGCGAAATGCGCGACGTCGAGACTATCGGCACTGCTCTGCTGGCCGCGGAAACCGGCCACCTGGTGCTTTCCACTCTGCACACCCTGGATGCGGTCGAGACCGTCAACCGCATCATCGCCGTGTTCCCGCCCTCGGAGCAGAAGCAGATCCGGTTGCAACTGGCGTCCACACTGAAGGGCGTCATCAGCCAGCGCCTGGTCAAGCGCTGCGACGGGCCCGGCCGCGTGCCCGCGGTCGAGATCCTGATCAGCACCGCCTACATCAAGGAATGCATCGTCACCCCGGAGCGAACCCGCAACATCAAGGAAGCCCTGATGACCGGGACTTCGCAATACGGTATGCAGACCTTCGATCAGTCGCTTTACGACCTGTACATGCAAGGACTGATCTCCTTCGAGACTGCGCTGGAAACGGCCTCCAATCCCGACGACCTCAAGCTGCGCGTGCAGGGCATCGCCTCCACTGGCGACGCGGCCCGCGAAGAGATGCAGCGCGCGGGATACGGCAGCTAGCGCCGGGCGACACATCGCGTAGCGCTGACGTCTGGCCGGCTCCTTATTCCTAACTCCTGGCCCCTTAGCTTTTTCTCCGCTCCCCGTGTCTCTGTGATGAAATGTCCTCGTGCCGCTCCACCGCCGCAAGCCCTACGACCAGGAAGCGCTCTATGAATATGCCGTGGGCGCGCTTGCCCGCAAGATGCGCAGCGTAGCGGAACTCAAACGTCTGCTGCGGCGACGTCTGCCCGGAGGCGATGAAAGCGAAGCTATGGTCGAGGCCGTGGTCGGGCGATTGAAAGACCAAAAGTACCTCGACGATTCCGCCTATGCCGCTGCCTATTCCTCCTGCCGCAGGGAAAACGAAAAGTTCGGACGCTTGCGCGTCATCACCGACCTGAAGGCGCGAGGCGTGCACGGCGACCTCATCACCGGGGCAGTCAGCGCCGCTTATGCCCGCACCGATGAAGAAAAACTCGCCCGCGAATACCTCCGCCGCAAACGCGTCAAGAAGCCAGCAGATGCCCACGGCGCCGCCCGCATCTACCGTTCCCTGCTGCGCGCCGGCTACACCAGCCGCACCATCCTCCGCATCCTGAAGCAATGGGATGTGGGCGATGAGGTGCTGACCGCGCTGGAGTCCGAAACATGGCCGCCCTGATGGAGCCCGGGAAGGGCGACGTTTGTGTGAGCCCGGCGCGTGGGAGCGCATAGTGACAGCTTTACAAAGATTCCATGCACGGACGACAATAGCCGTTCCCCGCGGATGCCCCGGGGACAACAGGAGAACGCCCTCATGCCCGCTACCGGCGAGATCATTCGCATGATGAACTACGTGGACGACATTGCCGCCACCCTGCGGCGCATCACCACCAGCCTTCCCACCCTGACCGAGGAAGAGCGGAAGCAACTGGCGGACTACATGCGTAAATCCGACCCCAATTTCATCAAGGTGCTGGAAAGCATCGAGCGCCCGAAGTAGCCATGGCCGGGGTACAGACCATTGCCGTCATCGGCGCCGGAATCATGGGACGCGGCATCGCGCACGCTGCCGCCCTGGGCGGCTTCCGCACCATCCTCGAAGATATCCTGCCGGCCAGCCTGCGGAAGGCCGAGGCCGAAATCCGCGGCAACCTCGACAAAGGCGTCGAACTGGGGAAGGTCTCCCGCCAGCAAGCCGACGACGCTTTCGCGCGCATCGAGTTCGCCGGCTCGATCGACGAGGCCGCGCGCGCCGCCGAGCTGGTGATCGAAGCCGTCCCCGAAGAGCTGGAATCGAAGATCGAGATCTTCACCCTGCTCGATAAGATCTGCGCCCCGCCGACCATCCTGGCTTCCAACACTTCCTCGCTTTCCATCACTGAGATCTCCTCCGTCACGTACCGCGCGCCGCGCTGCATCGGCATGCACTTCTTCAATCCCGTGCACAAGATGAAGCTGCTGGAGATTGTGCGCGGCCTGGAGACCGACCAAGCCACCATCGATGCCTGTGTTGATGTGGGCAAGCGCATGGGCAAGGAAGTGGTGGTGATCAAGGAATCGCCGGGCTTCATCACCAGCCGCATCAACGTCATCATCGGCAACGAAGCCTTCTACATGCTGCAGGAAGGCATCGCCAGCGCCGCCGACATCGACAAAGCCATCAAGCTCGGCCTCAACCATCCCATGGGCCCGTTCGAGATGGTGGACCTGGTCGGGCTCGATACCCGCCTGCACGTGCTCGAATACCTGCACAAGACGCTGGGCGAGAAGTATCGTCCAGCGCCGCTGCTGGTGCAGTACGTCAAGGCCGGCCGCCTGGGCCGCAAGGCCGGACGCGGAGTGTACGAGTATCCCGAAGCCGTGAAGCCGATAGCCAGCAGGACGCAGGAGGCGGGAGGCAGGAAAGACTAAGTCTGCGCTTCCTTGCCTCCTGCCGGCTGCGTTCAGTCTCGTTTACTCCCGCGTTAAGCCCACCCCCTTCCCCTGCTTTCCAATGGAATCAGTAGCTTACACGCGGTAAACCGATGGCATACCGATGAGTACCGACGAAACAAAGGACTTACACGCAAGAACCGATTCTCAAAGGACTTAGGTGCGCTTTTCAGCCTTTTTTGGCCTCTTCTGGGCCTGTTGTCAAAGAGCATTGATTCGTCCAAGTTATCTTTCCAGATAACACGGCTGTGGATCACGTGCGTGCTGGCCCCGCAGCGTCCCCGACACACTATAGCAATATGATATATTAATTTATTATTAATAGCATATTGACGGGAGCGCTGTCAACAAAAATCGGCGCCCCCCCCCAATAGGTTCTGTGGGAGCACGAACGCCGCGTGCACGCGTTACGCCAAATGAGGCAATGCCCGCGCGGGACTTGACTTGGTATTGCTATATGCGGTAATTTCTGAATAGACAGAAATAACATACATGTCGCTCTCACCGATCGAACAAAGATTCGTCCTGCACTGGGGGGAAATGGGAACCCGGTGGGGCATTAACCGCACGGTGGCGCAGGTGCACGCCTTGCTGTTCCTCTCCCCAAAACCCCTGCACGCCGAGGAGATTGCGAACACTTTAACGGTCGCGCGGTCAAACGTCAGCACCAGCCTGCGGGAGTTGCAGGGCTGGGGGATTGTAAGCGTGGTACACCTGCTGGGTGACCGCAGGGATCACTTTGAGTCCGTGAAGGATGTCTGGGAAATCTTCCGGATCGTCGCGGAGGAGAGAAAGCGGCGGGAGATCGACCCGACGCTGCGGGTGCTGCAGGAGTGTGTGGGCGAGCTGAAAAGAGGTGGCTCGGGCAACGCAAACACCCGCGAACGGCTGGAAGAAATGCTGGAGTTCCTTACCACCACATCGAGCCTGTTCGATGAGCTCGTGCACATGCCGGTCGGGACGCTCAAAGGAATGGCTCGGCTGCGCGGAAAACTAAAGCGACTTTTCGGGCCAGGCAAGAAACCTGCGGCCCGATGAGGTTGGCATGATCTCGCTTGCCTCAGAGATGACGGACAGCAAAGGACGGCACGCTCGTGGCTGGCTTTTTTTCGATGTCGAGTGCGAATTCTGCACGCGGATCGCAGTACGGCTGGCGGGTCCGATGAAGCGACGCGGCTTGGCCGTGGCCCCGCTGCAGGACCCGCGAGTCGGGACACTGCTCGGCCTTTCGCGGGAGGAACTGCTGCGTGCGATCCGCTTTGTGTTCGAAGATGGAAGCCAATACTCCGGTGCGGACGCCCTGCTAGCGATCGCGCAGGAGGTGTGGTGGGCGCGCCCGCTCGTATGGGTTTCAAAAGTTCCAGGAGCAATGAGTGCCATGCGGGCGGGCTATCAATGGGGAGCAGAGCGCCGGAGGTGCCACGCTCAGCTCTGCATGAGCGATCAAGTACCCATCGGCAGTTGATACCAAGTTGGGGGAGCTCGTATGAGGATCACGTTTGGCGACTTGTGCCGTCCCACCGGAACTATCAGCAGGGGCAAATATGCCCTGATCGGGGCACTGGGGTTCGCCCTGAAGCACAATTTGGACCGTATTGTCGCTACCTACGGCTTTCATCGTCCCTGGAGTTTGTTCAATTACTGGGTGCCGGTACGAGACGTGGCACGGATCGGGGATCTGCACCGCAGTGACGCCGCATTCCTGGAGACGATGGTCGCACTCGCTCTTCCGTTCGTCTGGGTTGGCGTCGTGCTGACGCTGAAGCGGCTTCGCAGCGCGAAACTGCCCTCCTCGTTGATAGTCCTTTTCTTCATCCCATTTGCAAATTTGTTGTTCTTTCTTTTGCTGTGCCTGTGGCCCGAGCGGGACTTCGCCGGCGCGGAGCAGCACGTGGACAAGCCGGAGCATCCGTTCTTATCACGGATAGTTCCTGAAAGCAGTCTGGGAAGCGCGGCCGTATCTCTATTGCTGACTGTTCCTATTGGTTTGGGCATGGTCCTATTCGGGGTAAGACTGTTGCAGAACTATGGCTGGGGTTTGTTCGTAGCTCTACCGTTCACGATGGGATTCGCGGCCGTGCTGGTTTACGGACTGCACCAGCCGCGCCGGCTCCGCGATTGCATCGGCGTTGCGTTACTTTCTGCCGCACTACTGGGCGCGGGACTGTTGGCACTGGCTCTCGAAGGTGTGGTGTGCCTAATTATGGCCATGCCTATTGCCCTCCCGCTCGCCGCTTTCGGAGGGGGTTGCGCGTATCTGGTGCAGCGGTGGCGGTGGTTCCCCAGCCGCGCCCCGGCGTTACTCTCCATCCTCCTCGTTTTTGTTCCGGGCTTGCAGTGGACGGAACACGTTGCTGCGCCACCGCCCGACACGTTCGTCGTCCGCTCAGAGATCGACGTCCATGCACCACCGGAAAGGGTTTGGAAGCGAGTGATTGCCTTTGCCGAGATTCCGCCGCCGACGGAGTGGCTGTTTCGTTCAGGGATTGCATATCCCATCCAGGCCGAAATGATGGGAAACGGTCCTGGCGCAGAAAGACATTGCGTGTTCTCAACCGGCGCGTTCGTCGAGCCCATCGAAGTCTGGGATGAGCCACGCAGACTGAAGTTTTCGGTAACTTCGAATCCCGTCCCGATGGAGGAATGGACGCCTTACTCTCACATCGAGCCGCCACACTTGCACGGGTTCCTCGTTTCCAAGGGCGGACAATTCCGCTTAACACCGCTGCCGGATGGAGGCACCCGGCTCGAGGGCACGACCTGGTACCAACACGGACTTTGGCCGGCCGCATACTGGCAGCTTTGGTCCGATGCCATCATTCACCGCATTCACCTCCGCGTCCTCAGACACATCCGAGAGGAGGTAGAGAAGAACGCGCAGTGAACGTTGGCGAAATGTCTGTGAATGCTCCCCATTTGCGGCCCGGCGCGGCGACCGAGTTCTGGGGCAGGCGTCGGTCAGGACCGAGCACCTGCCCGTTCAATCGAGCGACTCTAGCGGGTCGCCGAAGTTCACGGCCGAGCTTCGTAAACGATGTTGAAGGGCGTTTCGGTGGCGCGCCGAAAACGGCTGAACCCTGCCGAAGTCACCACCTGCCGGATGCCGGTCTCGCCGGATTGCGCGCCCAGGCAAAGTCCTACTTCCTGGGACCGCGAGCAGGGCGTGCACAGCAACGTCGAGAACGAGTAGTAAACCCGGCCCACGGGATTCAGATTGTCCTTCAACTCGTCATTGGCGAAGGGCTCAACGATCATCCAAGTGCCATCTTTGCCGAGTGACTGCCGGACGTGCGTGGCAGCGCCAATCGGATCCCCCATGTCGTGCAAACAGTCGAAAACGGCCACGAAGTCGTAGTCCTTTCCGGGGTACTCCTTGGCCTTGGCCACGCCGAAGGTGACCCGGTCGGCGACACCCTCACGCTTCGCAGATTCACGGGCCGCCTCGATCGACATGTCGTGGTAGTCGAAGCCAAAGAACTCAGACTTGGGGAACGCTTTCGCCATCAACAACGTCGAAGCGCCCTTTCCACAGCCCACGTCGGCAACTCGTGCTCCCGCTTCCAGCTTCTCCTTCACATCCTTGAGAGCAGGAATCCATGAGCTTACGAGATTGGCGGCATACCCGGGACGGAAGAACTTCTCGCACCCGTGAAACACACCGTCGTCGTGTTCATGCCAGCCCATGCCGGCGCCAGTGCGGAAGCACTCCGCGATACGCGGAACTGCCGTGAGCGATCCCAAAGCGAGCTGGAAAGCCCCCGGCAGGTAAGCGGGGCTGTCTTCTTTTGCAAGAGTGAAAGCCTGCTCTTCGCTCAGGCTGAACTTGTTCGTTTGCTTATCGTAGGTGACGTAGCCGCCCGCAGCCTGCGACGCCAGCCACTCGCGCACATAGCGCTCGTCGGTCTGGGTCTTGGCCGCAAGTTCGGCCGAGGTCATCGGCTGGGCTGCCAGGGCCTTGTAGAGACCAAGCCGTTCTCCAATGACCACCATCCCGGCATGAACAGCGGCGCCGAGGTCCCCGACGAACTGCCCGATAAAACCATTGAGTTTGTCCATGTCGACTGCCATTTCATCCTCCTTCGGAAACTAACCCGCCGATTACAGAACAACGCTGATTATGCCGGTGCCGATTAATGTCACCGCCCAGACCAGATCGAGGTTGAACCACGCCTTGCGCAGAATGCCAACCCCGAACTTCTCAAAGACCAACAACGCGACGACAGCGGTCACAACCAGGTAACCAACCGCATGTACCGCCGTGGCCAGTAAAGCACTCGAGGGCGTCGCGGCGGCCATTGCCATCGAATGATGATGGGCGTGGTGGCTATTGGCCATCGACATCCCCAGGAACACCGGCACCACCATCAGACCGGCGCCGTGGGCTGAAGCCATAAGGAAAGACCACAGCGTCAGCGCGCCAGGGCTCACCCGCATGCTGGCCCAACGCGGGTGCCGATGCCAGAACAGCCGGCTCACGCCGAGAAGGGTGAGTATTCCCGCCACCAGCCAGCGCAGCCACTGCAGAGGCAACACCGCCCCTGCCAGCAGGGCGACCACCACGGCCGCCGCCACCGCCAGCGCATGGCCTAAGCCCAGCGGCAACATCGCAGAGATGACAGCGCCACGGCGGCGCTCCTGCATGCCAAGCGCTACCGCGAACAGCCATCCCATGCCCGGGTTGATTCCGTGGAATGCACCCAGGCCCAACAACACTGCCAAAGACATCGTCATTTCTCCCATGGCCTTGCCTCAGGAAAAGCAGTAGGAGTCGGACGAAGCATCCCCGCCCTGCAGGCGAACCTGGTGGGGACGGAACTTGTCGGTCTCCAGGAACAGTTTCGGGTCGAGCCGGAGGCCGCCACCGTCATTGACGTCAACCTTGGCCATCCAGCCGCGAATCCCGTCGGGATAGAACTGATCATCCCAGGATCGGTAGAGAGAGTTGGTTACGTACACTCGCTTCCCGTCACGACTGATCTCGACCATCTGCGGGCCGCCATTCAGCGCCCGCCCGGGGTTCTTTGGGTGCGCCTGGCGCCGAACCATGCCGCCGAGTGCCACCTGTCCTGTCAACACCGGGTTGAAAGGATCGGAGACGTCGTACTGCCGCAGCTCACCGGTCCCCCAGCACGATACATAGAGAAAGCGGTCATCGAGCGACAGGTCGATGTCGGTGACGAACGGCGGCACAGCCCTGAAGCCTTTCAGCATCGGCGACAGCAGTTCGGGATCGGCGGGCTGGGCCGGAATCTCGACAATTTTGCGGATCTTCCACGTGCTGTTGCCGTTGGAACCCTCGTGATGCCACAACCAGACGGAGGCGGACAGATCCTTCAGCGACGTAACCACGCCCACAAATCCGTAGGCCCTGACCGGATCGTGCGCGGGGCGCAGCTCGAGCACCATCTGATTCTCCGCTCCCATCTCCAGCACCTGTTTATGGCGCCGCTTGTGCAGGTCCCACACGTGCACGGCGTGCCCGTATTTGCCGGCGAGCAGCAGTTCGGGGTTGGCGCCGTCTTCCACCATGTCCGGCGTGCCCCATTCGCTGGTGAGCATGGTGTCGTATCCCAGATGCCACCAGAAGTCGTAAGCCAGGTATTGCGGACCGCGCTCGGATTCCCACGGTCCCTTGATGTCGAAGGTCTGGGGATCGAGGACGAAGATTCCGCCCGGGCCCTTACCGTCCACCGAACCCAGCCCGTTCATGTAAATGCCGTCCGGGCCGCAGTGTGACGTATGCGCGCGGCTGTAGCCCGATTTCCTCTTTACTTCCTCGGGCTCGATTACCTTAACCAGCGCCGGCTTGCGTGGATCTGGCTTGGTGTCGAGGATGTGAATGCGAGACGACCGCAGCCCCGGCACCACCAGGTACCGCCGCTCCATATGCGGGTGCGGCGCATAAGGGCACAGGCAGGAACTGCACGCATTCCACCCGAAGTGATGTAGTTCGTCGCCGGCATTCGGCATGTCGACCTGGCTGATGATCTCGCCGTACGCCTTCGACGCGGGGTCGAGATCAACTACAGCCATTGCGTCCGGGGAGGCGGCGTTCTGGTTCAGCATCGCGACATACGCCAGGCTCTCCGGCTCTGCCTGCATCGCCATCTTCGGCGACGGGTAAAAAGTTGGGTCGGGTTTCAAGAGTGGCATTTTTTCTCCTTTCTCCTTTTGACTTTGAATCCTTCTACGGCTGGCGTGCAGCCCGGGCCTGTGCCAGATACTCGCGGGCAAGATGGACTTCCGCGCGGCCTCCGTCACCCTCTTTGGCCAGTTCCACGAGCACGCGAGATGAGGCCGCCGCCTTCGCGGGATTGCCGGCCAACCCAGCGGCGTGGGCGGCGCCGTAGGTTGCATTGAAGCGCCGTGGCGAAGAGCGCAAGGCCGATTCGTATTCCGCGAGCGCTTTCGCCGGCTGGTTCGATTCCAGCAGCAGGTCGCCCAGTAGTTCCCGTGCCGGCATCACGTAACCCGGCGTGACCGGATGCTTGTCAATCCGATCCTCCAGATCCGCGGAGCCATCTTTGGCCGCTACTTCGGTGAACTCCTCTTCCGCCGCCTCGTACCAGAACGAAGGCAGCAGGGCCACGGCGTGGTTGAACTGCTCCTGCACCGTCTCCGCGCAGGAAGTCTGGAAGCTCACCTTCCCCAGCCGGGTAGCGTCTCCGGTGGCGTGATGTTCGTGTTGCGCCCGAGCCGGCTTTGCAACGGTCAAAAACACCGCTGCGATCAAGACCAAAGTCCGGTAGCGGGCCATCATGGAAACCATCGGAACAGTGAGTAGCTTAGTCATTTTCCGTTTACTCCTACGTCATTGCGCTTTCGATCGCGCTGTTGACTGTGCGGACGGACTGCAGCTCATTGCCAGCCCGCAGGCGCAGGCTCTACTCTCCCCGCAGCCAAAGCTTGTACGGCGCCGGTGGTCATGGCCTGCCCGCCAATGCCCCATTCGCCGCTGCGTACTTCCTCAATCGTCACCACCGTGACCGGACGCATGTTCTCGCCCTCGATCGACACCATGGCATCGGTCAACTTGCTGATGATCTGGTTCTTCTGCTCCGGGGTGAATACGTTTTCGATCAGTTTCACTTGAATCAGTGGCATGGTCGTCTCCTTCTTCGTTCGAATTGATTGAAACGCTTGTCGCATTCCGCGACCGTTTCGACTGAGCTTTCGATGCGCTCGATAGCAGCGCGGACTTGCCCGCGCGTCTGGCTCTCTTGCCCGCGGCGCTGTACCATGTCACTTACTTGACCGAGCGTCCGGCAGGCTTTGCCAGGAGTTCAGGCAATCGGGGGGAACCGGATGGATGTCCTTTCGACAGTTCTCAAGACTGTGAAACTCGAAGGCGCTATGTTCTTCAATGCCGAGTTTTCCGCGCCTTGGAGCTTTCGCTCGCCGCCGTCCTGCCAGGTGGCGCCATACCTGGGGTCGGAGCCCAGGCACGTGATCATCTATCACCTGCTCACGCACGGGCAGGCTTACGCGAATGTCGAGGGCGGCCCGCGCGTCTGGCTCTCTGCCGGGAACATTGTCGTTTTTCCCCACGGCGATGCGCACATCATGGGAAACGGCCGCGATGTCGAGCCGCGGGACAATGCCCGGCTGCTTCCGGAGATTCTGTCGCAGGGGCTCAAGCTGGCGCGCATGGGCGGCGGCGGAGAGATCACGAGATTCATTTGCGGATATCTGGTCTGCGATCCTCAGTTGAGTAAGGCTTTCCTGGCCGGATTACCGCCCCTGTTCAAGGTCAACATCGGCAGCGACAGCTCCGGCCAGTGGCTGGAGAGCTCCATCCGTTACTCGGTCGAGCAGGCCGTCGCCGCACAGACCGGAAGCGACATCGTGGTTGCGAAGCTGTCCGAAGCGCTGTTCGTGGACACGCTCCGGCGCTACGTGGACCATTTACCGCCGGACCAGACCGGATGGCTCGCCGGGGCGCGCGATCCTGATGTCGGCAACGCCCTTGCGCTCGTGCATCGCCAGCCATCGGATCCTTGGACGATTGCGAAACTGGCCAGGCAGGTTGGGGTTTCGCGCTCGGTGCTGGCCGAGCGCTTCCGGCATTTCCTGGGCGTGCCACCCATGGCCTACCTCACGCGCTGGCGGTTGCAGTTGGGTGCGCAAATGCTTGCGTCCACCCGTCACAGCGTCGCGCAGATCGCTGCCGAGGTCGGTTACGAATCCGAGCCGGCGTTCAACCGGGCCTTCAAGCGCGAATTCGGCTCCCCGCCGGCGCGCTTTCGTACGAGGTCCAAAGCTGCCGCGGCCCATTAGGGCACCCTCGGTTTTCAAGCCTGCAACGGCCGGTCCGCAATGCTTCCGTGAATCAGCAAGTCAACTCTTCAGGGTCCGGTGTGGTTAAATCATTCCGTGCCCAACGCCCGCCTGGAACGCGTCCTCGAGCAACTCCGCCTGTACGAACATCCGCTGCTGGCCTTTGACGCGCGCGTGAAGGGCGAGGGCGTCGAGGTCATCATCCGCTTCAAAGACCCCGGCCTGAAGCTCCACACCTATTACTTCGAGCTGCACCCGCGCGACCTCGACCATCCGCAGTTCGAGTGGACCTTCCAGCGCCAGCTCTACGATTGCCTGCACGATTACTTCGTCGAGATGTTCATCCGCACGCCGCAGGACCTGAAAGAACGGAAATGACGCTGCGCGAGCGCATCGAGCAGGAAATCCGCCAGCATGGTCCGATTCCTTTTTCGCGCTACATGGAGTTGTGCTTGTACGAGCCTGAGCTCGGTTACTACGCGCGCAGCAAAGAGCAGTTCGGCAAGGCGGGAGATTTCTATACGGCGAGCGATGTGCACGCCGTCTTCGGGCGTCTCATGGCGCGGCAGTTCGAGGAGATGTGGCGAGTGCTGGGCTCACCGGAGCGTATTGAGATTGTGGAACTCGGTCCTGGGCGCGGACTGTTCGCGCGCGACGTGCTCGACTGGTCGCAGAAGTTCCCGGATTTCTCCCGCGCGCTGCACTACACACTCGTAGAAACGTCCGCCGCGTTGCGCGAAAAACTGGAGACTACCTTGAGCGATTGCATCGCGGCGGGGAAGGCCGTGGTTGTCGCCGACCTGGCAAACTACGCCCCTGCAGAAAATGCGATTGTCTTCGCCAACGAATTTTTCGACGCGCTGCCGGTCGAGGTGCTGAACAATCACGGTGCAATGCGGGTCGGCTGGGAAGCTGGGCGGTTCGTAGAGAGCTTCGTCTCCGCTTCGGCGGTCGAGATGGAATACCTCGACCGCTACTCCATCCATCCCGAAGAAGGCGAGCGCGTGGAAGCCGGCCTGGAGGCGCAGCGATGGATGCCGCGCATGGCTGCGGCCGTGCCGCGGGGATTCGCGGTGGTCATTGACTATGGCTACATGCGGGAGGAATTGCTGGCGGGACGCCACCGGGGGACGGTCATGTGCTACCGCCAGCATTCCGCCAGTGACAATCCCTACGAGGCTCCTGGCGAGCAGGACATCACCGCGCACGTCAACTTCACGGCGCTGCGAGCCGCTGGCGAGCAGGCTGGCCTCGAATCCCTGGGTTTGGTCACGCAGGCGCAATTTCTGATGGGCGTTGGCGAAGAGACGCAGTTCTCTGACGCATTCGAGGACACCCGTCTCCCTCAGGAACGAGCCAAGCGCGCGCTGCAGCTCAAGCACCTGGTCACGCCCGCAGGGATGGGCGAGACGTTCAGTGTGCTGGTGCTGGCGAAAGGAGTGGGGAAGGAGGAGACCACTGGTCTCGCGGGCCTACGTTTTGGACGTAAGAGCCGGGGTTGCGAGACGCACCACAGGACTGTCATGTTGAGCGAGTGCGGGCTGATTTCGCCCGCGCGAGTCAAAGCACCCCTACTCAGCGCGACTTCCTTGGAGTAGGGGTCCTTCGACTCGCGCGCCAAACGCCGGCGCGCTCGCTCAGGATGACAAAGCAGAAAGTACCTACTGCCCGCTGCTGTCCTTCGCTACTTCGCGCTTATAGGGTGTCTGCAGGTACCTGCGGGCTTCTTCCAGGGCGCCTTGCGTGTCGTCGTGTGTTTGCAGCGCCTGGCGGTACATGTTGACGGCGCGGTCGCGCTGGTCGGTGATATCGAAGATCTTGCCCAACTGCAGATAACTCCACACCTCGGTCCACTTGGGTTCGCCATCGCCGTTCATGGCGCGCCGGTAGTAGTCGGCGGCCGCCTGATAGTTGTGCTGCAGAAAGAAGACTTCGGCGATGCGATAAGCTGCCAGCGAGCTGTTGTGGTTAGCGTCGAGGGCCTTGGTGAACTCTTTTAGCGCCTCGGAGTAGTCGCCCTGCTGCACCAGTTGCTGCCCGCGCAGGATCGAGGCCCGCACCTTCAGCTCGGGGGAGTTCTTCAGCACACGGTTGTTGGGATCGAGGACGATCGTCCGCGGACGCCCGAAGGTGTCGATCACGTAGGGCGAATCCGTCCCCACCACCTCGATGCGCTTCAATTCCGTTTTGCCGTCGGTGTCCACCTTGACTTCAACCGGCATGCGAAACAGGTCGAGGTCCTGCTGCACTTGCCCGGCGATGCGGAATCCCTTGTTGTTGCCCAGCCGATACACCGTGTACTTGTTCTTGAAATCGGGGGCGCCGGTGGAGTCCAGCCACTGGGTGAAGAAGCCATTAAGCGGCTGGCCGGACTGCGCTTCGGCGACTTCGCGGAAACTGTCCGAGGTGGCCGATTTCCATGCAAACCGTGTGACGAAAGCGCGCATGGTCTTGTCGAAGGCATCGTCGCCGATCACCCAGCGCAGCATGTGCAGAATCATCCCCCCTTTGTCGGTGACCAGCGACTGGAATTCGGGGGACACGATGTCCACCTTGCCGCTGCTTCCGAGCGGTACGGTGTCATAGGCACGGGCGCCCACCGACAC
>Ga0187778_10000439_pt1 | contig 29538 bp, 24 predicted proteins | sample 1015_Q2_SP5_20_M_FD_132418 | JGI IMG/M metagenome (GOLD analysis project Ga0187778, IMG submission 132418) | Tropical peat soil microbial communities from peatlands in Department of Meta, Colombia - 1015_Q2_SP5_20_MG | ecosystem: Environmental > Terrestrial > Soil > Wetlands > Peat | place... | reverse complement strand
GGCCAAGGGATACGGCACCTTCCCGACGTACCTGTTGCGGCGGCAGGGCGGGGGGGCAATCAATCCGGTTGTCGTCCGGGTTGACGGATCCCGGCGTCCTTGAAACTCCCCGCCGGGCCGCGCCGTTCTTGACCTGTCTCCAAACACGAATCCGGCGAGGCTTCTCGCTCTGTCGTCGGGCGCTGTGGGATGAAACAACTTGTCAAGAGCACTCGCTTACGCTATAAAAGACGCCAGTTCGAGGGGTTCCCTCATTTCCCATCCAAGCGGCAGAAGGAAGGCACCGGCCGAGCCTTTCTAGGAATTCGTCTTCTCGTGCCGGCTTCCATGCTATCGATCGGACGAGGCTGGGGACCTCTTTCCAGCAGCGCCTTGGGGGTTTCGAATGAATTTTGAAGGCGATGCCTTTATCAGCTACGCGCACGTGGATAACGTGGGGCTAATCGAGGGCGGCAACGGGTGGATTACAGATCTGCATCGCTCCCTTGAGAAGCGCCTGGCACAACTGCTGCCGAGGTCCGCTCGGATCTTCCGGGACCCTAAGCTTAGCGGCAACGATGTCTTTGCGGACGCGCTGGCGGAGCGTCTGCGGCGCAGTGCGGCCCTGATCCCGGTTGTTTCGCCGCGTTACGTCAAGTCGGAGTGGACCCGCAAGGAGCTCACCGAATTCTGCGCTGCGGCGGAACAGCAGGGCGGGGTCCGTTTCCGCGACAAGGCGCGCATCTTCAAGGTGCTGAAGACACCGGTGCCCATCGAAAAGCAGCCCCGGGAGTTGCAGTCCGTGCTCGGCTACGAGTTCTTCAAGGTCGACCCGGACTCGGGAAAGGTCCGCGAGCTGAACGTGATCTTCGGGCCCGAGGCAACTCGGGATTTCCTAATGAAGCTTGACGACCTGGCCCACGACATTTGTTGCATGCTGGAGATCCTGGAGTGCTCCGAGGAGATCGAAAGCGAACCTATCTTCCTGGCGGAAGTTACCTCCGACCTCCGGGAGCAGCGTGAGGCCGTCAAAAGAGACCTGCAGGACCACGGTTACACCGTGCTCCCGGATCGCATGTTGCCGTTGGTCGCTTCAGAACTGAAGGCGGCAATTCGCGAGGATTGCGCTCGGTGCCGAATGTCGATTCATCTGGTGGGCAAGAGCTTCGGCTTCGTCCCGGAGGGGAGTGCCGACTCCATACTGGAGATCCAAAACGAACTGGCAATCGAGAGAGGTGAGAGAGGCGACTTCTCGCGGCTTTTGTGGATCCCGCCCGGATTGCAGGTGGACGACGAAAGGCAAAAGAAAGTCATCGAACGGCTTCGCATGGATCCTCGGATCCAAGATGGTGCGGACGTGCTCGAAACCTCGTTTGAGGACCTCAAGACTGTGATCCAGGACCGCCTTCGGCGAAGTGCCAAACCGGTAAAGGACGATCCCAGACCCACTCCTGCAGGCCGCTCGCAACTCTACCTCATCCACGATCAACGGGACACCAATGAGGCGTCCGCGTGGGCCAATTATCTGTTCGAGCAAGGATTCGAAGTCATCGTACCCGTGTTCGAGGGCGACGAAGCCGAGGTTCGCGAATACCACGAGGAGAACCTGCGTAGCTGCAACGCGGCACTAATCCTCTGGGGGGCGGCAAACCAATGTTGGCTGCGCCGGAAGCTCCGTGAACTACTGAAAAGCGCCGGCTATGGGCCTACGAAGCCAGCTTCGTCCGTGGGGGTTTGCTTAATTCCGCCGACCACTCTCGACAAGGAAAGCTTTCGGACGCATGACGCGCTAATTCTCCCTCAGCTAGGCGGTTTCTCTGCGGAAGCTCTTCAGCCGTTTGTCTCTGGTCTCAAGCCAGCGGGAGGCCATGGTTGATGTCGGGTGCCCTCTTTAACCCTTTCCCTGGTTTGCGCCCATTCGAGTCCGACGAAGATCACCTTTTCTTTGGCCGGGAAAAGCAGATTGACGAGCTTTTACGGCGACTGCGGTCCTGTCGCTTCTTGTCGGTGGTGGGCACCTCCGGGACCGGCAAGTCGTCCTTGGTCCGATCGGGGCTCATTCCCGCCCTCCAGGGCGGATTCATGGCGAAGGCGGGCTCGAGCTGGCGGATCGCCAAGCTCCGCCCCGGCGAAGATCCGATCGGCCACCTGGCTGCTTCTCTCAGTGCACCGGATGTTCTGGGAACGGATGCAGAACTGGCCGGCGCCAACCGCGTGCTGCTGGAAGCCACGCTCCACCGCAGCACGCTGGGCCTCGTGGAAGCGGTTCGTCAAGCGAAGATTCCCCAGTATGACAATCTTCTGGTTGTAGTGGATCAATTTGAGGAACTGTTCCGCTTCCAGCGGGACCGCCAGGTTGGCAGTTCCCGCGAGGAAGCCGCCGCCTTTATCAAGCTATTGCTCGAAGCAACCCATCATGAAGTTCCCATTTACATAGTCGCGACCATGCGCTCCGACTTTATCGGTGAATGCATGGAGTTCCCCGGGCTGCCCGAAGCGGTGAACGCCGGACAGTACCTGGTTCCGCGCATGACACGGGATGAACTCCGCTCCGCCATTACGGGTCCCGTCGCAGTCGGTGGCGGAGAAATCGCCCCGCGCCTGGTTTTGCGGTTACTGAACGATGTCGGCAACGACCACGATCAACTGCCCGTGCTCCAGCACGCGCTCATGCGCACCTGGGACCACTGGCAACACCATCGGGAAGGCGGCCCCATCGATGTCGCTGACTACGAGGCCATCGGAACCATGCGCCAGGCTCTTTCCTTGCACGCCGAGGAAGCGTACCAGGAGACCAACTCAGACCAGGGCCGGCGCGTTGCGGAACGGATGTTTAAGGCGCTGACCGATATTTTTTCCGATCCGCGTGGCGTCCGGCGACCCTGCTCCATTAAACAACTCTCCGCGGTTTGCGAAGTGTCAGAACCGGAAGTAATTCGGATCGCAGAGATTTTCCGGCAGCCGGGCCGGAGTTTTCTGACACCGCCGCCAGCAATGCCGCTCGACTGGCGATCGATTGTCGACTTGTCCCACGAAAGCCTTATGCGCTGCTGGACCCGCCTGATCGCGTGGGCGGAAGAGGAGCGTGCGTCCGCCCGCGTCTATACCCGGCTCTCGCAGGCTTCCGCCTGGTTTGAGGAAGGCACGGCAGGTCTCTGGCACGACCCCGAACTGGAACTCGGCCTGAGATGGAAGCGGCAAAACAGCCCAACCGAGGCGTGGGCGGAGCGTTACAACTCATCTTTCGCGCGCGCCATGGATTTCCTGGATCGCAGCGAGAAAGAGCGGGACCGCCTCGAGGCCGAGCGCGAACGGCAACGAAAACGCAAGCTCGTGCAGGCCCGGGTGCTGGCGTGCGTGCTGGGAACCCTGCTCGTTATCGCGCTGTTTTTCATCTATGTCGCAAAGAAACAAAGGGACCGTGCGGAGGCTAACCTCGGGTTGGCAAGGAGGGCCGTGGACGAAAGCCTGTCTTCCGCCGGCCGCCAGCAAGCGCGCGAGTCGCCCGACCCGCCGCAACTGGAGCAGTTCCGTCAGGAATTACTCAAGAAGGCGGAGGAATTCTATGCAAACTTTCTGCTCAAGCAGAGTAAGAATGATCCGAAGTTTCGCAGCGAGGCTGCGTCGGTGCATTCCAAGCTTGGCGACATCGATCGCTTGCGTGAGAAGCACGAAGAGGCGGTGAAGCAATACAAAGATGCCATCGCCGGCCTCGAGGAACTTCAGCGGGAAAATCCCGGGAACGCCGGATACCGTCACGATCTGGCCTACGCCCATAACTGGCTCGGCGAAACCCTGAGACTTTGGTCGGAGGAAATGGAGAACGCTCCCGAAAAGCGTGGAATGCGCGCCGATGGAGAACGAGAATATGATAGCGCCTTACTCCTGCAGCAGACCTTGCACGCAGAGCAGCCGCAAAACATCGCGTATCAGCAGGAGCTGGCCCGTACCTACTACAACCGCGGCATCCTTCGCTATAGCGGTGGAAACTCGAAGGCGGCAGAATCGGACTTCCACCAGGCGATTCGACTGCTCGAGCCTTTGGCAACAAAGAAAGCAGGTCCTCCGGAGGAGCAGGAAGGAAGTCCGCCGTCCCACGACTTGGCCCGCGTTTATAACAACCTTGGCAATCTGCTGAAAGACGAAGGGCAGCTGGCAGCAGCGCAGGACCTGCTTGAACGCGCGATCAGGACTCAGGAAGAACTGAGCAAGAAGAACCCGGACAACTGGGAATACAAGGTGGAACTGGCGCAGTTTTACAACAACCTGGCGCTCTTGCTTTGGTATAGCGACAAGGAAGACCTGGCGAAGCAAAGAAACCATCGGGCACTTGACCTCATTGAGGAACTGGCCACCCCGGCCGCCCTGCTGGAGAGCGAGAGGGCCAAGGCCCACATGCTTCATCTCTGGCTGGGTCCATCGGGACACCCTGAATTCCATGTCCTGTACCGGCACCTCTGCGATGAGTACCTGAAGCTTGCTACCGAGTATTTCAATTCTGGCAATCCCGGTGCTGCGCGTTTCGTCCTCGAGACCCAAAAACGTGTCTTAGCGGAGATCGCCGAGCCGGACCGAAGTCGGCTCGAGAAATCTTATTGGGACTTGAAAAAAAGATTGCAAGATGATGAAAACAAGCGTAGATAATCACTTCCCCAAAAAGGAGCAAGACATGAAGCGAGTGGTTCTGCTTCTATGGATTTTCCCGATCGCCCTGGTTGCTCAGCAACGAGATCCCGGTGCCGCGAAAGATTCCGGAACGGCGGCCGCGGCGGTAGCCAAGGTGCCCACCGCTGGTGACGAAGCCGCTTTGATACAAACGGATGCGAGCGCTCATTTCCTCTTCGATCCCGATTCGACTGCTCCGCAGCAGCAGCCCAGCGCCAGGCCAAGCCCGCCCCCCAAGCCTCCGGGCGAGCCCAAGCCCCAGATTCCTGGCAGCATGGTCGGATATATCGACAATCCGATCGTCGAGTCGCAGATCCGTATTCGCTTCGATGCTGCTTTCGAGGATCGGGTTCCCGATCGCTCCGAGTTCTTTTATGCGAAGTGCTCTTGCTATCGCCTGCTGGGCCCTGTAAACCCGGTGGCTGTCGATCAGAATCCGGGGGGACCCGGAACGGGCATTCCCACCGCGGTCAATTTCCAACAACTTTATGCGGACGTTGAATACTCGCCTAAACGCCGCTTCTCCTTTTTTGCGGAGGTTCCGATAAGGTGGCTCCAACCACAGGGCTTCATGCCGATAGCCATCTTCGCGCCATTCCCGGACCAATCTGGCATCTCCGACGTGATGGCGGGATTCAAAGTGGCCGCGGTGGCCTCTGAGGGTACGTATGTAACATTCCAGTTCAAGAGCTTTTTCCCGTCCGGCGACTCTTCCAAAGGTCTAGGCACAAATCACTACAGCATTGAGCCTTCATTGCTGGTCTACCACAAACTTTCGGACCGTTTCACAATTGAAGGCCAGATCGGCGATTGGCACCCGATCGGCGGATCAGCGGGTGTTCCTGTTCAGAGCTCCCAGGGCTTTGCTGGGGACATCTTCTTTTACGGTATTGGTCCGAGCTATAAGCTCTATAGGAAAAACCGTGTCCAGATAGCGCCCGTCCTCGAGCTTTTCGGCTGGCACGTCCTGAGCGGCGATCAGACGTCGGCAGGATCCCTGCCGCTGGGTAATCCCCCCGGTGTGGCGGCGGACGCGAGCGGCATCAATATTGTCAACTTGAAGTTCGGAGTGCGCACCAGCGTCGGCTTCCACAATTCCTTCTATGCTGGTTTCGGGCAGGCGCTCACACACGACGACTGGTATAAGCACATCGTCCGCGTCGAATATCGCTATAGGTTCTAACGCACTACGAAAGTCGCTTCCTGCGGAGACGGCGGTGATTGGTCTTGCACCTGTGGCCAAAGCCTACTCAACTTTTTTCCAGGTGCTGTCAGGATTGAACGTGGTGATTTGCCTGGCCAGACTATTTGTTGTCGGGCCCAGATCTTTCTCGTACGCGTCGCCGTTCTGATCCATGAGAAAGGTCATGACTCCCGAGACACGATATTCGGCGGGAAACGCCATCACCGCGAAGCCGCCGGTCATCTTGCCCTTTGCAATGCCACCCGGCGCCCCCGGGCCCGGGACAGACAGAATTCGATAATAGTAACCGTGGAATGGCTCGTGGTTTTCGCCGTCGGAGTCGCTTACGCCGGCATGCGCCAGATAGGGACCGATCGGGCTCTTCACAGACCCCTTCCAGTAGAGACCATCATGCGTCCCAGTGGTGCTAACAAATTTCGCGGTGTATTGGTGCGCACTGGCGAAATACTCCTTTTCGGCGTCCACCAGCACGTCACAAACTTCCAGCGCCGCGATTTCATTTCCGCCGATACGCCGGTACATAATCTCCAGCTTGCCCAGTTTGGCATCGAAATACCAGGCGCCTTTGTCTTCCACCAGCGGAATCGGCGCCGGCCAGTTTTCCGCGCCGACGTAGAGTGCTACGGTATCATCCGGCTCCTTTACCAGGCGGTGCATTTGATCGTACTTGCGCACGAATTCTTCCCGGCGAGCCTTTCGAACCGCGGCGTCATCGCTCCAGTGAATCACTTCCTTTGCTCCCGGCCCGAGAATCGCAAGCAGCTCGTTTTCATCGTTTCTGAGAGCGGCGGCGTACAGCGCGGCGACCGCGTCCTCCGGAGAAGCGAAGGATCTTCCCTCGGACGGTTGCGATGGCTGAGTGGAGACCTGCTTTGTCGCCGCCTGCTGCGCATCGACGGGCAAACAGGCCAGTGTCATTGCGACCACAGACAAGACCACGACGGCGACGGGGAGTGCCTCCCTGCGGAGAAATTGCTGCATGCTGCGCGACATTATGCTTTCCTCTTTTTGCTCTTACTACGATCTAGCGCCGCCCACCACCACCCCCGTGGAACCCGCCGCCGGCGAATCCGCCGCCATGGAAGCCACCACTGTAACTGCTCTGCCCACGCGCGGAGTAACCCCGGACGGCGCCGCCATGGTCGATACCACTGAATTCTCCAGACCGGGCGCCCGTTCCGTTCCGGGGCGCATTAAATCCACGATACTCCCCTCGGTCCCCCGGTCCTGGACGCAAATTCCCGTGACGATAAAAATCGCCACGTCCGCCATAGTAGTCGCCGCGATTGAAGAAGGCCCGACTCCGAGCATAATAACGGTCGTGATGGTACCAGACACCCCAGTGGTACCAATCTACGCCCCAAGCCGGCCATCCCCAACCGAATGCGAAAAAGGGCGCGATGGGATAGCCTACGCCAAAGTAAAGTCCCGGACCAGCCCACCAGATGCCGGGAACCTCAACCCAATAAGGCCACGGCGCGATGGGATAGCCATACACCAGCCAGGGATCATAGGCCGGCACGTAAACCACGTTTGTCTCAACCGGTTCGATGTCGATCTTCCCTTCCTGATCGACGACATTCAGTTGCGGAGTCGAGTTGAGATTGCCTGCCTTCCGCGCTTTCTTGCGCATCCCCTGGACGGCTTTCATCACGTCTTCGGGCTGGTTGTAGTAGGCATCGCCGAGCTCCGAAGTCCAGCCGAGATTTGAGCTGAGATTGGCGAGCACAGAGGGAAATTGCGCCAGCGCCTTAACGCTCGCCTCCCATGGCTGTTGATCAACCTGCGCCGCGAGATCGGTAGCGCTCAGCCCTGGGTGTGCTTTCAGCCACTCCTCGGCGTCGACAATCTGAGCCGGGTAAGTGGAAGCTGCCAGAACTTGCGCCACCAGCGAATCCGGATACAGCGCGATCGGCGCCACTAGCCGCTCGAGTTGTTGCTTGGAGAGCTTGACGTACGGTCCCTCCTCCGCGGGCGGCTGCGCTTCCTCAGTGAGTGGTGGAGGTGGAGCTTGATTTTGTGCCGTAACGCGCGCATCGCCGGTCAGGAGGACGACGATTTCAGCGGCCGCCACGACGAGGAGCACTACTGCAAAGCGGTGCTTTGGGGAACGAATAGGCACCTCCATCACTCCATAACTCGATGGTCCGAAGCATAGAAAGGATTCTCGAATTGTGGGACAGGCAGAGATCCGCGCCCAAGAACAACGCCTATGAGCCGGCACGTACGTCATTGCCACCCGGAGCCCGGCGCTTTCGGTAAGATTGTCCTCGTCCGCGATGCCAAGGTAAGACCATGGCCTGGACCGGCACACTTCGACCGCTGCGCTGGCCAGGACGCTTAGCCCCGCCTCGCCTTTGCCTGCGGCTTCATCTTCCCTTGCGCCCAACGCTGCTTCAGCAGCCGCGACAGCTTCCTGCGCGCAGCAGCGCTCATGCGGCCACGTTTCCTTCGGGCAGTTGCTACCCTGGGCGGACGACCTGCTTTCCCGCGTCCGATCGAATTCAGGCCTTCGATTGCGGCGATTGCACGGTCGATGCGCCCGCGCTCTATCCTAAGCTCAGCCAGTATCCTCTTAGTATCCATTAATCCCTCCGGCGGGCTATCCTAACAGCCGCGTTGGAAGTCTGTCGACGGAAGTCTGTCGACAAACGGGAGCGAAGGTTTGCGGAATCTCCCCGGGGATGCCATTCATCCAAAGGCAGGCGAAGAAGCGTACGTCTGGTAAGGTCGCGTTGGTGGCCTCGAGGGCGTGCGCCATCGGACAAGGTGATCAAATATTCCTTGAGTGCACGCGGATTGCGCTATGCGCTTTGACCCATCGAAGAGGTCAAGCATCAGGAGGGCGCCCAAATGAGGGAAAACCCGTTTTCGGACACTCTGTCGTTTCTAACGACCGGCGGGCGGACAACTGTGGTTTTCTGGCTGCTGCTCTTGGCGAGCATCGGCATCGCCGTTTTCAATTGTCGGCGTGATCCCCGGCAGCGATCGGCGCTTCATTTGTGGAACTGGTTGTCACGTTTGTTCATTGGCGGCCTATGGTGGCAGCAGTCGTTGTGGAAGCTTCCGCCAACCTATACTGACCAGCCCGACGGCTCCGGCGGACTGCGCTACTGGATGGAGCAAATGATCAAAGGTGCGTCCTTTGCCGCGCAGGCGGATTTCGTCAAGAAGATTGTTCTCCCGCACTTCTACTTCTTTGCGCCTCAGGTGTACGCCGGCGAGGCATTGGTAGCTGTATCGTTGATGTTAGGCTTGTTCTCGAGGGTCGGCGGCTTCCTCGGCGCGCTGATGGCCGTCAACCTCTGGCTGGGACTTTACCGCCTGGATTCGGAGTGGCCGTGGACCTACTTCTTCCTGGTCGTGATTCAGATCATGTTTGTTGCCTACCGGCCCGGTCGCAGCCTCGGGTTGGACGCCCTCATATACCGCGAAGGGTCACCGGCCAGCGGGCGGGACTGGCGCGCCCGGGTGGCTAAGCTGGTGGCGTGAGCGCACGCGACCCTTGCTGAGCCGGCGCAGGCAAAACAGCGTCAGTAGAATCGGAGCTCGAGACTCGGATGCTGGACACCTCGCGATTCCAGGACGCAGCCAAATACGCTGCCTATCTAAAGACACCTGCGGGCAGGCTGCGCTCCGAGCTAGCCTGGGAGAACCTGCGCCACCTCTTGCCTCGCCATGCATCAACGCAGCGCGCGCTGGACGTGGGCGGCGGAACCGGCTTTGCCAGTGTTCAACTGGCGCGGCTGGGCTTCGCGGTCGTGCTGCTTGACGGCTCGGAAGAAATGCTCGACGTGGCGCGAATCCAGGCGGAAATAGACGGCGTAACGGAACGAATCTCCTTCCACCATGCCGATGCAAGCCGAATGACTGAACTCTTTGAAGTCGGAGCTTTCGACGCAGTCGTGTGCCACAACCTGCTGGAATATCTTGAGGCCCCCCAGAGGACTGTTGGCGATATCGCTCATGTACTACGGAAGGACGGCGTGCTGTCCCTGTTGGTGCGCAATCGTGCCGGCGAAGTGCTGAGAGCAGCCATCAAGCCGGGAGATCGCGCACTGGCGGCCGCCAATCTTTCCGCGGAAACCGCGGTGGATCCGCTCTTCGGCGAGCCGGTTCGCCTATTCGCGCCGGCGGAGGTTGGCGACATGCTGGCCCGCGCCGGCCTGGAAGTCGTCGCCGAACACGGTGTCCGCGTGTTCTCCGACTACATCGGCACGGAGGAAATGGCCGGCGAGTTCTACGATGCTGTGTTCGAATTGGAGCTGAAGCTGGGAGCAGGGCCGGAGTTCGCCGCCATTGCGCGATACCTGCAAGTGATCGCTCGCCGTACCACGGCGCCTTCGAGCAAGAGGACAGAACGATGACACGGGCGGAGACCGAACCGGCGCTGGTCCGACCGGCTGCGTCCGGAGGGTTCGCCCTTGGACTCGGGCTGACCAACGAGTGCAACCTCGCTTGTTCGTTCTGCTATCGCGATCCGGCGCGGGTCGACCGCCTGAGCCTGGAGCAGGTGCGTTCCGTGATGGAGAACCTGCCCGTTCGTTCCGTCAATCTGGGCACCGGCGAGAACGGCATGCACCCGCATTTCCGCGAGATTCTGGCCTACCTCCGAACCCTGCCGGTGAAGCTCACCATCACCTCCAACGGCCACAGCGCAGCCGTGCTCACGGACGACGAACTCCGCAGCTTTCATGACGTCGAGTTCTCTTTGGACTATCCGACCGGGGCGGAGCAGGACGCGCAGCGCGGTCCCGGCAATTGGGCCCTGGTGCATGAGCAGGCGGCACGCTGTGTACGGCTGGGGATCCCCGTCACGTTCATAGCGGTGATGATGAGGTCAAACTACCGGCGCCTGTCCGAGGTGGCGCGCGTGGTCAGGCGCTACCAGGCGCCGCTGCGAGTCAACGTTTACCAGGCTGTCCGTTCCGATCTGTATGCGTTGAGTTACGAGGAATATTGGGAAGGTTTTCGCCGATTGTTTGCGGAAACGGACGTGATCGCCATCGGCGAGCCGCTGGTTCGCGCCATGGCAGGGCTACCCGCGCGGGCCGGCGGATGTGGGGTGAACACCGTGCGCGTTACTCCTCGGGCCACCACCCAGCCTTGCGTATATTGGCCAGAGGCGGGGGACCCTCTGTCGCTTCTCGTGTCCCTAGGCGCAGGGATGGTGGATACCCAACCCTTCGTGGAGGCGCGCACCGTGCCCGAAGCCTGCCGCGCCTGTGTTTATCTCGATTCTTGTTACGGCGGATGCGCCGGGCGGCGCCGTATCCAGAATGCCCTCCATCAGCCCGACTTCTACTGCCCGGTCGTCCGCGGGGATTTGCAGAAGCTTGACATCCGCCTGGCTCCTGCTCGTGAGCTTCCCAAAGGTGAAAGCGCCTGTACTACCGTGGTGATAGCGCGCGATTAAGAGAGTCAGGCGGAACATCCACCGTAGATTGGGCGAGAAACGGCTTATGCGGTCTGTTCATTCCGGACGGTTGCTCGCAATCGGTGCGGGCCTTTTCCTTGCGCTAGCTCTCACGCCCGCCGCACAAACGCCTGCCACTCAGGGCGAACAGCTTCAGCAACGCAAGACCAGCACACCCTACACCGGCGACCTCTCGATCTTCGAGTACAAAGATCGCGACGAGAAGCTGCACGTCGAACGGGTGATGGACATCCTGGGAATTGTTCCGGGAAAATCCGTGGCGGATATCGGAGCCGGCTCGGGATGGTTCTCGGTCCGCGCCGCCCGCCGCGTGACGCCGGCAGGTCTTGTCTATGCCGTAGACATCAATCCCAAAGCCATCCGCTACATTCAGGATCGCGTGACCCGCGCGGGCCTAGGCAACGTGCGCACTATTCTCAGCAAGCCGGAAGACCCTCTGCTGCCTGCGGCGAGCGTCGATGCCGTACTGCTGCTCAAGACCTACCACGAAGTGGCCGAACCGGTCGCGCTGCTGAAAAATTTGCACAAAGCGCTCCGGCCACAAGCACGGGTTGGCATCATCGACCGCAACGGTAATGGCGAGGATCACGGGGTGAGGCGTGACACGGTGATCCGCGAGGCCGGGCAGTCCGGGTACAAGTTGATCGCTGAATACGATTTCGTGAAGTCTGACGGAGATGACTACTTCCTGGTTTTCGAGCCCCGCTAGCCGTGCTTGCCGGTCGTCATCACCCGCAGGAGGGTCAACAGGATGCGAGTCCCCGCGCGAATGGTCCCCGTCAGTGTGCCGGAGACCTTGGACTTTCCGCCTGCGCGCCGCCGGTGATCCACCGGAACTTCCAGAATGCGCAAGCCGGCACGCGCAGCGCGGATCTGCATTTCCAGGTTCCAGCCGTAGGTCTCCTCCCGCATGCCCAGTCTTTCCAGGGCTTCGCGACGGATGGCGCGAAACGGGCACATGTCGGTGAACCGCACGCCGTAAAGGGTCCTCAACATCAGGCCAGCTACCCACCCTGCCAGCAACTGCGACAGGTTCATGCTCCCAGTTTCGCGCTGCCCGCGGGTGCGCGAGCCGATCACAAAGTCGTACGTTCCGGCTGCAATGGGCGCCAGCAAACGCGGCATCAGCTCCGGACAGTCGCTGCCGTCGCCATCGAGAAAAATCACGACCTCAGCTTGACTCGATACGGCCCGCATACCCGCGCTACAGGCGCGCCCGTACCCCCTCTGTGGCTCGTGGACGACGCGAGCGCCTGCGGCCTGGGCTCGCTCTGCCGTGCGGTCGGTGCTGTCGTTGTCGACGACGATGATCTCGTCAGCCACTCTTCGCGGGATGGCGCGCACGACGCCCGCGATAGGCTCTTCCTCGTTTAGCGCGGGAATGACCACGGAGACCCAAGGCTTGCGACCTGGCTCGGCAGGCGCTTTGGACGTCTGTCCCGGAGAAACGCCGGTCATAGACTCCAGCGCACGCCGCAGTTGGCGCACGAAGGAGGCGGCTGGTCGGTCTGTAGTGCGCGACGGAACTCCTGATACCTGGCTCCATTCCAGATTTCAGCCAATGTTTGCTGGGTGGCGTCGCCCAGGGTGAAGCTGTCGTAGCCGCGGAGCGAGAAGGGAGCGATGCAACAAGGCAACGCTCTCCCGTGCGCGGTAAAGTACATGAGCGTCCAGGGACGCCGGCAGAGCGACCACGGCTGCGAGGCGTCCTGCTTCTTCAGGCTGGTCCCGGGTTCGGTCGCTCCCGAAGCGTTGAACCTGACTCCTAAGGAAGTCGCCAACTCCTCCGCCTCCCGGATAAGGCGGTCCTCCTCAGCCGTGAGCCGCTCAAACAGCGATGATTCCGCTCGCGCCAATCCCTGGCCATCGGGGAAGTAGACCAGCCGTTGCAGGTACACTTCGGGCACTCCGATTTCGTGCGCCAGTCTTGCGAATGCGGGGAGCTGCTTTACCGTGTCTTTCAGCCCGGTGAGCCACAGGGAAACCTGCGGCGCGGTGACCTGCATTTCTCGCTGCAGGGCGAGAAAGGAACGCACGTTGGTGACGATGCGATCGAACCGATCCAGGCCCCTCACCATCTTGAAGGTGGAAGGCTCGGCCGCATCCAGCGAGACTCGTAACTCGTCGAGCCCGGCCTCGATCAACTCGCGTCCTTTACGAGCGTTCAGCAGGGTGCCGTTGGTGTTGAAGAGGACGTAGGCGCCACGCGCCTTGAGATATGCGACCATGCGCGGCAGATCGCGCACCATCATAGGTTCCCCAACGCCGTGCAGCACGACGCGCGCGATCCTGGGATACTGGTCCACGATCTTTGTGAACAACTCCCAACTCATGTCCGCCGGGGGCTCCAGTTCCTCGAAAGTACGTGGGCAGGTAGTGCAGGGCAGGTTGCAGCGATTCGTCGTTTCCAGGTAAAGGCAGACCGGATCGGAGTCGACCACCAGCTTGCGCTCGGAGCCCGCCTGCTCAAAATAGCGCCGCGGGTCTGGCGGCATGGCTCTGGCATGCGACTCACCTTGCATGGGGCTCCATCAGGGACATTGATCGCCGGCGCCGTCCCAACAGCCAGTGGGTTGCAATCATGACGACAAAGGGCACGTACAACAGGGTGTTGTCTCGAAAGAGCGACTCCGGAGTTTCCTGCAGCCGATTTTCATAAAGTATGAACGCGGCCACGCAAAGAAACAGCATGGGAACGTACGGAACAACAACCAGCAGAGGCAGGACCCAGGCGAAGTACCAGGGATAATGGGGCGAGAGCAGCACGGCGCAGAGCGATGCCAGGAGGGTCGCGTGCACAAGGAAGTCATGGTCGCCGCGCGGCTCACGGAACATGAGCCACCCGGCAACGGCCAGCAGGAGGATCGACATGATGGCCAGATACCAAACACCATCGAACCAGGGGACTGGCCACGCCTTCTGCACGAGGTTCCATAGGTAGAAACGCTCGCCGCTCTTCAGACCTTCCTCCTGAATATAGCCCGGAAGAAATCCCAGCACACGCCAGCCCACTTTGGCGTACGGCAGGTATCCCAGTAGCGCGGTTGCCGCGAAGCCAGCCGGCATCTTCCAGTCCCAGCGCCGGTACAGGGCAGGGAAGATCACAGCGGGATAGAACTTGATAAGAGTGGCGCAACCCAATGTGATTCCCGTGAACGCGGAGAAGTTACGCCTTCGCGCACAGAGGGCTAACACCAGAAAGGCAATGGCGGCCGTGTCGATGTGTCCGCTGCCGGCAAATTCCCAGATGCTGAGCGGATTCCAGGCGTAGATCAGCACCCGTTCTGGGGACATCCCGAGCGCTACGAGCAGCCGGGTCAGCCCCCAGACCGCCAGAGCTTCAAACCCAATCATGACCGTTTTCATCCACGCGACGGACTCGCTGACCCGGGTTGCAGCAAGAAAGATGAACTGCGCTACCGGCGGGTAGATAGTTGGCGCGTAGTAGCGGCGGTTGATCCGGGGATAAATGACGTCATCTTGAAGCGACTCCAGCTCCGGGCTGTCGGGCACGAACCGATAAGGATTGATGCCCGCCGCCTGCACGCGCCCATCCCAGACATAGCGGTAGATGTCATCGGAAAGATACGGAGGCGCAAACAGGATGCTGACCCGCAGTAGAACCGCAAACAGCAGGACGGCGGGCAAAGCTCCACGAACTTTTCTTCCCGCCAGCACCAGGTGCACTGCGGCTAGGTACACCAGGCCCTGGGCGAGCACCGTCCCGACGAACCAGGGAAGATTGTTCTGGCGTTGCAGATGTAAGCCCGCTCGGTTGAGGAGGAGCAGCAGGCAGCCGAGAAGAACCAGCGGTACAAGTTGTCTTGCGCCCGGCAAAATCACGTCGCTTTCCTGGGCCATTCCAGTCCCAGTTCTTGACGGCCCCCGCTTTCGATCAGCGAGGAGAGGTAAGCGCGGGTATGTGGCGCAGGATACGCCGCCAGGTCTTCAGGGTTGTGCCGGCCATTGCCTGCAAAAAGCTCCTCGCATAGCCAGCGCAGTGATTCGAGATCGTCCACGTCGTACCAGGCCGGCAAGAGTTCGACCCGCAGTCTAAGCTCCCGGGCGCGTTCCATCGTCTGATCGAACACAGTGGCGCTGCTCCAGGCGATGTCCTCGAAGAGCCGGCGATGGGCCTTCTTCAAGCCAATAAGATAATACCCGCCGTCCAAGGCCTTCCCCAGCACCATGCGATCTCCCGCGCATGTCAACGAGTCGATGGCGCGACGCGGAAGCTCGCTGGGCAATGTCGGACTGTCGCAATTAATGAGGCAAACGGCCTCGTAGCCTGCGGCGAGGAAATCCTCCGTGACGTGCAGGAGCCGTTCCCCGAGATTCGCTCCCCGCTGCAGGAGCAAACGAAATCCTGCCGGCAGCAGCCCGTCAAACACAGACTCCCCGCCCGCTGGAGTGTATGCCACATAGCCGTGCACGTTGTTCGAGGTCAGCGTTGCAACGCACCCTGTCACGTCCTGCAGGAAGCAGGTGTTCAGGCGAGCGGCCTCCTCCGCATCGAGGGGAGGCACCAGACGAGTCTTCACCGCACCCGCCTGCGGCGTCTTGGCCATAACGGCAAGCGCAAAGCTTCTCGGCGCCAGGTTAAGCCCCCCGAGTTCCAGCAGGGGGTAAGGGCTTCGCATGGGAAGGTAGCATAGCTTGCGCGCCGGACGCGGACAAGCTGTGGCAGAGCCCAAGCGCTTGATCTCGCAGAGCTTGTTAACTGAAGTTTTTGGGCAAACCCGCCGATAAGTTCTGAGAAGCGCGATCGGGAAATCTATGAACGCAATCAATCCGAATCTGGTTGCAAGTGAAGACTACAAATCCTGGACCCCCTTACTTGAGCTGGCGGTGCGGGAAGTCTTTGAGCGTATGCTGGGAAGCCACCTGACACTCGGCCCCGAGTCGTTCGCTGAAGATGAGCTCGACATCACTGCGATGGTGGGACTCGCTGGGCAAATATGCGGCGTGCTGACCGTCCGTTGCACCGCCAGGTCCGCAGTACTGATGGCGTCGAAGATGCTTGGTGTGTATGTAGGGCCGGCGGGCCCGGAGATGTGGGACGCGGTGGGTGAAGTGTGCAACATGATTGCGGGCAACTTTAAGAGCAAAATCACCGGCATGGGCGACACTTGCATGCTCTCTGTGCCGACGGTGATCACCGGCGCCGACTACAGCCTGCATCCGCTCGCAGACTCCGGCAAGGCCGAGACCCACCTGCGGTTTGAAGGATTGCCCATGCTCGTTTCGATCGCGGTTAACAGCTAGAGTTCTGCTGCGCGGGAGCCGGCAATCCAGTTCGGGCTTGCCTCAGCCGGATTGGGTTCGCTCCGGTGCAGGAGCCCGGCTAGGAAACGCCGCTCACGGTTCGGGATGGCTTTGGCTTGAACACCGCATCAACCACGGTTGTGATTTCCTCCATGGCTCCGTCAATGTCCATCGTAAGACGGGCCAGATCCATATTGGCAAGCGCCGGATACTGCTCCACCAATGTAGCCCAGGCACTCTCTCCGCCAAGATCCACGCCCATGGCTTCATAGTATCCATACCCAAGGTCGCGCAACCGGCATAACAAATCGCTAAGATGGACCAGCGACACCAGCTCGGCGGCGACAGGGGCCCGTCCAGCGTCATGGTGAAACTCGATCACGGCTGTAAGGTCCGCAGAAAATTTCCAGTGCTCGGCCAGGATTTTACCGCTCTGGCAGTGCGTGAATCCGAGATGCTCCTGCTCGCTGCGGTGGAGTGCCACGTGCCCATCGCGGGACCTCTGAACGCAGCGGCGAAAGTCCTCTGTGCAAGTGACTGTGTTGACCAGGATTCCCAGGTCGTGCAACAGGCCGGCAAGGTAAGCTTTTTCCGGATCGGGGTATCCGATCAGCTTCGCCATCTTGCTGCTCACGAGCGCACAACCCAGAGAATGGCGCCAGAAGGTCACTGCCTCCAAAGCCCACTTGCCGGGGGGCACCATCCGGTTCAGACAGCAGCCGAGCAGTATGGCCTCGACTCGCTTCAGGCCTAGGGCCAACACCGCGCTGCGCACCGTCTCCGTATTCCGCCGCCCAAACAAAGGCGAGTTCGCCATCCGCAGGCAGTGCGCGGCAATAGTAGAGTCGCAGGACACGAGTTCCACTATTTTCTTCAGGTCTACTTCCTCTGCCGGCAGTTGCAGCAGGGAAGCAAGTTGCTGGACGATCGCCGGGATGGTCGGCATGGCCTCCAGCGCCTTGATTCTGGGACGGATTTCCTCGAGCCTCATGGTTTGCCTCCCCCGCTGTGTCCGATCGGTGGCTTCCAGTACCCGATGGCGCCCGGGAAATGCACCAAATGAAAGCGGTCGTCGACCTGATACAGAGATTCAGCGTGACCAAGGAACAGATAGCCGCCGGGCAGCAGATTGGAATAGAAGTGCTGCACCACCCTCTGCTTGGAGGCCAGATCGAAATAAATCAGTACATTGCAACAGAAGATGAGGTCCATGCCTTTCAGGAAGGTCATCTTGCTGTCGTCGCGCAGGTTCACGCGATCAAAGCGGATCACCGATTTCAGTTGGTCGGTTGCTTGCAAGCGCTTTTCGTCGTGGGGCTTGAAGTACTTTCTTCTCAGCAAGTCGGTCGTGCTGCGCAGAGCGTATTCTCCGTAGATGCCAGCCTTGGCCGCCGCCAGAGAGTTGTCGTTCAAATCAGTTGCCAGAATGTCAAAGGTCCAGCCCGCCAGCAGCTTTTCGCTTTCTTCCAGCAACAGCATGGCCAGCGTGTAGGCCTCTTCTCCCGTCGAGCAACCGGCGCTCCAGAGATGGAGGCGCTTGGTGGAGGTTCCGACGGCCAGAAGATCAATTGGCTGCCCGCCTGATTTTCTCTTGGCCGGCGAGATAGCCGGTAAACGTGCGGCGCTGACACTGGCACTGCTGCGGCCACGGCTGGCAAGCGAAACGATCTTTGCAGTCAACTCGCGCCCCACCTGCTCCATCGTATTGGCCAGGCTGTCGCTGTTGCTCGGCTTCGTCATGTAGTCGGAGGCGCCCAGCGACAGCGCCTCCAGCGTAATGGCAGCGCCCCGTTCCGTCAGCGTGCTGAACATGATCACCGGCAGCTTCGGATACAGCTTGCGGATCTCAGCCAGGGTCTGAATTCCGTTCAGCCCGGGCATTTCGATATCCAGCGTGATCACGTCCGGATTCAGCTGCGGAATCTTGGCCAGCGCGATGGCTCCGCTCGAAGCCGTCCCGGCCACTTTGACCTCCACGCTGGAAGCGAGCGCTTCGCACAGCAGCTTGCGAACCACCACGGAATCATCTACGACCAGAACGCGAATCGGCAGCATGGGGCCTCTAACTTGCGGCTGCGGATGCTACGTTCTTGTGGCAGCATCCGCAGGTTAAGTGTGAAGTAGCCGCGCAGCTTATATAGCTGCTCCGACGGGTCTCATGCTCTTCAAGGCTTGCGGCTCCGCGCGATACTCGGAGTGCGCGCCCTCGAGCTTGAATTGCGAAACCAGCGCGCGCAGCTTGACCGACATCTCGGCCAAGGACTGCGCTGCCTTCGCGGAGTCGTTGGCGCCGTGCGCGGTGTTCTGCGCCGCCCCTGCCACCCCCGCGACGTTCTTGCTGATCTCGCTCGAGGCTTTCGCCGCCTCGCCGACATTGCGCGCCATCTCGTTGGTGGTGGCGGTCTGCTCTTCCACAGCCGTAGCGATGGTGTTGGAAATGTCGTTGACCTGCTTGATCACGTCGCCAATCTGGGCGATGGCGCTCACCGCGCCCTTGGTGTCGCCCTGGATGGCCTCGATCTTGCGGCTGATGTCCTCGGTCGCCTTGGCCGTCTGCTTGGCCAGTTCCTTGACCTCGTTGGCGACCACGGCGAACCCCTTGCCGGCTTCGCCGGCGCGGGCGGCTTCGATGGTGGCATTCAAGGCCAGCAGGTTGGTTTGCTGCGCAATGGAGGTGATGACTTTGATGACCTGGCCAATCTCGGTCGAGGAATCGCCCAGTTTGCTCACGATCTGGTTGGTCTCCTCCGCGACCTTGACCGCGCTGGTGGCCACCTTGGCCGATTCGTGCGCATTCTTGGCAATTTCCTTGATGCTGGTGCTCATCTCTTCCGAGCCCGTGGCCACCGTCTGCAGGTTCTTGTTCACCTGCTCGCTGGCGCTCGACACCACCTGGGCTTGGGTGGAAGTTTCCTCCGAATTTGCCGTGATCTGCTGGCTGGTGGAGGAGAGTTCTTCGCTGGCACTGGCCACGTGGTCGGCGGTGCCGGCGATGGACTGGATCATCTCGCGCAGGTTGTTTTTCATTTGGTTGAGCGCCCGGCCGGCTGTGCCAATCTCATCCTGCGAGGTCACCTCCATGTCCGCAATCGCCAAATTGTTGCCGGCAATTTCCTGGATCACGGCTACCATGCGCGCGATGGCACCCGTGAGGGAGCGGGTGATGAAGAGCGCTGTCACCAAGCCGATGACTATGCCCGCGAACGTCATGGCCATAGCCAGCACCGTTGTGCTGGACTGTGCCGCGGCCTGTGCGTTACGTGCTTCGCTCTTCTTCCTTTCCTGCAGGCTCACGAAATCGGCCACGTTTTTGTCCACCGCTGCTCGCATGGCTGTGAGTCGCGGGCCGAAAAGCAGGTCAATGGCCTCCTTCTTTTTCCCGCCGCGATGAAGCGAAAATACTTGCATTAAGTCGCTATTGTATCCGCTGATATTCTGACGGAGTTCGGCGTGGAGCCGCCTGCCTTCCTCTGTGGTTAGCGTCTTCTCCAGTTTGTCCATCTCTTCCGCGCTTTGACGGACGCGTTCGGTGTAGTTGGTCATCTGCGCTTCGTCGCCGCTAAGCAGAAATCCGCGGGCCGCTGCTTTTTGGTCGGCGAAGGTGGCCCTAACGGACGTGGCATAGAACGCCGCATTGGCCTTCTTGTCCGCAAGGTCGGAGAGTTCCCCCAGTTTTTGGAGCGAACGATAGCTGACTATTCCCATCGCTGCCAAAATCACCAGCAGCGCGCCAAAACCTAGCCCTAACTTCATTTTCAAACTGAGCTTAGACATCCCTTTCATCCTCCAAAATTCCTCGATTAATTTCCTGGCCATTCACCCGGCAGAAAGCTTCTAATCCTTCCGTTTACCCCAGAGATTCGCAGACCCGTTCCGTGTTCAGGACGTGCATGAGACGCCCGTCCAGCTTGTGGACGCCGGTGATGAGCGTCCGCAGATGGCTCTCCAGCGTCTGCGGCGGATCTTCGAACGTCTCATCCTTGACTTCGACCACGTCGCCGATGCTGTCGGCCAGCAGGCTGACCGGGCCTTCCTGCGCGCGGACTACGACGTTCACCGGCAACATGTCGGCCGGGCGCTCCTCCATCCGCAGCCGCCGCCGCAGATCCAGCGCCATCACGATCTGGCCTCGCAGGTTAATCAGCCCGCGGATCACGTCGGGCACCAGGGGCACGCGGGTCGTCTCCTGATGCTGGATCACCTCCTGCACCTGCTCTACGGGAATGCCGAAGAACAGGTTTTGGAGAAAAAACGTGCAAAATTGTTGAGTGTGCGCCACTGCTGTTTCTCCTTATGCGCCGGCCGCCGCAACCTGCGACTGGATTTCGTCCGCCACCGCTTCTGGCTGTGTTTCAGGCGCCGTCACGCGCGGCTGAGTTTCGGCCATCGCCAGAAGACCGCAAACATCGAGGACCCCGGTGATGCGCTTCTGGATTACGGCCGATCCCAGTACTCCCAGGCGGCCTGTGTTGGGCTGAATCTGGAATGACTCCTCGACAATGTCGAGGATGCGGTCAATCACCAGACCCACGCTACGGCCGTTCTCGTTGTAGACCACCACTTGCAGGCGCCGCGGTTCGGAGCCGGCCGCTTGCTGGTGCGCGCTCCCAAGCACCTCTGCCACGCGGACCAGGGGCATGATCTGTCCGCGGTACTGCACCACTTCCTGGCCGCCGGCAATCTCGAGGGAGTCAGCTCCAAACTCCTCCAGCCGCGCCACCTGCGAGAGTTCGATGGCCATGCGTTCCCGTTCGCCGCTCTGGAAGAGCAGGACGGTCCGGCATCCGTCTTGTCCTGCCGCGGCCACGGCCTGCCCCTCTTCTTCCGTTTCCCTTACGGTCCGTTCCCGGACCTCACTGACCACGCTGGCGCGCTGCGCCAGGCCCATCACATCGAGGATTAACGCCACCTTTCCGTCGCCCATGATGGTGGCTCCGGCGTAGGTGTTGATGCTCTTCAACTGTTTGCTGAGAGGCTTGACCACGATTTCTTCGGTGTCGTTGATCTCATCCACCACCAAGCCGAATTGCCGGTCATCGGCCCGGAGCACGACGATATTCGCGTTCTGGGTTTCGGAAACTTTCTTTTCCATCGCCACCAGCAGCTCGACGATTTTCTTCGAGAGCGGCTCCACATAGCTGAGAGCGCGCTCGGCCTGCCCCTGATCCCCTATCCCCTTGAGCGCCAGCACATCGCGCACGCGTTCGTGAAACTGCCGGTGCGTTGCCTCGAGCGCTCCCATCTCGGCGACGTCGCCGTATTCGTTCATCCCAACCGAATACAGCCACTTGCCCAGCGCGCACTCTTTGGGAGAGCCGGCCTGTTCCGCGGTCATGGCGAGCTTGCCATCCAACACCTGGCGCAGGCGGACCAGCCACTGCTGGTGCTTCCCCCGGGCCTGGGCGAAGTCGAGCTCCTCCGCCTTGGCGCCGGACACAGCGTTCTCGGCGGCGGCGCCGGAAGCATTGGCATTTGCGCTCAGTTCCCGCTTCAAATACACCAACGGCAACAGCCGACCGCGCAACCGGTGCACGGGCGCGCCGTTGACCAGTTCAATGCCTTTGCGCGCCTGGTCGCCTTCCAGACGAACCAGTTCGAGCAGGCTGACCTGTGGGATCGCGTAACGGTCCCTGGCAGTGGTCACGATCAAGGCGGGAATGATGGCGAGGGTCAGGGGGATCTTCATGCGCACGGTCGAGCCCTGTCCCGGCTTTGACTGCACGTCCACGGTGCCGCCGATCTTTTCGATGTTGGTCCTCACCACGTCCATCCCGACGCCGCGGCCGGAGACGTTGGTGACTTTTTCTGCGGTGGAGAAGCCCGGCAGGAAGATAAGGTTGGTGATCTCGCGTTCGGTCATCCGCGCTGCCTGGTCGGCGCTGACCAGCGCCTTCTGGATGGCTTTGTTGCGGATCTTTTCGTAGTCCAGTCCGGCGCCGTCGTCGGTAATCTCGATGTTGACCTGCCCGCCTTCGTGGAAGGCCCGTAAAAACAGGAGACCTTCGGGTTCTTTCCCGGCAGCTTTGCGCACCTCCGGAGACTCAATGCCGTGGTCGACCGCATTGCGCACCAGGTGAGTGAGTGGGTCTTTGATGGCCTCGATAATGGTTTTATCGAGTTCCGTCTCCTTGCCCTCCATCTCGATGCGCACCTGTTTGCCGCAGCCCAGCGCCACGTCGCGCACGGTTCTGGGAAATTTGCTCCAGATGTTGCCGATGGGCTGCATGCGCGTCTTCATCACGCCTTCCTGCAGCTCGGTGGTGAGGAGATTGAGCCGCTGGCTGGTCCCCAGCAGCTCGCTATCTTCGGTGGAATTCGTGTACTGCACGATCTGATTGCGGAGCAGGACCAGTTCGCCCACCCGGTTCATGAGCCGATCGAGCTGGTTTACGTCGACGCGGATCGTGCTGTCGCTGGCGCTTTGCCCGCGCGCCTGCTGCTGGATGTTCAGCGCGTCGATCACGTCGTGCGGTTTCACCGCACCCTTTTCGACCAGGATCTCGCCCACGTGCCGCGGGTCGCCTGCGTTCTGCTGCTCCACAGCCTCGTGGATTTCGCTTGTCTGGGCCACGCCCTTGCTGACCAGGATGTCGCCGATGTTAGGTACAGGCTGCTGTGCATGGTTCGGCTGGGCTTCCTGTTTCGCCGGAGTCGGCTCGGCCGCCGGCTTGGCCTCCGTCTTCGTCTGCAGCAGCCGCGTCAAGGTGGCGATCAGTTCCTCGTCGTTTCTCTCTCCTTCGTTCCCCGTGGCTTCAATGCTTGCCAGCATCTGGCGGACTGCGTCCACCATGGCGAGCAACGCGCTTGTGATTTCAGGACTGAGCGCGAGGACCCCATCGCGCAAGCGCGCCAGCAAGTTCTCCCCCACGTGGGTTACGGCTTCCAGTTGGTTGAAGGCGAGAAAACCCGAGGTGCCTTTGATGGTATGAATGGTGCGGAAAACGCTGGCCAGAGTTTCGCGGTTGCCGGGATCTTTTTCGAGAGCGATCAGGTCCTGATCGAGTCGGTCCAGGTTTTCATAACTCTCAACTAAGAATTCTTTAACAATCTCTGTATCGCTCATAAGAAATACCTTTTCTAACGATCAGGCCTTCTCCAGCACACGCTCACACCGTGACGACTTTCGCGTCTGTGACCATCAGTTGAGGGCGATAAAGTGAAACAATCGGTCAGCTGCGGGCGATTTCCGGAAGCCGTGCACGTTGCACTCTATCGGTCATCGATTTCTATGACTTTAGTTCGGCTTCGGGCTGCCGGCGCGCAAGAGACTTTGTCCTGCGCTGCGCATCCTGAATGGTCCGCTTCTCCACAACACTCCCTAAAGCACTCTCGGCGACATTCGGTACATGTCCCCGCAAATTTCCCATCCACTCTGACCAAATCGGCCAGCGGCTACACGGTGAGAAATAGATTAGAGCTCAGTCTCAGTAGCGGTTGACGAGAGCATTTTCCCTGCCAAAGGCTGGGGAACGAACTGGGTTATCGTGAAAACTTGGCATGAGAATCGTCGAGGAAACACACAAGGAGACGAAGAGTGGGCTGTGATCAGCGTTCCGGTTCAGTGTTCCAGGGCGGTTTTTAGATTCAGAATGGTTTGAATCACGAGTTCATCGCCCACCGCGGTGTTCAGCATGGCGTGGTACAGAGATCGGTTGGGCCATTCCATCCGGAAGTACTTGTCGACGAAAGCCGCCCGCTCGTGATCAACGGTATCCACCGCCCCTTCCGCATCGGCCTCACCCATGCCCCCGGAGATCAGACGGCGCACTTTGTCTTCCCGCGGAGCATAGAGGAAGGCATGCACGGTATCGTCGCGATCATGCAGGAAGTACTGCGCTCCTCTACCCACGATGACACAATTTCCCGCCGACGCCGCTCTCTGCACCACGCGCTCGGTAAGCCGGAAGATGCTGTCGGCATCCAGCAGTTTCAGACGGTGGACATTAGCACTGCCTTCAAAGCTGCCTCGCATGATCGATTTGAAGAGCCGGTAGTAGAGCGGGTCTACGCGCTCCTCGCGGCATCTGATCTCCGCTGAATCGCAGTCGATCAGCTTGGCGATCTCGCAGGTCAGCAACTGGTCCCACAGCTTCCAGCCCAGGCGATCGGCTATCTTGTGAGCGATCTCGCCGCCGCCGCAACCGTACTCCCGCTCAATGGTGATGATCTTAATCATTGCGCTTTCTCAAGACCGGCTTCAGCAATTCGGCAAAATGTTCCTCGGCTTTTCCTTAGCCGACCGCTGCCGGGCCACCTGCGCGCGGATCGTTCTTTTTCAAGAGAAACGACAAACAGAACATAATCGCTGATCCCACAGAAAGAACCCAGAAGGCGTCGATGTACGACAGGACCGCAGCCTGGGCCTGCACGGTTTGATAGATCCTGCCATAAGCCTGCCTCTGGGCGTCATGCAGGCTCATCCCGGCATGGGCCACTTGCTGGGTCAGGCCATTGACTACGTTTTGAAGAGTTTGATTCCCCGCAGTGGTGTGGTTGACCAGGATCGTCTGATGGAATTGCTCGCGACGCGCAATCACGGTGGTGACCATCGAGGTTCCCACACTGCTGCCGATGTTGCGCATGAAATTGATCATGCCCGCGACCGCGTTGCTCTTCTCCGTCGGCATGCCGATGTAGGCCGCCAGCGTGATGGGCACAAAAAGAAAAGCCAGGCCAATCACCTGGGCGACGCGCAACCACGTGGCCGCACCGAAGCTGATTAGCAGGTCGATGCGCTTCGTGGAGTAATACATAGCGACGGCCAGGCATAGCCAGCCCACGGCAATTATGTAGCGTACCTGCACCCTGGTTGTAAGCTGGCCAACGATAGGGATGGCGACCAGCAACAAAACGGCACCGGCGGAAAGAACCAGCCCAGCCAGTTCCGCGGTGTATCCCAGCAGGGTCTGGAGAAACTGTGGAATGAGCACAAGACTGCTGAACAGGAGGATTCCGAAGCTGAACATCATCAGGTTCGAGCTCAGGTAGTTGAAGTTCTTGAAGAGGCGAACATCAATGATCGGCTCCTTGTGGAACCACTCCCAGACAATCAGCGAAAGCAGGCACGCGGTGGATATGATGATGAGGGTCACGATGAATCGCGAACCGAACCAGTCGTCTTCCTGCCCCTTGTCCAGCAATATCTGTAAGGCGCCAACCCCCACCGCCAGCAGGGCGAGACCGATGTAATCCAGCCTCACCCCGGCAGCCTTGATACGGCTCAAGTAGGGTGGATCCTCGATGAGGCGGAAGACCAGAAACATGGTGGCCAGACCGACCGGCAGATTGATAAAGAAGATCCAGCGCCAGGAGTAGTTGAAAGTGATCCAGCCGCCCAGCGTCGGTCCGATGGTAGGGGCCAGGACGACCACGACGCCATAAAGCGCGAATGCCAGACCCCGTTTTTCCGGCGGGAAGGTGTCCGCCAGAATGGCTTGCGCCGTAGGCTGCAAACCTCCTCCCCCAGCGCCCTGCATCACGCGGAACAGCAGGAGCAGGCCGAGATTAGGGGCCATCCCGCAGAGGAGCGAACTCACGGTGAAGATAGCCAGACACGCCATAAAGAACCGCTTGCGGCCAAAGGCACCGCCGAACCAGCCGCTGACGGGCAGGACAATGGCATTGGAAGCAAGATAGGAGGTGAGAACCCACGTGCTCTCATCATTGCTGGAGCCCAGACCGCCGGCTATGTAAGGCAACGCCACATTGGCGATGCTGGTGTCGAGAACCTCCATGAACGCCGCCAACACCACCACTACGCCAATCAGCCAGGGATTGTATTTAGGCTTCCAGGGAGCCTCGTAAGCGGCCGGAGTCTGGGAGCCGGAGCTCATCGCAAATGCACCTTGGGATCGACGTTCATGCCCGGCCGGAGCCAGTGGTCGCGGTTCTCTCCTGGATCCAGAACGATCTTCACAGGCAGGCGCTGGACGATCTTGACGTAGTTGCCGGTGGCATTTTCGGGAGGCAGCACGCTGAAGAGCGGACCGGTCGCCCCGGCGAGGCTGTCCACATGACCCTTGTAGATGCGGCCGTTGGCGTCGACTGTAATCTCGGCCCTCTGCCCGGGCCGCATCTGCTTGAGCTGGGTCTCTTTGAAGTTGGCGGTGATCCAGACATCGTCGAGCGGGACGACGGTCAGCATCTGCTGGCCGGGCTGGACGTTCAGGCCGACGACCACAGTCTTGTTCACCTCGCCGCTGACCGGCGCCACGATCTTGGTGTATCCCAGGTTCAACTCTGCCTGCTCCAGGATGGCGCGCTTCTGTTGCACGTCGGCCACGGCGGAGAGCGCGCGAGCACGGGTCGAAGCCACTTGCTGCGGCCCCGTCTGCGCGTACCGGTGATTTGCTTCCGCCTGGGTAAGTCGCGCCCTGGCCTGCTGCACTGCCTGCTGTGCGGCAGCCTCATTAGCGCGCGCTGCGGCGATACTGGCAGTGCTGGCCCTGGCGGCAGCTAAGGACTGGTCGTAGATCTGCTCAGAAACCTCCTGCTTGTCCACCAGGAGTTTGTATCGTTTGAGGTCGTCCTGGATCTTCACGTCGTTGGCTTCGGCTTGTTCTACCTGCGCATGGGCGGCGGCGAGCTGTTTCTCGGAGGCGATGATTCCGGCGCTGGCGTTATCAATGTCTGACGCGGAGAAGGTCAATTGGCTCGAAGTGTTTACGGACGTAATGGGAACGTTGATGTTGAGCGACTGCGCCGTGGCTTCGGCATTGGCAAGATCGGCCCGCGCTTTGTCCACGGCAACCTGATAATCCTTGGGATCAATCTCGACCAGCGCCGTCCCCTTTTCCACGTACTGGTTGTCATCTACGTTAACCTTGATCACGTAGCCGGAGATACGCGCGCTGACCGGATAGAGATGGACATCGACCTGGGCGTCGTCCGTGGACTCATAGCTGGTGAAGTAACGCCAGAGGAAAAACACCACCACAAGCAGGACCAGCCCCGCGCCGATGTACAGCCTCAGACGGCCCGGCCTCGTCCGCCGGTGCGAAACCCAGAAGCGTTCGTTGCGAGTCTTGGGGGCCTCGTTGCCCGGAGGCCGCTCGCTTGGTTCGAGCACAGGGGATTGATTGGTCTCTTGTGCCATGGAAATCATTTTCCTTTCAGATATTCCTGGACGCCGGTTTCGGCGCGACCGATGGCCCGCGCAAATTCAACCTTCGACACGTTGTAGCTATAGAGGCTCGAAATCAACGACTCGTCGGCGCTGGTGACGGACTGCTGCGCCTGGACCACTTCTACGTTGTCCGTGACGCCTGCGGCAAAACGGTCGCGCGACTGTTGCAGCGTCTGGTTGGCCAGGTCAACGGAGCTCCGCGCGACCTCGACCAGGTCCGCCGCGGACTGCAGGTCCAGCAAGGCGTTGCGGACGTCCTGCTCAATCTGCGCGCGCAAGTTGTCGAGCTCCTCCTGGCTCTGCCGGAGCGCGGCCTCCGCCTGCAGGACGTCGCCGTGGACCCTTCCGCCCTGGAAGATTGGGATGTTCAGGGCCGCAGTCGCGTCCAGCGTGCCGTGAGAGTTGTTTGGGTTTACGCCGATGTCGCCGTAATTAACCGCCGTAGAAACCGAGGGGTAGTAGCCGGCGACCGCCGCTTTGCGCGCCAGGGTTGCGGCGCGGACCTGGGCCAGCGCGCTCTGGTAGTCGGCGCGCGAGGCGTAGGCGCGGCTGAGGGCCTCTTCGATGCTGATCCTGGGCTGGGGCTCATACATGGCGTTGTCCGTCAGCGTGAACTCCTGCCCGGCCGGGAGACCGATTGCCCGCCCCAGCACGATCTTTTGTTTGGCAAGATCATTTCGCGCGGAAATGACCTGTTGCTCCCGCGTCTGCAGTTCCACATGGGCTCGCAGGACATCGATAGCGGCCGTGGTGCCGGCCTTCAGTTGATCCGCCGCCTGCTGATAGAGGGCCTGGGCGGTGTCCCGTTGCGCGATAGCGGTGTCAACCCGCGCGGAATCTGCGATCGTCTGCAGGTATGCCGACGCGACCGCAAACACCACCAGCTCACGGGCGTCCTTGAACGAGTAGTGGGCCGCCTTGATCTGCTGGGCGTCGGAGCGCGTCTGTTGGATCGACTTCCAATTGAATAGCGATTGCGTCAAATAGGCGCGAACATCGAAAACTCCGAACGGTCCAACTACCGGAGGAATGTTGACCCCCAGCTTACTGAGGGCGTGAACGTTAAACCCGACTGTTCTGAGATTGATCTGTTGCGCGCTTACACTCGTGGACGTAGTGAGATTGGGAAGCAGCTCACTGAGGTCCTTCCACCACTGGCCGCGCGCCGCGGGAATTTCCTGGCCGGTGAGAAGCAGCCCAAGGTTCTGCTTAAGCCCTCGATCGATGGCGTCTTTCAACGAGAGCGGGAGCACATTGGGAGTGGCCTTGCCCGCTGCCGGCACGCTGCCGGAGAACGGATTTTGCTGCTGCAGAACGGCGGTTCCCTGGCTCTGGGTGATGACGTACCGAGTTGCGTTCCCCGGCTGGCTTGTCTGCGCCCAGGATGCAACCGACACAAGGAAAACTATCAGGGCCACTCTGGTCCTTTTCCGCGCGAAGATGTGCATCGATAGAGTCTCCTTGCCGAATTTTCTGGGCGGGCCACGGGAGAGACTGATAGCAAGCTCTGCCTCGCCGCAGGATGAACCCGGATTGGGACCTCACAGACGACTCTAGTAAAAGCACCAGCCCGCTGTCGGCACCGCCGCGAATCTCTATGCCGCGTCTAATTCCCCCGGTGACATCTCATCCACGTAGCACCATACCCAGGATTCGCCCGGTTCGATGGAGCGCATCAGAGGATGGCTTGTGGACTTGAAGTGTTTGGTCGCATGCTTGTTCTTCGAGGAATCGCAGCACCCGACGTGTCCGCAGGACAGGCAAAGCCGCAGGTGGACCCACGTGTCGCCCAGTTTCACGCATTCTTCGCAAGCGTGCTTATTGGTGGTCGTGATCCGGATCTGATCTGTGTGCGTGCACTTC
>Ga0187778_10000438_pt1 | contig 29549 bp, 30 predicted proteins | sample 1015_Q2_SP5_20_M_FD_132418 | JGI IMG/M metagenome (GOLD analysis project Ga0187778, IMG submission 132418) | Tropical peat soil microbial communities from peatlands in Department of Meta, Colombia - 1015_Q2_SP5_20_MG | ecosystem: Environmental > Terrestrial > Soil > Wetlands > Peat | place... | reverse complement strand
GCTCAAGCACCACTTGTTCGGCGATTCGCTGGGCTATCTCGTACTGGGCGCGTACGCAGGTCTGGTATACGCCGTTCCCGTGTTGGGCGGTGTGATCGCCGACAGCTTGCTGGGAATGCGCAGAGCAGTCATTTTCGGGGGAATCTTGCTGTGCTTCGGCCACCTCGGTATGGCCTACGAAGGACAGGCGGCGGCGGTCGACGCCAGCGGTGTCGTGACCCGGGATGCCATGGCGCTCGCAGCCTTTTATTTTTCCTTGTCCCTGATCATCTGCGGCGTGGGCTTTCTCAAACCCAACATCGCGACCATCGTCGGTTTGCTCTATCAGTCTGACGATCCGCGGCGCGATTCGGGCTTCACGCTGTACTACGCGGGGATCAATCTGGGCGCCTTGTTCGCAAGTCTGATCTGCGGCTATGTCGGCGAGGTCTATGGGTGGCGCTACGGGTTTGGCGCGGCCGGCGTAGGCATGGTTGCGGGGCTCGGCGTGTTCTTGTCCGGCCAGCAATACCTTCGGGGAATCGGCGAGCCGCCCGACGCGGCGCGGCTGCGCGTACGGGTGCTGGGTTTTGTGCGGTTGCAAACGGCGCTCTACGCGGGCACCTTGCTCGTGGTGGCGGGTGTTGCGGCGCTGCTTACCGCGCCGCGCCTGGTCGCCGGTGTACAAGGCATCGTGCTTGCGGTCTGGCTGCTTTGGCTGGTGTGGTATCTGCGCACGCGCGCCGACCGCGTCGAGCGGGGGCGCATGATCAGCATCATTTTTTTCATTACCTTCGTACTGCTGTTTTTTGCGCTCTACGAGCAGACGTATGCGTCTTGGGTGACCTTCACCGACCGCATGCTTGATAAGGACCTCTTCCCCTCGTTGGTCGTGCGCGAGGGCAAGCCTTTGCCTTGGTCCATCGTGCCGCTGGCTGCATCGCCTTTCGTGGCGGCGTTTGCCCTGCGCCAGTCGTCCGTGCGGGCTGCGGCGACCGCGCTGGCGGCGCTCACGACCGTGGGTTTCGTGTTCATCGTGCACGACAGTGCCGTTTTGCCACAGACGGCCGGGTCGCTCACGTATCTGGGCGCCTTGTTTCTCGTGCTTCTCGCGCCGCTGTTTTCGTGGCTGTGGCCCTATCTGGATCGCTTTGGGCTCAATCCGCACAAGGGCACCAAATGTGTCGTCGGCTTGGCGCTGGCGGGCGTTTCGTTCGTGCCTCTGGTGTGGGCCAACGAGGTGGCGGCGCAGGGGCGTTTGGCAAGCGTGTGGTACCTCGCGCTTGCCTACCTGGTCTTGGAGGTCGGCGAAGTCTGTCTGTCACCCATCACTTTGGCGGCGGTCTCCGAACTCACCATGCCCAAGGTGGCCGCGGTCATGATGAGTGGCTGGCTGCTGGCCACCTCTTTTTCCGAGCAGCTTGCCGCCGCTTTTTCGAGCCTTGCATCGTTGCAAATCGAGCCGGGCGCGCACGTGAACCTGGCCCAGGCCGCGCAAAGGTACGGTGGGCTGTTCGCGCTGATGGTGTGGGTAGGTCTGGCTTCGGCAGCGCTGGCCGTAGCGCTGCTCCCGCTGCTGCGGCGCTGGATGCACGGCCTGCGATAGAGATTTACGCGGTGACCTGCAGCAGGGGCGCATCGGCCGCGGCCAGGACCGAGCCGCATGCGGCTGCCGCTCCAAATCCATGGCGCCCGAACACCTCCAGCACCATCGGTACGGCGTCCGGCGCGCAGCTCACGAGCAATCCGCCGCTGGTTTGCGGATCCGTGAGCAGCGCGCGATCGACCTCGGAGAAGCCCTCGGGCAGCTGTACCTGCGCACCATAGCTAGCCCAATTGCGATTCGAGGCGCCGGTGACAAAACCGCGGCCGGCCAACTCCTTCGCGCCGGGCAGCAGCGGCACCCGCCGCCAGTCAATGCGCAGGCGGCAACCCGACCCGCGCGCGAATTCAAGCGCATGACCGGCCAGGCCGAACCCCGTCACGTCCGAGAGCGCGTGCACCCCTTTGAGCGCCGCGAGCTCCGGCCCTGGGGTATTTAGGCGCGTAGTTGTGTCGATGAGGCAGGCGTAGCCCTGCGCATCGAGCGCATCTTTTTTTAGCGCGGCCGAGTAAACCCCGACGCCCAGAGGTTTGCCGAGCACGAGCCGGTCGCCGGGACGCGCGCCGCTGTTGCGAGCCACGCGCTCGGGGTGCGCCAGCCCGATGGCCACCAATCCGTAGATGGGTTCGACCGAATCGATCGTGTGACCCCCGGCGATGGGAATTCCGGCCGCTTGGCACACGGCCGCGCCGCCCTCAAGGATTGTGCGAATGGTTTCGACCGAAAGGACGCTAACGGGCATTCCCACGATCGCCAGCGCGAGGACGGGCGTGGCGCCCATTGCGTATACGTCGGAGATCGCATTGGTGGCCGCGATGCGACCAAAGTCGAACGGGTCATCGACGATCGGGGTGAAAAAATCCGTAGTGGCAACCAGTGCCTGCTCGTCGTTGAGTCGGTACACCGCCGCATCATCGGCCGTCTCAATTCCGACCAGAAGCTCCGATGGCACGATCTGCGGTGTGCTGGTGCGCAAAATCTGCGCAAGCAGCGCCGGCGCAACCTTGCAGCCGCAACCTCCGCCATGGGCCAGTGCGGTCAGGCGTGGCTGCGATGTCGCCCCCCCGGCGGGGGCAGCGGCGGGCGCGGCTTGCGGCGGATTCGGACCGGCGCGCGCCGCGTCGAGCCCGGCGGCATGCGGCTTTTGGGTGCGCGTTTCTTCGATCATGGCCAGCCGACAAGGATGCCAGAAAACGGCGGCCCTCTTGCTGAGCGCTCCGCCGCCGCCCAGGGTTCCATCGCACGCGCTCGTCGATTCGCCAAGGGTCTGGCTTTCGCCACGACTCAATTACTATGTCCCCATTTAATTTCATGTCACCGGACATTTTTCACCAAATATACTCTGACCCTATTTAATTTGATTGAGAGAATTGGTGCGTTGCGATACAGTTCGAATTTGGCTTGACCGGCCGGAACTCGGTCGGAAGGGCCACGTTGCATAGGGAAGTGCAGCGCGCCCACGGGGGCCGAGGAGCACCGATGAAGGACACAATCGAACGCGACGACGCTCCGGCCCTGCCGGCGGGGCAGGCAGAGTTGAGCGAGCGCGTACGCGCAGAGGCTCAGGCGGCCGGACTTTACGCCCGCCACTACGAGCATGATGCTTGTGGCGTGGGCTTTGTGGCCAACATCCGTGGCGAGCGCAGTCACACGCTCGTCGAGCAGGCCCTGCTCATTTTGCGCAATCTCGATCATCGAGGCGCGGTTGGCGCCGATCCGCTCTTTGGCGACGGTGCCGGCATCTTGCTGCAAATTCCCGACGCGTTTTACCGCAGTGAGCTTCTTGCCAAAGGCCTTGAGCTGCCGCCGCCTGGCGAGTACGGCGTGGGCATGATTTTTCTGCCACGGGAAAGCGCCTCGCGCCTGGCCTGCGAGCAGGAACTCGAACGCACGGTGCGCGCCGAGGGGCAAGTCGTGCTGGGGTGGCGCGACGTACCGGTGGACCGCGAAATGCCGATGTCGCCACTCGTGCGGGAGCGCGAGCCCGTGATCCGGCAGATTTTCATTGGGCGTGGTCCCGACGTCATGGTGCCCGATGCGCTCGAGCGCAAGCTCTACGTCATCCGCAAGGCCGCCAGCCACAAAATTCAGGCGCTGCAACTGCAGCACGGCAAGGAGTACTACGTCGCTTCGATGTCCACGAGGACGATCGTGTACAAGGGCCTGTTGTTGGCCGATCAGGTGGGCCGGTACTACCGCGACCTGGCCGACGAGCGTGTGGTCACGGCCATTGCACTGGTGCACCAGCGTTTTTCGACGAATACCTTCCCCAGCTGGGAGCTGGTGCACCCCTACCGCCTCATTGCGCACAACGGCGAGATCAATACTGTCAAGGGAAACTTCAACTGGATGCGCGCGCGCGAGGGGGTGATGTCCTCGCCAGTGCTGCGCGGCGACCTGCAAAAACTCTATCCGCTCATCTACGAGGGGCAATCGGATACGGCTTGTTTCGACAACGCGCTCGAGCTGCTGGTGATGGCCGGCTATCCATTGGCGCACGCCATGATGATGATGATTCCCGAGGCGTGGGAACAGCACACCTTGATGGACGAGTCGCGCCGCGCTTTCTACGAGTACCACGCCTCGATGATGGAGCCCTGGGACGGCCCCGCGTGCATCGCATTCACCGATGGGGTGCGCATCGGAGCCACGCTCGATCGAAATGGTTTGCGTCCGGCCCGCTACGTGATCACCGACGACGGCATGGTGGTAATGGCCTCGGAGGTCGGGGTGCTGCCCGTGCCCGAATCGAAGATCGTGAAGAAGTGGCGGCTGCAGCCCGGCAAGATGTTTCTGATCGACACGGAGCAGGGACGCATCATCGACGACGCCGAGCTCAAGAGCCAGCTCGCCGCTGCCAAACCGTACCGGGAATGGAACCGGCGCATTCGCATCAAACTGAGCGACCTGCCTGTGCCCGCGCCGCGGCACGACGTGCTGTCGTACGCGGCCGTGCTCGACCGTCAGCAGGCCTTTGGCTACACGCAGGAGGATTTGCGCATTTTGCTTTTGCCGATGGGGCAAGACGGCGAAGAGCCGGTCGGCTCGATGGGCAACGACACGGCTCTGGCCGTGCTCTCGAACAAGAACCGGTCGCTGTACGGCTATTTCAAGCAGCTGTTCGCGCAGGTGACCAATCCCCCGATTGACTCGATCCGCGAGCAGCTGGTCATGTCGTTGGTGAGCTTCGTCGGGCCCAAACCCAACTTGCTTGATATCAACAATATCAATCCGCCCATGCGCCTGGAGGTGTCGCAGCCGGTGCTTGGCACGGAGGACATGCGCAAGATCCGCGGCATTGCCGCGTTTTCCTCGGGCAAGTTCCGCAGCTACGACCTCGATATCTGCTACCCGGTGTCCTGGGGTCGCCAGGGTGTCGAGGCCCGTCTGGCCTCGTTGTGCGCCGAGGCCGTGGACGCCGTGCGCGCGGGCAACAACATTTTGGTGGTTACCGACCGGCGCCTGGACGCGGAGCACGTTGCCATTCCGGCGCTGCTGGCAACGAGCGCCTTGCACCAGCACCTCATCCAAACCGGCCTCAGGACCTCGACCGGGTTGGTGGTCGAAACTGGCTCGGCGCGGGAGGTGCACCATTTTTCGTTGCTCGCGGGCTATGGCGCCGAAGCCATCCACCCGTATCTGGCCATCGAGTCCCTGCGCGAGCTGTTTCGTGATGCACCCAACGGCGTGGATCCGGACAAGGCCGTCCAAAACTACACCAAAGCGATCGGCAAGGGACTGCAAAAGGTCATGTCGAAGATGGGCATCTCGACCTACATGTCCTATTGCGGCGCCCAGATCTTCGAGGCCGTCGGCCTGTCGCGCAGCCTGGTGGATCGGTACTTCCGCGGCACGGCAAGCGCCGTGGGCGGCGTGGGTCTGTTCGACGTGATGGAAGAGGCCGTGCGCATGCACAAGTCGGCCTTCGGCACCGATCCGGTGCTTGTACACATGCTCGATCCGGGCGGCGAGTACCAGTACCGGGTGCGCGGCGAGGAGCACATGTGGACGCCCGATGCGATCGCCAAACTGCAGCACTCGGCCCGGGCCGGCAACTATCAGACTTATAAGCAGTACGCGCAGATCATCAACGATCAGTCGCGGCGACACATGACGCTGCGAGGGCTGTTCGAGTTTCGCCTCGATCCGCGCAAGGCAATTGCGCTCGAAGAAGTTGAGCCCGCCAAAGACATCGTGCGCCGTTTCGCCACCGGCGCCATGTCGCTCGGGAGCATCTCCACCGAGGCTCACACCACGCTGGCCATCGCCATGAACCGCATCGGCGGCAAGAGCAACACCGGCGAGGGCGGCGAGGATGAGCGGCGCTATCGCCAGGAGCTGCGTGGCATCAAGATCCACGACGGCGACACGGTGGCCGGATTGCTGGGCAAGGACGTCGTCGAAGCCGAAATCCCCCTGCGCGAGGGCGATTCGATGCGCTCGCGCATCAAACAAGTGGCGTCCGGACGATTTGGTGTCACCGCCGAGTACCTCGTATCGGCCGATCAGATTCAGATCAAGATGGCGCAAGGCGCCAAGCCGGGCGAAGGCGGACAGTTGCCGGGCCACAAGGTCTCCGAATACATCGCGCGCCTGCGCTATTCCGTGCCGGGCGTCGGTCTGATTTCTCCGCCGCCGCACCACGACATCTACTCGATCGAGGATCTGGCGCAGCTCATACACGACCTGAAAAATGCCAATCCGCTGGCCTCCATTTCGGTGAAGCTGGTCTCGGAAGTCGGCGTGGGCACTGTGGCCGCGGGAGTGGCCAAGGCCAAGGCGGACCATGTGACGATCGCCGGCCACGATGGCGGCACCGGGGCTTCGCCGCTGTCTTCGATCAAACACGCGGGCACCCCCTGGGAAATCGGCCTTGCAGAGACGCAGCAAACGTTGGTCATCAACCGGCTGCGCGGGCGCATCGCGGTGCAAGTCGACGGGCAGATCAAGACGGGGCGCGACGTCGTTATCGGCGCGTTGCTCGGCGCCGACGAATTTGGTTTCGCAACGGCGCCCCTGGTCGCCGAGGGCTGCATCATGATGCGCAAGTGCCATCTCAACACCTGCCCGGTGGGCGTGGCCACGCAGGACCCCGTGTTGCGGCGACGCTTCAAGGGTCAGCCCGAGCACGTCATCAATTTCTTCTTTTTCGTTGCCGAGGAGGCCCGCGAGATCATGGCGCAGCTCGGCGTGCGTCGCTTCGAGGAACTGATCGGGCGCACCGATCTGCTCGACATGCGCCCGGGCGTGGAACACTGGAAGGCCAAGGGGCTGGACTATTCGCGAATCTTCTTCCAGCCCAGCATGCCAGCGAGCGTTGCGCGCTTTAAGTGCGAGACGCAGGATCACGGGCTGGCGCGTGCGCTCGATCACAAACTCATCGAACAAAGCCGTGCGGCGATCGAGCGCGGTGAACGAGTGAGCTTCATCCATCCGATCCGCAACATCCATCGGACGGTCGGCACCATGCTCTCCTCGGAAGTTGCGCGACGCTACGGTCACGCGGGACTGCCGGACGATACGATTCACATCCAGCTGCAGGGGACCGCGGGACAGAGCTTCGGCGCGTTTCTCGCCCGCGGCGTGACGCTTGATCTGGTCGGCGACGCCAACGACTACACCGGCAAGGGCCTCTCCGGTGGACGCATCATCGTGCGCTCGCCCAACGACTTTCGCGGCTTCGGACCCGAGCACATCATCGTGGGCAACACGGTCCTTTACGGGGCAACCGGCGGCGAAGCCTATTTCAACGGGGTTGCCGGCGAGCGCTTTGCAGTTCGTAACTCCGGCGCAGTCGCGGTCGTCGAGGGCACGGGGGATCACGGCTGCGAATATATGACGCGCGGCACGGTCGCGGTGCTCGGCGTTACGGGTCGCAACTTCGCCGCGGGCATGTCCGGAGGCATCGCCTACGTCTATGACGAACGCGGCGACTTTGCCAGCCGCTGCAACACGTCCATGGTCGCCATCGAGCCGGTACTCGGACACAAGGAGCAGCAAGATCGCGTCGATCGTGCGATCTGGCACATGCTCGGCGCCGAGCCGGCAACCGACGAGGCCATTTTGCGCGAGCTGCTCGAGCGGCACTTCCGCTACACCGGCAGCTTCCGCGCCAAGGAAATTCTCGCGGACTGGGAGCGTCAGCGCGCGCGTTTTTGCAAGGTCTTTCCGAACGAGTATCGCCGGGCGCTGCAGCAGCTCTCGCAAGCCGTGCGCATGGTCCCCGATGCGCGTCTGGCCGCGTAAGGCAATACCGTGTACCGATCTCGCGCGCCACGCGCACAACCGTCACGAATATGGGCAAAGTAACCGGATTCTTGGAATACCCCCGGCAGGAGGAAGCCGCTGAGCCGCCGGCGCAGCGCATCCGCCACTGGCACGAGTTCGTTGTTCACCTCGACCCGGAGCAGTCGCGCATCCAGGCGGCGCGCTGCATGGATTGCGGCACTCCGTTTTGCAACAACGGCTGTCCGGTGAACAACATCATCCCGGACTTCAACGACCTGGTGTATCGCCAGCAGTGGTATGAGGCAAACGAGGTGCTGCAGTCGACCAACAATTTCCCCGAGTTCACGGGGCGCGTCTGTCCGGCTCCGTGCGAAGCGGCGTGCACGCTGAACTTCAACGATACCGCTGTCGGCATAAAGTCCATCGAGCACGCCATCATCGATCGCGCCTGGAGCGAAGGATGGGTCTGCGCGCAGGTTCCTGCCCACGCCACGGGCAAGAAGGTGGCGATCGTCGGCAGCGGTCCGGCCGGACTTGCTTGCGCGCAGCAGCTCGCGCGCGCCGGGCATGCCGTGACCGTGTACGAGAAAAACGACCGGCTTGGCGGTCTGCTGCGCTATGGCATACCCGACTTCAAACTGGAAAAAAGCCATATCGATCGGCGCGTCGCGCAGATGCTCGAGGAAGGGGTGGTCTTTCGCACCGGGGTCTTGGTTGCGCCCGAGGACAAGACGGATCTTGGTCCGGTGCTGCGCACCGGAGTGCAGCATGTCACGCCGCAACAGCTCATCGATGAATTCGACGCGATCGTGCTCGCCGGAGGCGCCGAACAGCCGCGCGACCTGGGCGTGCCCGGACGCGATCTCAAGGGAGTGCACTTTGCTCTGGAGTTTCTGACCGCGCAAAATCGCGTCAACTACGGCGAGACGCTCGAAGGGCAGATTCTGGCCAAGGACAAGCACGTGATCGTCATCGGCGGCGGCGATACCGGCTCGGACTGCGTCGGAACGTCCAATCGGCACGAGGCCCGATCGGTCACGCAACTGGAGTTGCTGCCGCAGCCGCCGAACTCCGAAAACAAGGCGATCACGTGGCCCTATTGGCCCCTGCGGCTGCGCACCTCGAGCTCGCACGAGGAAGGCTGCGAGCGTGATTGGGCGGTTACCACGAAGCGGTTTCGTGACGATGGCAGGGGCAACGTCAAGGCACTGGTTTGCGCACGCGTGCAGTGGCAGACGGACCCGGTCACCGGCCAATCGAAGATGGTTGAAGTGCCGGGCTCGGAATTCGAGTTGCCCGCCGACCTCGTATTGCTCGCGATGGGGTTCGTCTCGCCCATCGGCCTGGTGCTCGATGCGTTCGCGGTGGAGAAGGACGCGCGGGCCAACGCGCTGGCCGGCACCGAGGAGGGCGGTGCACGCCCGGCGTACGCCACCTCGCGACCGAAGGTCTTTGCCGCCGGCGATATGCGCCGCGGTCAATCGCTGGTGGTGTGGGCGATCCGCGAGGGGCGCCAGTGCGCGCGCGCGGTCGATGCATTTCTTATGGGTTCTTCGGAATTGCCGCGCTGACCCGGCTTGTGCTCCTGAGGACGTAGCCGCAAAAACAAGGTAACAACGTATTGCGGCGATCGTCGCCGCCGCGCGAGGGCGTGCGCGGATTCCTGTGCGACAATCATCGACAAGAAAAACGGGCGGTTTCGACAACCGCCGCGTACTGTGCGGGAGGAAAATTCCTTGGCGCAAGCGCGCGAAGCAACCGGCGCAACGGGAGGCGACTCCCTCGTCAGCATCCAGGCCGTGACGTTCGGCTACGACAGTCGTGTCGTTCTGTCCGACGTCTCCTTGGATTTTGCGCGCGGCAAGGTCATTGCCATCATGGGCAGTTCGGGCTGCGGTAAGACGACCCTGCTGCGACTGATCGGCGGCGTGATCACGCCGCGGGCCGGACAGATTCTCTTCTCCGGGGTGCCGGTCGACACCGCGGACCGCGCGGCTTTGTACGCGCTGCGCCGGCGCATGGGCATGCTCTTTCAGTTCGGTGCGCTGTTCACCGACTTGAGCGTTTTCGAAAACGTCGCCTATCCGCTGCGCGAGCACACCCAGCTCTCCGAGCAGATGATCCGCGACGTCGTGCTCATGAAGCTCGACGCGGTCGGCTTGCGCGGCGCGGCCGCGCTGCGCATCGCCGCGATCTCGGGAGGCATGGCGCGCCGCGTCGCGCTGGCGCGGGCGATCGCGCTCGATCCGCAGATCATCATGTACGACGAGCCGTTTACAGGGCTCGATCCGATTTCGTTGGGCGTGACCGCGAACTTGATCCGTCACCTCAACGACGCCACCGGTGCAACGTCGCTAATCGTCTCGCACGATGTCGAGGAATGCTTCCGGATCTGCGACTACGCCTACCTGATGTCGGGCGGCCGCGTGGTGGCCCGCGGCACACCGCAGGAGCTGCGTGCGGCCGAAGATCCGGGCGTGCGCCAGTTCATCCGTGGGGAGCCGGACGGTCCGGTCCGATTCCAGTATCCGGCGGCGCCCATCGCGCAGGACCTGGGCGTCGAGGCTTGAGATGAGCGAAGCGCTCGCGGAGCTGGGCCGGCGCGCGCTGGCGGTGCTGGGAATCCTGGGTCACTCGGCGGCGTTTTTCGTCGAGCTCGTGCGCACTGCCCCCCGGAGTCTGCGCCGGCCGTACCTCACCACGGTGCAAGTCCATGCGATCGGCAATCGCTCGCTCATCATCATCGCCGCCTCGGGCATCGCGGTGGGTCTGGTGCTCGCGCTGCAGGGCTACATCACGTTGAGCCGCTACGGCGCGACCGAATCCCTGGGACTGCTCGTGGCCCTGGCGCTGGCGCGCGAGCTCGGCCCGGTGATCACCGCGCTGCTGTACGCGGGCGGAGCCGGAACCTCACTGACCGCGGAGATCGGTCTGATGAAGGCCGGCGAACAGCTCGTGGCGATGGAAATGATGGCGGTCGATCCGCGGATCCGTGTGCTCGCGCCGCGGTTTGTCGCCGGCGTCATCTCGATGCCGCTGCTGGGCGCCATCTTCTCCGCAGTGGGCGTGATGGCCGCCTACGTGGTCGGCGTATGGATGATCGGCATCGATGCGGGCGCGTTTTGGTCGCAAATGCAAGACGGTGTGGACGTCATCAAGGACGTCGGCAACGGTGTTGTCAAGACGATTGTGTTCGGAATCGCAACGACGTTTATCGCGCTCTACATCGGTTATGAGTGCGAGGCGACCCCGGAAGGCGTGGCGCTGGCGACCACGCGCACCGTCGTGGTCTCGTCCCTGTCGGTGCTCTTTCTGGACTTCATCCTGACGGCGCTCATGTTCAGCACGCCCTAACCATCGGGACACCAACGGCGAAGGTTCCACGTATGTCCAAAAAGCAGATCGAAACGCTGGTCGGCCTGTTCGTATTGCTCGGGATGCTGGCAATTTTTTTTCTTGCCCTCAAGGCCGCGAACCTTGCCAGTTTTTCCTTTGACACAACGTATCCGCTCCTGGCCCGCTTCGACAATGTCGGCGGCCTGAAGGTCGGGGCGCCGGTCAAAAGCGCCGGCGTGACGGTGGGACGTGTTGCGTCGATCAGCTTCGACAACAAATCCTTCCAGGGCATGGTAACGCTCCAGATCGACCACGGGTTCCAGTTCCCGACTGACACCTCGGCCAAAATCCTCACGGCCGGGCTGCTGGGTGATCAATACGTCGGCCTGGATCCGGGCGCCGACGAGAAGAATCTGCAGGGCGGTGACACCATCAAAATGACGCAGTCGGCCGTCATCCTTGAAAACCTGATCGGGCAGTTTCTGTACAACAAGGCGGCCGAGGCCCCCGCCAAGGAAGGTTCGGGCCCGAAGTGAAGGCGGCCGACCGCATGGCCAAGCACCTTGGTGCCGCCGCCCTCCTTTGCCTGCTGGCCGGTTGCGCAAGCGTGCCGCCCAACGCCGGCAGCAACCCTGTCGACCCGTTTGAGCGCGTCAACCGGCAGATCTTTGCATTCAACGACGGCTTCGACAGGGCCCTCGCCAAGCCCGCGGCCAAGGGCTATATCGCGGTTGTGCCCAAACCGCTGCGCGAGTGCATCGGCAACTTTTTCGACAACCTGTTTGAGATCACGAACATGATCAACGCGGCGCTGCAGGGCAAGGGCAAATCCGCGGGCACCGCCGTCGGTCGCTTCTTGATAAATTCGACCGTCGGGATGGCCGGTTGCATCGACGTGGCATCGCGCGCGGGCCTGGAGCGCGACAAACAGTTCTTTGCCCTGACGATGGGCACGTGGGGAATTCCCTCGGGCCCCTACCTCGTACTGCCGATCATCGGGCCGAGCAGCGTGCGCGATGCCATTGGCGAAGTCCCGGATTACTTCACGGACCCCATTTCCTACATCCATCCGGTAAAGGATTACTATTTCGTCTATGCGGGGCGTTTTGTCGTGCGGCGCGCGCAGATTCTTGACGCCACGAACCTCATCGAGCAAGCGGCGTTGGACCCGTATCAGTTCGTGCGCGACGCCTATCTGCAGCGCATCCGCAGCAAGATCATGGGCGACGGGGCACCGCCTCCGCCCGTCGAGGAGGATCCGGATAGCCCGGCACCGGCTTCACCAGCGCCGGGCGAGCCTGCAGCACCGGCGCCCGCTCCGTCTGCGGCTCCGCTGCCACGGCAGGAGCCGGCGGCAGGCGAGACGGCGCACTGAAAACCGCAGCAAAGGAGTGACACGCATCATGCAACACTGTCTACCAACCGCATTGCGCTTTGTTTTTGCGCGACCGGCCGCGTTTGTGCGCACCCTGGGTGCGATCTTCGCAATGGTTGTGCTGCTTCCGTTGGCGGGACCGCTGGCTGCGGCCGAAGAAGCACCGGATGCAATGATCCTGCGGGTCTCGGGCGACGTCCTGAATGCAATTCGCAACGACAAGGCGATTCGAGGCGGAGATTTCGACCGCGTCCAAAAACTGGTCAACGAACGCATCCTTCCGTACGTGGACTTCGACAAGATGACGCGTCTGTGCGTCGGACGTGCCTGGCGCAGCGCCACCACCGAGCAGCGCGCCGCGCTCACCGATCAATTTCGCACCTTGCTCATTCGCACCTATAGCGGAGCTCTGGCCAAGGTGACGGACCACACGGTGCGCCTGCGGCCCGCGCACGGCCAGGACACCCCCACGGACGTCATCGTGCACACCGACGTCGCACCCTCGGTGGGCGAACCCATAACACTGGACTATCGCCTGGAAAAAACGGCCGACGGCTGGAAGATCTACGATATGAACATTCTGGGCGTCTGGCTGGTGGAAACCTACCGGGGCGAGTTCGGGGAGACAATCGGCCAAAGTGGCGTCGACGGCTTGATCAAGGCGCTGACGCAGAAGAACCAGAAGCTTGCGAGCGCCGGCAAAACCTCCTGAAGGCCGCGCATGAAGCTCGACTTCGAGGCAATCACGAATCAAAACGCCATGCAGGTCGCTGAAGCGGGACGCACGGCGATCCTGGCGGGCGACCGGGTCATCGACTTCGCTGGGGTGCTTCGTTGCGACACGGCGGCGCTCGCGTGCATTCTGGCGTGGATCCGTCTGGCGCGCTCTCGGCGCTGCGAGCTCGAACTCGTCGCGCTTCCCAAAAATCTTCGCAGTCTGGCAAAGCTCTACGGCGTGCAGGCGCTTATCGACGGCGCCTGACGCCGGACGCGCTGGCGCCGGCAAGCCCCTACAATGTCGTTGCGGCCGGATCGTTACCGGAGGCGCAACCCCATGTCTATTGCCGCCATCGAAGCCAGTGCGCTGACCAAGCGCTACGCGCACGTCACCGCGCTCGACGCCGTCGACCTTTTGGTCCAGCCCGGCGAGTGCTTCGGACTGTTGGGACCCAACGGGGCCGGCAAGACGACGTTGATCTCCATCATCGCGGGCCTGGCGCGCCCCACGAGCGGGCGCGTGCGGGTCATGGGCCATGATGTGACGGACGACTACCGCGCGGCGCGCCGCAGCCTTGGGGTGGTTCCGCAAGAACTCGTGTTCGACCCGTTTTTCACGGTGCGCGAAATGCTGCGCATCCAATCGGGCTACTTCGGCTTGGCGCGCAACGACGACTGGATCGACGAGGTCATGGCGAACCTGGATCTGGTTGACAAAGCCGACGTCAACATGCGGGCGCTGTCCGGAGGAATGAAGCGACGCGTTCTGGTAGCGCAGGCACTGGTGCACCGGCCTCCCGTCATCGTTTTGGACGAACCAACGGCAGGCGTGGACGTGGAGCTGCGGCAGGGTCTTTGGCAGTTCATGCGACGGCTCAATGGCGACGGTCACACGATCGTGCTCACGACGCATTACTTGGAAGAGGCGCAGCAGATGTGTGGCCGCATCGCGATGCTCAAGGCCGGCCGCGTTCTTGCGCTGGAGTCCACGCGCGACTTGCTTCGGCGCATTGCGGGCGTTCAGGTCGCGCTGCGCCTGCGAGGCGGTCTGCCGCCGGCGCTGCGCGAGCAAGTGGTCGAGGAATATCCGGAGCACGTCGTGCTGCGCCTGGCTCATCCGCGCGAAGTGGGCGCCGCCCTGGAGGCTTGCCGGCGCTTTGGCAGCGATGTCGAGGAACTGGAGGTCGGCCCCGCGGACCTGGAGGACGTCTTCGTGCAGGTCATGTCGGAAACCCCGGTGCGGAGCTTGACGTGAACTCGGCCGTGCCAGCCGCGGCCCTTGCCATCCCCGTGCTGCCGAGGGCAAGCTCCTGGGTCGGGTTTCGTACCTTGCTCTACAAGGAGAGCCTGCGCTTTTGGAAGGTGAGCTTTCAGACCATCTTTGCGCCCGTGCTCACGGGCGTGCTGTACTTGCTGGTTTTTGGCCATATGCTGGACACCCGGGTCGAGCCCTTTGCCGGCGTGCCCTACAGCACCTTTCTGATCCCAGGGTTGGTCATGATGTCGATATTGCAAAACGCCTTTGCCAACTCCTCTTCCTCCCTGATCCAGTCCAAGATCATGGGCAACCTGGTCTTCTTGCTCCTGCCGCCGCTCTCGGCCCTGCAGTTCTTTGCCGCCTATGTTCTGGCCTCGGTATTGCGCGGATTGGCCGTCGGATTGGGCGTTTTCGCCGTCACGGTGTGGTTTGCGCCACCCGCCTTCGACGCCCCGCTGTGGATCGCCGCGTTTGCCGTTGCCGGCGCCACCATGCTGGCCGTGGTGGGACTGATCGCCGGGATCATTTCGGAGAAATTCGATCAGCTCGCCGCGATTCAGAATTTCCTCATCGTGCCGGCGACTTTTCTGTCCGGCGTCTTTTACTCGGTGCACGGACTGCCGCCGTTTTGGCAGGGGTTTTCCCGGGTCAACCCGTTTTTCTACGTGATCGACGGCTTCCGGTTCGGTTTTTTCGCCCGCTCGGACGTCTCGCCCTGGTTGAGTTTGCTGGTCGTGATGCTGGCCGTTGGCGTCGTTTCGGCCGTTGCCTTGGTCTTGCTTGAGCGGGGTTACAAGTTGCGAACATGAGCGAGCTACCCACCGGAGAGTCGATCCGGCAGGCCATTGCGCGGGCTCTGCCGTGCGAGCGCGTCGAGGTCGCGGGCGACGGCCATCATTTCGAGGCGTTCATCGTGAGCGCGGCATTTGAAGGCCGCTCGCGCATTGAACGCCATCGTCTGGTATACGCGGCGCTGGGCGATCGCATGCGCCAGGAGATCCACGCCTTGTCTATGCGAACGCTCACGCCCGGGGAATCCGCAGCCGCCGGGCGCGCGGCGGCGAGCTGAGGGCCCGATGGACAAACTACGCATCCGCGGCGGAAGCCGCCTCGAGGGCACCTTGCCGGTGTCGGGGGCAAAAAACGCCGCTTTGCCCATCATGGCGGCGGCCTTGCTTACGCAAGACGAGGTGCGACTGCAAAACGTCGCGCGCCTGGCCGATACCGCCACGATGGCGCGCCTGCTCACGGGCATGGGAGTCGCGGTAGACCGCGACGCGCAAAGCATGCGGTTGCGGGCCGCCCAGCTCACGTCGGTGCAAGCTCCCTACGAGCTGGTCAAGACGATGCGGGCCTCGATTCTGGTGCTCGGTCCCCTGCTTGCTCGCCAAGGCGAAGCGCGCGTGAGCTTGCCGGGCGGCTGCGCGATCGGCGCGCGGCCCGTGGACCAGCACCTGAAGGGGCTGCAGGCGTTGGGCGCCGATCTGCAGATCGACGGTGGCTACATCGTTGCGCGCCGCGGCGCGGCGGGCCGATTGCGCGGCGCGCGCATCGTCACGGACTTGGTCACCGTGACCGGAACGGAAAACCTGATGATGGCCGCCAGCCTGGCCGACGGTCAGACAGTCATCGAAAACGCGGCGCGCGAACCCGAGGTCGTGGATCTGGCGGCATGTCTCAATGCCATGGGCGCGGCGATTCGAGGGGCGGGCACCGATCGCATCGTGATCGACGGCGTCGAGCGGCTGCACGGGGCCAGCCACCGGGTAGTGGCCGATCGCATTGAGAGCGCAACATTCCTGGTCGCGGTGGCGGCTACGGGCGGCGACGTGACACTGCAGGGGACCGCGCCGGACAGCCTCGATGCAGTGCTCGAGAAACTGCACGAAGCCGGGGCCCGCATTGAACTGGGGCCGGACTCGATACGGCTGCGCATGGATCGGCGGCCCCGGGCGGTGAGTCTGCGCACGGCGCCATACCCAGGTTTTCCGACCGATGCCCAGGCCCAATTTTTGGCGTTGAACTGCGTGGCCGAAGGCGTGGCGCGCGTGAGCGAGAACATTTTCGAAAACCGCTTCATGCACGTGCTCGAGCTGCAGCGCTTGGGCGCGCAAATCGACATTGACGGCCACACGGCAATCGTGCGCGGGGTCGACCACCTCTCGGGCGCAACGGTCATGGCCACGGACCTGCGCGCATCGGCGAGCCTGGTGATTGCCGGGCTGATCGCGCGCGGCGACACGACGATCGAACGCATCTATCACCTGGATCGCGGCTACGAGGCGATGGAGCGCCGGCTCCAGAGTCTGGGTGCACAAATCGAACGGATCCGTTAGGGGCGCGCGATGATGATCACGCTGGCGCTGCCCAAGGGGCGCATCTTCGAAGAGGCGCTGCCGCTACTGGAGCGCGCGGGCATCGTTCCGGCCGAGTCCCCCACGCAGACCCGCAAGTTGCTGATCGGCACGAGCCTCTCCGATGTGCGCATCGTCGTCGTGCGGGCCGCCGACGTGCCCACCTACGTGCAGTATGGCGCCGCCGAACTGGGCATTGCCGGGGCGGACATCTTGCTCGAGCACGGTGGGGGCGGCTTGTACCAGCCCGTTGACCTGTCGATCGGGCACTGCCGGCTGTGCGTCGCCGTCCCGGCGGGCTTCGACTATGCCGGCGCGGTCGGTCGCGGCGCTCGGCTGCGCGTGGCTACCAAGTACGTGCAGGCCGCGCGCGAGTTCTTTGCGCGCAAGGGCGTGCACGTCGACCTGATCAAGCTCTACGGCTCCATGGAGCTTGCCCCGCTTGCCGGCCTGGCCGACGCGATCGTGGACCTTGTGTCCAGCGGCGCGACGCTGCGGGCCAATCAACTAGTGGAAGTCGAGCAGATTGCGCCCATCAGCTCCCGACTGGTCGTCAATCAGGCGGCCTATAAGACCCGACGTGCCCGCCTCGCGGCGTTGATCGAGGCAATTGCAAAGGCGGTGCCGCGATGATCATCCGATTGCTCGATGCCGACGCGCCGAACTTCGAGCAGGCGCTGGCGCAATTGATCGCCACGGACAGCGCGCCGGATCGCCAGATCGAAACGCGCGTCGAGGAGATCATCGAAGCAGTGCGCCTGCGCGGGGACGAGGCGTTACTCGAGTACACGGCGCGCTTTGATCGAGTGCACGCGGCGAGCGTGCGGGAGCTGGAGATCGGCTCCGAGCGGATGCACGCGGCGCTGGCGGCGCTCGATGCCGAGGACCGTCGGGCGCTCACGCAGGCGGCCGACCGGATCCGCCGCTTTCACGAGTACGGGGTGGCGCGCGATTGGGAGGTCTCGGAGCCCGACGGCACCACGCTCGGGGTGCGCGTGACCGCCCTCGATCGGGTGGGCATCTACGTTCCGGGCGGCAAGGCCTCGTACCCTTCCTCCGTACTGATGAACGCCATTCCGGCGCGGGTTGCCGGCGTGGGACAGATCATCATGGTGGCTCCCGCTCCGGACGGCGCGCACAATCCCCTGGTATTGGCCGCGGCCGCGCTGGCGGGCGTAGACCGGGCCTTTGCCATCGGCGGCGCGCAGGCTGTTGCCGCGCTGGCCTATGGCACGGCTTCGGTGCCCGTGGTCGACAAGATCGTGGGCCCCGGCAACGCGTACGTCGCGGCGGCCAAGCGTCGAGTCTTTGGTACCGTGGGCATCGACATGCTCGCGGGCCCTAGCGAGATTCTGATCATCAGCGACGGCGGGACCGATCCGCAATGGGTCGCGATGGATCTGTTCTCCCAGGCCGAGCACGATGAAATGGCGCAGTCCATCTTGCTCACGCCCGATGCGGCCTTTCGAGATGCCGTGCTCGCCGCGATCGAGCAGCTGCTGCCGACGATGCCGCGCCGGCAGATCATCGAAACGTCGCTGCGCACGCGCGGCGCGCTGATCCGCGTGCGCGATCTCGAACAGGCCTGCGAAATTGCCAACCGCATTGCCCCGGAGCATCTCGAGATTTCGACGGCCGACGCGCGCGACTGGCTCGCACGCATTCGGCATGCCGGTGCGATTTTCCTTGGACCCTATGCGAGCGAAGCGCTGGGTGACTATTGCGCCGGTCCCAACCATGTCCTGCCCACCTCGCGCACGGCGCGCTTTTCTTCCGCGCTCGGTGTCTCGGATTTTCAAAAGCGCAGCAGCGTTCTGCAGATCTCGCAGGCCGGGGCCCGCAGCCTCGGCGTGACCGCCGCGCGCCTTGCGCGAGGCGAAGGCCTTGGCGCCCACGCCCGAAGTGCCGAGATGCGTATGCAAGCGACCGAAGGGCCCTTGGGCGCGCGAGGCAAATCGTGAACGGGCCTGCGATTGTGCCGCTGGGTGTCGTACGAGACGACGTGCGCGCGCTGCGCGCCTACCCGGTGCCGGCGGCCGACGGACTGGTCAAGCTCGACATGATGGAAAACCCCTATTCGCTGCCCACCGAGCTGGCGCGCGAACTGGGGCAGCGGCTGGGCGCGGTGGCCCTGAACCGCTATCCGCCGGGCGAGCCGCGTGCCTTCAAACGGCGCCTGGGTGCTCGTGTCGCAATCCCCGAGGGCAGCGCCATGCTGCTGGGCAATGGCTCCGACGAGCTCATCCACCTGGTCATTCAGGCCTGCGCCCGGCCCGGCGCGGCGGTGCTTTCTGCTTGGCCTGGCTTTGCGATGTATCGCATGAGCGCGCTGTTCGATCAGTGCCAGTTCGTGGGCGTGGACTTGCAGCCGGATTTCGCGCTCGATGCGCCAGCGATCCTTGCCGCCATGGCACAGTACCGTCCGGCCGTAGTCTTTGTGTCCTATCCCAACAACCCGACGGGCAACTTGTTTGATCGCGCGGCCATCGAAGCGATCTTGCGCGCAGCGCCCGGCATTGTCGTGATCGACGAGGCCTACTTGCCCTTTGCGCAGCAGACCTGGATGCCGCAACTGCCCCGGTATCCGAACCTGCTCGTACTGCGCACATTATCCAAACTGGGGCTTGCGGGACTGCGCTTGGGCTATCTTTGCGGGCCGCCCCAGTTGATCGAACAGTTCGATAAAGTGCGTCCGCCCTTTAACGTGAATGTCCTGACGCTCGCGGCGGCGGACTTTTTGCTCGAGCACTTCGACGTGCTCGACGCGCAGGCACAGCGCGTGCGCTCGGACCGCGGCGAGCTGCTTGCGCGCCTGCGCAGCATGCCGGGCGTGGAGGTTTTCGATTCGGCGGCCAATTTTCTTTTATTCCGCGTCCGGGACGCCGCCGGTGTCTTCGCGAAACTGTTGCAGCGGGGTATCCTCATCAAAGATGTGTCGGGGGCGCACCCCCTGCTGCAAAACTGCCTGCGTGTCACAATCGGCACGGCGGAGGAAAACGCCAGGTTCCTCCAAGCCCTTCGGGACAGCATCTAATGGGATCGGCAATGCCGCAACGCAACGCGCAAATCGTACGAGAGACGAAAGAAACCAAGATCCGGGTGACGGTCGACCTCGATGGCACGGGGGCGTGCAAGGTGTCGACTGGGATCGGGTTTTTTGATCACATGCTCGAACAAATTGCGCGCCACGGGGCCTTGGATTTGACGATCGAAGCCGCCGGTGATCTGCACATCGACGGACACCATACGGTGGAGGACGTCGGTATCTGCCTGGGGCGCGCGGTGAGTGCGGCCGCGGGCGACAAGCAGGGTATTCGTCGCTTCGGGCACGCGTTTGTTCCGCTTGATGAGGCGCTCACGCGGGTTGTGATCGATTTTTCGGGCCGACCCGGCCTGTCCTGGCAGGTGCCGTTCGCACGCTCCACCATCGGTGGCTTCGATGTAGAGCTGGCGCACGAATTTTTCCAAGGATTTGTCAACCACGCGCAGGTGACAGTGCACGTCGATAATCTGCGGGGAGACAACGCCCATCACCAGTGCGAGACGGTTTTCAAAGCCTTTGCGCGCGCGCTGCGCGAAGCGCTGGAGATCGATCCGCGCGCGGCGGGCGCCGTGCCCAGTACCAAAGGAGCGCTGTAGAGGCGGCGTGCCGCACGCGGGCTCACGACCGCGACGAGTTTTGCCTAGGTCGATTCCTTGATTGCGATTGCTGATTTCGGGATGGGCAACCTGCGCTCGGTGCAACAAGCGCTCGGGCGCGTCGCTCCGCAGGTCCCCGCGTGCATCACGTCGGATCCGGAGGCGATCGACGCGGCCGAACGCATCGTTTTGCCGGGGCAAGGGGCGATGCCCGATTGCATGCGCAACCTGGCGGCCTCCGGACTCGAGCCCGCGCTGCGCCGCGCCCTGGCCTCGCGCCCCGTCCTGGCGGTGTGCATCGGCGAGCAGATGCTTTTTGACCGCTCCGAAGAGGGCGATACCCCCGGGCTCGGGGTCATCGCGGGGCGTGTGGTGCGGCTGGCCGCGTCGGTCGACGAGCGGGGCCTGCGGCGCAAAATTCCGCACATGGGCTGGAACCGAGTCCGACAGACCCAGCGCCACCCCCTATGGGAAGGAATCGCCGATGAGAGCTACTTTTACTTCGTCCACAGCTACTATGTGGACCCCGAACAGCCCAGCGTGATCGCGGGGACGACCGACTATGGTGGCATCTTTACCTGCGCGGTGGCTCAAGATAATATTTTCGCTGTTCAGTTCCATCCCGAGAAAAGCGCGGCTGCCGGCCTGAGAATTTACGCCAACTTCGTATGTTGGAAACCCTGACCGGGCCGGCGCACACGGTCGCTGGCCCGTCTGTCGCCGACCACGAATCCATCCTTTCATGCTGCTGATACCCGCAATTGATATTAAGGACGGGCGCTGTGTCCGTCTGCGCCAGGGCGACATGAGCGATGCAACGGTTTTCTCCGAAGATCCCGTCGCGATGGCGAGAAAATGGATCGAGATGGGTGCGCAGCGCCTGCATATCGTCGATCTCAACGGCGCTCGCTCCGGCCGGCCGGTCAACGAAGCGGTGATCCGAAAGCTTGTGCGGGCCGTTGGGCCGGACGTGGCCGTACAACTCGGTGGTGGGCTGCGAGACCTCGACACGATCGAGCGCTTCATCGACGATGGTGTTGCTTTTGTCGTGATCGGAACCGCAGCAGTCAAAAATCCCGGCTTCTTGCACGACGCCTGTAGCGCCTTTGGCGGGCACGTGATCGTTTCGCTCGATGCGCGCGAAGGCAAAGTCGCGACCGACGGCTGGAGCAAGCTCACGGGCCATGACGTGATCGACCTTGCCATGAAGTTCGAGGACTACGGGGTCGATGCGATTCTGTACACCGATATCGGCCGCGACGGCATGCTCACCGGCGTCAACGTCGAGGCTACGGTGGCGCTGGCCCGAGCGGTGCGCATACCGATTCTGGCCAGCGGCGGAGTCGCTGACTTGAGCGACGTCGATCGGCTCTGTGCTATCGAGGGCGAGGGCGTGGAGGGCGCGATTTTGGGGCGCGCCCTCTATGAGGGTAAGCTCGACTTCAAAGCTGCGCTGGCGCGCGTGGCCGCGCTGGCGCAATAGCGAGGAGCCGCACGCGGCGTTTCGCGCAGGCACCGAAACCGCCCGCGGCACGAATCCGCGCGCGGCGACGCCTGGGAGCCCTGAGCCATGCTGGCCAAACGCATCATTCCGTGTCTGGACGTGACCGCGGGAAGGGTCGTGAAGGGGATCAACTTTCAGGGCCTGCGCGATGCCGGTGATCCGGTCGAGGTTGCGGCGCGCTATGACGCCGAGGGCGCCGACGAGCTGGCTTTTCTCGACATTACTGCGAGTTCTGATCAGCGTGAGACGATCCTGGAAGTAATCGAGGCCGTCGCGCGGCAGACCTTCATTCCGCTGACCGTAGGAGGCGGTGTTCGCAAGGTCGACGACGTGCGGCGGCTTCTGAATGCCGGAGCGGACAAGGTGTCCATCAACACGGCGGGCGTGCTCACTCCGGAGCTGTTCGCGCAAGCCAGCAGGCGCTTTGGTTCGCAGTGCATTGTCGCCGCCATCGACGCCCGTCGGCGCAACCGCGCCGATGCCGCGCAGGGCTGGGAGGTCTACACGCATGGAGGCCGCACGGCGACCGGCGTGGACGCGGTAGTTTGGGCCCGCCGTGTCGTGGAGCTGGGGGCGGGGGAGATTTTGCTTACGAGCATGGATCGGGACGGGACCCGCCAGGGGTTTGACCTCGAACTGACGGCCGCGGTCACCGATGCGGTGAGTGTTCCGGTGATTGCCTCGGGCGGCGTAGGATCGCTCGAACACCTGGCCGAGGGCATATTGTTGGGACACGCCGATGCCGTGCTTGCCGCGTCGATCTTTCATTATGGGGAGTACACCGTGGGAGCAGCCAAACGCTATCTGGCCGATCGGGGCATTCCGATGAGGCTGTCATGAGTTGCGCGGCGCCGGCGGCGGTGCCCGATCGGCCGGGCGCAGACGGGGGTACGGGGTGGCTCGATCAAGTCGTGTTCGATGCCGCGGGCCTAGTGCCCGTGATCGCCCAACAGGTGGCCGACCGGCGCGTATTGATGCTGGCGTGGGCCGACCGCGCAGCCTTGGAGCAGACGCAACGTTCGGGTTTTGCGACGTATTACTCGCGCTCGCGCAAGCGCCAATGGCGCAAGGGCGAGGAATCGGGCAACGCCCAGCGGGTGCATGAGATTCGTATCGATTGCGATGGCGACGCGGTGCTTTATCTGGTCGATCAGCAGGGGGGGGCGGCCTGCCACACGGGCCGCGCCAGCTGCTTTTACCGGCGTCTGGAGGACGGTGCATGGGTGTCGACCGATCCGGTGCTCATCGATCCGGCCACGATGTATCGGCGGCCCGTCGCATGAAAACCGAAAGCGAAGTGCTGAGTCGCCTGGCCGATGTCATTGAGACGCGCCGTGGCGGCGACCCGCAGCGCTCCTACGTCGCGCGCCTGCTGGCGCAGGCGCCCGACTCCATACTGAAGAAAATCGGGGAAGAGGCGACCGAAACGGTCATGGCGGCCAAGGACGCTGAGCCTGAGCGTATCGTCGCGGAGACGGCCGATTTATGGTTCCATTGTCTGGTGATGCTTGCGCACTATGGGCTGCGACCGGAGCAGGTTCTGGCCGAGCTCGCGCGGCGCGCGGGCACTTCCGGTCTCGAAGAGAAGGCTCTGCGCAAGTCGTTGGCCCGCGAGGCGCTCGGTGCGCTTCCACGAAAGGAAGAAAATGGCTGAGGCCGCATCCGCGTCGTGCGTGTTTTGCCGCATCGTGCAGGGACACATACCTTCGCGCAAAGTCTACGAGGACGACGAACTCGTCGTGTTTCACGACATCCATCCGGCCGCACCGGTGCATCTGCTCATCGTTCCCAAAGTACACGTCGAATCGCTGATCAGTGCCACCGGCGAGCACGAGCCGCTATTGGGTAAAATGCTTCTGCTCGCGCCACGATTGGCCCGGGAGCAGGGCGCGACGGATGGATTCCGGCTCATCGTCAACAACGGACCCGGCGGCGGGCAGGAAGTGTTCCATCTGCACTTTCACGTGCTTGGTGGCCCACGGCCTTGGCGCCACATGTCTGTCGGGAGGTAACTATGGGCTCGCTATCCATTTGGCATTGGCTGATCGTTCTGGTAGTCGTTATTTTGGTTTTCGGCACCGGGAAGCTGAAGAATCTGGGGCGCGATCTCGGTGGTGCAATCAAGGGATTTAAGGAAGGCATGAAAGAGGGGACGGAATCGCCCGGCACGCCGCCGCCTCAGAAAGTCGAGGATGCATCCCGCCAGGCGAACAACACCATCGACGTGGCCGCGCGCGAGAAAAGCGGAAGCTGAGCCGCCGGGCCTCGGCGGGCCCGCCGCTCGCCCTGATCGGGGAATTGGAACAACGGACGCGATCATCGGCCTTTTGCGTCAATCGCCGGGATAGTCATGCTCGACTTTGGTGAGCTGTTGGTGATCGGAGTGGTAGCGCTGATCGTGCTGCCGCCCGAGCGCCTCCCGCAGGCGGCGCGCGCCCTGGGTCAATGGGTCGGCAAGCTGCAAAACTACGTCGCCCAAGTGCGGGTGGAGTTCGACCGCGAGTTTCACCTCGCAGACCTGCGCCGCCTGGGTGAGGAGGCGCGTGCCAGCGCGCGGTCGGTCGAAACGCAACTGCGCAGCGCGGCCTCCGGGCTCGAATCGGAGGTCAACAAAGTCGCGGCCGAAACCATGACTGCAATAGGGGACAACTCCTGGACCAGCGGCGGCCCGCCGCCGCCGCCCACTAACTTTCCGCGACGCTACAAGCCGCGGCCCTCGATCGACGACCTAACCCAGGAAATCGAGCGCCTCAAGCGCCAGCTGGCCGTGCCGGATTCGGCCGCGGCTGCGCGCCGCAAACTGGCGCCGCGCGCCCGGATCAACCGTGTGCGCGTGCGCCGCTAGAGCCAGGTGCACATGAACACGCGCGGCGCGTGCGGACTCTGCGGGGTTTGCCGATGAGCCAGCCGGTCGATCAAGAAGAAGGGTTCATCTCGCACCTGGTCGAATTGCGCAACCGGCTCGTGCGTGCCGCGGCCTCGGTGCTGATCGTGTTCCTGGCGCTATGGCCCTTCATGCGGCAAATCTTTGATCTGCTCTCCCGCCCGATGATGGGCGCTTTGCCGCAGGGGGCAAAGCTTTTGGCCACCGGCGTCATCACCCCGTTTCTCGTTCCCATGAAAGTGACGCTGTTCGCAGCCTTCTTGCTGGCCCTGCCCTACGTTTTGTACCAGGTGTGGGCCTTCGTCGCCCCGGGCCTGTACCAGCACGAAAAGCGCCTGGCGCTGCCGGTGATTGTCTCGAGCGTGGTGATGTTTTTTGCGGGCATTGCCTACTGCTACTTCGTCGTCTTCGGCGTCGTCTTTCGATTCATCGCTGGCTTTGCGCCCGAAAACGTCAACGTTTCCCCCGACATCGAGCAGTATTTCGACTTTGTCCTGCGGATGTTTCTTGCTTTCGGCCTTGCATTCGAGGTCCCCATCGCGGTGATGCTGCTGGTGCGTCTGGGGATCACCTCCATTGCCAAGCTGCGCCACATCCGCCCCTACGTGATTGTCGGTGCGTTCGTTGTTGCGGCAATCGTGACGCCGCCCGACGTGCTCTCGCAAATGCTGCTCGCGCTTCCGCTTTGGCTGCTCTATGAGTTGGGAGTGCTGCTGGGAACGATCGTGGGCGGCAAGGACGAGCAGCAGCAAGCGCCTGCCGAGTGACGCGCTCGCGCGCGCCTTGCGGCCTATCGCGTGGCCAGCGGCGGTGGTCGCTCGCCAACCCGGATCTTGAGGTTGACTTCCTTGGCGTCGCGCAGCACGCGCACATTTGCCGTGGCGCCAGGCTCGAGCTGCGCGATTTCGTTGAGCATCGCGTGGCGCTCGCCTACCGTGACACCATTGATCGACACGATCACGTCGCCGAGCTCCATTCCGCCATTGCTCGCCGGACCGTTGCGCTGCACCCCGCGGACTACGACGCCGTCCCTGCGCTTGAGGCGCAGAGCATCGACGAGCTCCGGGGTGATGTCGGAGAGTTCGATCCCAAAGTAGCCGCGTTTGACCCGGCCGTTTTGCACGATCTGGTTCATGACCTGGGTGACGATGGTTGTCGGGATCGCAAAACCGATGCCGATCGACCCACCCATGCGCGAGGAGAAGATCGCGGTGTTTATCCCGACCAGATGGCCGTTGCTGTCGACCAGCGGACCGCCCGAGTTGCCCTCGTTGATGGCCGCGTCGGTCTGAATGAAGTTCTCGAAAGTGTTGATGCCCAGATTCGACCGCCCCAGAGCCGAAACGATTCCCATGGTCACGGTTTGCCCGACGTTAAATGGGTTGCCAATGGCGAGCACGACATCACCCACCTTGAGCGTTTCGGAGCGCCCAAAGACCATGACCGGCAGATTCGGCAGGTCGATCTTCAGTACGGCGAGGTCCGTCTCCGGATCAGAGCCCACGAGACGCGCTTCGACCCGGCGACCGTCGCCCAGCGCGACGGCAATCTCGTCGGCCGCCTGAACCACGTGATTGTTGGTGAGCACGTAGCCGTCGGCGCTCACGATGACGCCGGAACCCAGACGGGCGACGCTCTGCGCCTCGTTGGGGGCCGATTCATCGACGAACTGCCGCTCAAAAGGATTGTCCGCTCCGCCCCGGGAGATCTGCTTGGTGGTGTACACATTCACCACGCTGGGCATGGCGCGCATCGCCGCGTCGGCGTAGGAGCCCAGAGCGTTGACGCGGGTCACCGGTTCATCAGCGGGAACCTGGTGTATCAAGGTTCCCGCAACCGGGGTGGCGGGAGGCACCGCGGCCTGCGTAGCAGCGCTGAGCGTCGGGGACTCGCGTGAAATCCACTGCGGCTTGAGCGTGGAGACGACAAACAGCAGCGCCATCCCCACCGTCGTGGCCTGGGCGAAAACCAGCCAGATGCGGCGCAGCATCAGAGCTCCCGCTGCGCCGGGCGCTTGCGGTCCGCGCCACGGTTGTAAAGGGTCGCGTCGATCATCGGTCCGGACAAAAGGTAATCGGAAGCCCAACGGCTGGCTGACAGCAACTGCTCAGAACTGCTCTCATATCCGCGCTTGTTCGCTCACTGGCACGCAGACGAGCGAATCGAGCGCGGTCCCCGCGCCGCCCACCCCGCCTTTGCGGCATCTGAAGTAGAATAGCAGGCTCCCCGGAGCCGTGCCCGCCGCAGGGCCAAAGTTTCACCGTAGTGCCGCCTGCCGACGCGCGGGACGATACACAAAAGGCGATCTCACAATGGTGCTGTATTCCGGTACGACCTGCCCGTTCTCGCAACGCTGCCGCCTCGTGCTTTTTGAAAAGGGGATGGACTTTGAGATCAAGGACGTCGATCTTTTCAACAAGCCCGAGGAAATATCGGTCATGAATCCGTACGGGCAGGTACCGATTCTCGTCGAGCGCGAACTTACGCTGTACGAATCGAACATCATCAACGAGTATATCGACGAGCGCTTTCCCCATCCGCAGCTTATGCCCGCCGATCCGGTGATGCGCGCGCGCGCTCGGCTGTTCTTGTTTAACTTTGAGCGAGAACTGTTCGTGCACGTGCAGACCCTGGAAAACAGCAACAACCAGAAAGCGATCGAAAAGGCGCGCGTGCAGATCCGCGATCGGCTCACGCAGCTCGCGCCGATTTTGCTCAAAAGCAAATACATGCTGGGCGACGAATTTTCGATGCTTGACGTGGCCATTGCACCGCTGCTCTGGCGTCTGGATCACTATGAAATCGAACTGCCTAAGAGCGCGGCGCCGCTGATGAAGTTTGCCGAGCGCATCTTCAGCCGCCCCGCCTACATCGAGGCCCTGACCCCAAGCGAGAAGGTGATGCGTCGCTGAGGCCTTGCCCGGTTCGCGCGATTCGATGCCTTCGATGCCAGAACTCTCCGCCAAGCCGTACCTGGTCCGCGCGCTGTTTGAGTGGTGCAACGACTGCGGATACACGCCCTACGTGACGGTAGCGGTTGGCGAGACCGTGCTCGTACCTCCCGAGTATGTTAAGGACGGCGAGATCGTGCTCAACATCTCACCGCTGGCGACCAACCGTTTGACCATCGGCAACGAATTTCTCGAATTTCAGGCGCGTTTTGGCGGCGTTGCCCGCGACGTTCGCGTGCCGGTGGAATGCATCCGGGCGATCTACGCGCGAGAGACGGGTCAGGGAATGGCCTTTGAGGTACCAGTCCCGGCGCCCGCGGCCCCGCCCGCCGCGCTGCCTGCCCCGCTGCCCAGCGGGACTGGCGCCAAACCGTTGCGCGTATTGCCGTCGCGCGAGCCCGGAGAGCCTCCACCCGAACCGTCTCCGGGACCCACGGGAGACCGACCCCGCCTCACCCGGGTCAAGTGATACCCGAAGCAAACGAATTCCGATCGGCCGGCATAGCTCAGCTGGTAGAGCAGCGGTTTTGTAAACCGAAGGTCGGGGGTTCGAGTCCCTCTGCCGGCACCGACGGCGCGCGTGTCTGACCCCAACCTTCGGGGACTGCAGACGACGGCTCGGAGCGCTGCTGTGCAAGCGCTACTGCGCCGGCGGATAGCCCGGAGGTGCGGGCGGAGGCGCGTAACCGGACGGCGGCTGCGAATACCCGCCCGATGGCGGCGGCGGATAGCCTGAGGGCGGCGGTGGCGGATAGCCCGACGGGGGCTGCGGATAGGCCGAAGGCGGGGGATGGTAGCCCGGCGGCGGTGGCATATGCGCCGTGTTGTACGGAATCGTCTGGCCGGGCAGCAAGTTGCCCTTCGCGTACATACACTGCTCGTAGGCGATGTCGTAGCGGTGCTGCAAGGTCTGGCCGCTTCGCTGACTCTCGCCTGCGCCAATGGCAGATCCGGCCAACAGCCCCATACCAGCGCCCACGCCAGCGGCTTGGCCGCTTTGGCCAATCAACGCCCCGGCGGCCGCACCGACCGCGGTCCCAACGGCAGCCGAGCCAATCGCGGAGGTGTTCGCGGCCTGTTGCGCATTGCCGCCGGCGCTTTGCGAGGCGTAGCTGCGACAATACTGATCGTCGGCGACGAATACCTCGAAGGGTTTGCCCGGCGCCGGCATAACGCGAACGCTGGGTCCCTCCGGCATCACAGTACATCCGACCAGGACCACAGTACCCAGAGCGAAGGGCGTAGCCCACTTTAGCGGGTGCATGACAGAGCTCCTAGAAAAATTGCAGCGCATCCATTAACACAAGATTGTCTCACGCGCGGCGCCTTCATCGTGGCGTCGCGGCCTGCGCTGGCGCTACCGACTGCCAGCCCGCCGGACACGAGGTCACGTAGGGGTAGTGACACTTGGCGCAAACACAGTAGTACCAGGCAGTGGGTGTTGGCGGTGGCGAAACGGCGGTCACCGGAAGATCCGGGCATACGTACGGATCGGGCCAAGGGTAGCCCTGGAACGGATGCGAAGAATCCGATGCCGCATGCAATCGACCACCCGCCGAGAAAACCGGCAGGTTCGCCGTGATACCGGGATCCTTCATGCTAGACCTTCCCGTCGTGCTCATGAAAGTGGGCAATGTCACCGCGGAAATTCCGAGAGGCCGTGATGCGCCTCCCCATGGCCCGCATGCTCCTCCTGCGGTGCCCAGGGCCGCGCCTGGGGC
>Ga0187778_10000437_pt1 | contig 29576 bp, 25 predicted proteins | sample 1015_Q2_SP5_20_M_FD_132418 | JGI IMG/M metagenome (GOLD analysis project Ga0187778, IMG submission 132418) | Tropical peat soil microbial communities from peatlands in Department of Meta, Colombia - 1015_Q2_SP5_20_MG | ecosystem: Environmental > Terrestrial > Soil > Wetlands > Peat | place... | reverse complement strand
TTTTGTTTTGTGCTTGCCCCGCAACGGGTGCGCCGAACAAAATCGCGAGCTGAACTAACCATGTGATGGGCCCGGGATGACGACCTGAGATCGAAAGTGTCATGCGCGAAAAACCCTTTCACCGAGCCCCGGACGTTACTTCGTAGCTCCGAAATTGTTTGTTGGGCTTGTACTGCAAGTGCGTCAGCAGGTCTGTGCTGGTAGTCACCCTGGCGAGCCTGCGTAAACAGTCCCGTCGTCCACGGCTAAGTCGCATGACCGGTAAGGTGGGTCCGGGTACCTGGCATTGAAAAAAGGCACAGATTTAAGCACAGCTCCCCGTAACTTATTGATTTCTCAACACACAACTCTGACATGCGCTAGCTTCAGGAGCTAGTGATCGCAAGGTCGTGGAGGTTCGAGTCCTCTCTCGGGCACCAAATCTCTTTACAGGCAGACTTTGAGAATGGTGTTCGGACGGGGTCAGCTAGTGACCAGGCAGCCGTCTGCCTGTGAATCTGCGACCTCGTCGACGGCCCTGCGTCCTTCTTCAAGGGCCTTGCGATTCGCTTCGAGCAAGGCAGATTTGCCGGTCTTGGCCTCGATTACGGCAAGCGCCGTTGCGGGATCGAGGCAGCCGATTTTTTCCAGCAGCGCGCCTAACAAAACCATATTGGCGACCTTGGCCGACCCGAGTTTGTCGGCGACTTCCGATGCAGGAAGACTGATGATCTGGCAGGCCAGCGGCCCGAGGTCTGCCGGCACGGAGGCGCCATTGTAAAGAATGAGCCCGTCCTCCAGAACTGTGCCGGCAAACTTGCGCAAAGAGGGTTCGTTCATGGCAATCAGCACATCGGGATGCGAAATGAGAGGCGAGCCGATGCGATTCTTGGAGAGGCAAACGTGGCAGTGCGCACTCCCCGAGCGCATCTCCGGTCCATAGGACGGAAGCCAACTCACCTCCAAGCCCTCGCGCATGCCTGCTTCCGCGAGCAGTTGGCCCAAAAGCAAAACGCCCTGGCCGCCGAAACCGGCAACTTTTACCGTTATCCGATCGAAGTCATGTGTGTAGGGAACCTTTCCCTCGGGTTCAACCTCTGGTTGAGCCTGAATACCGGCCACTTCTTGAACGGAACGCTGCGGCGGAGTGACCTCATCTGCAGGAGTGGGCTTACGGTCACGAAAAACCTGCAATGGGAAAACGGGAATCATTTTTTCAGCAACCCATTTGCGCGCGTCGACGGGTTCCAGTCCCCAGATTGTCGGACAGGGCGACAGAATTTCGACGAACGAGAATCCGACTCCGTCGCGCTGAATCTCGAGCGCCTTCCGAATCGCCCTGCGGGCCTTCATGATGTTCTTGTTTTCGGAAAGCGCCACGCGCTCGATATAGGCTGGCGCTTCCAACGCTGAGAGCAGTTCGGCCATGTGAATGGGATTGCCTTCATTGGAAGGCCGCCGGCCCCAGGGGGAAGTTGTGCTTTTCTGGCCAACCAGTGTCGTGGGGGCCATTTGCCCGCCTGTCATTCCGTAAATGGCGTTGTTCACGAAGAAGACCGTGATTTTTTCGCCGCGGTTGGCAGCGTGCACGATTTCAGCAGTGCCGATAGCAGCCAGGTCGCCGTCACCCTGGTAGGAAATGACAATCTTGTCAGGGCAGGCGCGTTTGATTCCCGTCGCTGCGGCCGGCGCGCGGCCATGCGCCACCTGAACATTGCCCACGTCAAAATAGTAGTAAGCGAAGACCGAGCAGCCAACGGGGCTCACGAGGATGGTCTTGTCCTGTAGACCCAAATCCTCGAGCGCTTCGGCGATCAACTTATGAACTATCCCGTGGCCGCAGCCGGGACAATAGTGCGTCTGACGCTTCAACTCCGACTTGCGGTCGTAAACATCAAAGAAGACTGGCGACTTGGATTGCGCAACTTCAAAATCGTCGAGCGCCACCGCAGTTTCCGCTACATTCATTTTGTTTTCGCCTGCCATGGCTTCCTCAATTCACGCGATCGCGGCTGTGTGCCCGGCGACAACTTCGTGTAGTTCTTCCACCGACGGCACGTTGCCACCAACACGGTTATAAAACTGGATGGGAACTTGCCCGTCCAGGGCGAGCCGCACGTCTTCAATCATTTGCCCGTTGCTCAGTTCAACGACAACGACGCGTTCCACATTCTCGGCCGCCTGTTGCAAAGCTCGCGTCGGGAAAGGCCAAAGGGTGATCGGCCGGAACAGGCCCACTTTCAGACCGTTTTTGCGCAGCGCTTCGGCAGTGGTGCGCAAGACTCGAGAAACGATGCCGAAACCGACCAGCAGCACCTCCGCATCGTCCGCTTGGTACAACTCGTGCCGCGGCTCGCGCTCCACGGCTCTGGCGTATTTCTCTTCCAGCTTCCGCTGATGCGCTTCCAATTCGTCCGGTTCCAAGTAGATGGAACTGATGAGATTGTTGCGCGTCTTTGCCGTGCCTTGGACCACCCAAGGTTTGTGCGATACGTGAGGCTTGTGGTCCGCGAGGTCCAGCGGCTCCATCATCTGTCCGACGAAACCGTCGCAAAGCACGATCGCCGGATTGCGATAACGGTCGGCCAACTCAAATGCCAGGATCGTGAGTTCGGCCATTTCCTGTACGGAGGCCGGCGCCAGCACCAAGTTGTGATAGTTGCCGTGGCCGCCGCCTTTGACCGTCGCGAAGTAATCGCTTTGTTCGGGCGCGATATTGCCGAGGCCGGGCCCTCCGCGCATCACATCAACAATTACACAGGGCAACTCCGAGCCAGCCAGGTACGAAATGCCCTCTTGCATGAGGCTCAGACCCGGCCCAGAGGAGGCCGTCATCGCGCGCATTCCCGCCGCCGATGCGCCGTAAACCATGTTGATGGCCGCCACTTCGCTTTCAGCTTGTACGAAGGTGCCGCCTACTTGCGGCAAGTAAAGCGCGGCCGCTTCAGCAATTTCGCTGGCGGGAGTAATCGGATAGCCGTAATAGGCGCGGCACCCGGCGAGGATGGCGCCCTTCATTACGGCGACGTTGCCTTTACATAGCTGGCGCATAGTTTCCTTCCGGCTGTGGAGCAGGAGCAGCCTTTTTTACGGAAGACTTCAGCCTAAGAACCACGATTGCGCCAGGTTCAGGGCAGCAATAAAAACAGATGCCGCACCCGGTGCAGCCCGTTCCCAGATATTGGGCGGGGTGCACACCGTAGCTGCTCAGCTCCGGAGCCAACTCCAGGCATTCGGGCGGGCAGGACTCCACGCAGAGCCCACACCCTTTGCACTCTTCTACGTGGATGATGACGTGACCTCTTGGTTGGTTTGCCATGCTCACCTCGCGGCCAGGGCCGGCGCCAAGTCGTTGTGCCGCAACCACTTCGTGCGCTCGCAATACTCGTAGAGTTCCTCACGGAATTTCGGATGGGCAATTTCGATCAGCGCCTTGGCGCGTTCGCGGATCGACTTCCCGTGCAGATACGCGACGCCGTATTCCGTGACGACGTAGCGGATGAGGCCGCGCGACGTCACAACTCCGGCCCCAGGAGACAACATCGGCGCGATTCGCGTGACGGTGCCGCCCTTAGCCGTCGAAGGCAGTGCGATAATGGGCTTGCCGCCTTTCGAGTTCGATGCACCGCGCAGAAAGTCCACTTGCCCGCCGATGCCGCTATAGAAATAAGTGCCAATCGAGTCCGAACAAACTTGCCCGGTCAAATCGATCTGCAAGGCTGAATTGATGGCCACCATGTGGTCGTTGCGCGCGATGGTAATCGGGTTGTTCGCGTAGGCGGTCGTGCGGAACTCGAAGATCGGGTTATTGTCCACAAAATCGAAGAGCTTTTTCGTCCCGAGCACAAACCCCAAGATAATCTTGCGCGGCTTGTAGTTCTTGCGGTTTCCAGTGATAACGCCCGCTTCGATGAGGGGAATAACGCTGTCGGAAACGAGTTCCGTGTGCACGCCTAAATCTTTGCGGTCCATTAAGAATGGCAGCACCGCGTCGGGGATGCCGCCGATTCCCGTTTGCAGCACTGCGCCGTCTTCGATCAGGCTGGCCACGTTCTTGGCAATGGCCACGTGGAGTTCGGTGATTTCGGGCTTCGGCAACTCGCACAGGGGCCGTGAGGATTCGACGAGCGCGTGAATTCCACTTACGTGAATGAAGCTGTCTCCATACGTCCGCGGCATCTGGTCATTGACCTGCGCGACGACGTACTTCGCGCATTTCGCGGCGGTGAGCGTGGTGTCGACGCCAACGCCAAAGCTGCAGAACCCATGCGAATCCGGCGGCGAAACCTGAATGAGCGCCACATCGATGGGCATGGCGCCACTTTCAAAAAGTGCCTCCACTTCGCTCAGATAAGTTGGCGTGTAATCGGCGCGGCCCTCGTTGATCGCTTCCCTTACATTTCCGCCGATGAACATGGCGTTGTGACGAAAATGGCCTTCCATTTCCGGCTTGACGTAGTCGGCGTTGCCTAAGGTAAGGAGATGAACCACCTCGACGTTGCGCACAAACGGCGCGCGCTTCAGCAGCGCTTCGACGAGCGTTTCCGGCTCGGCACACCCCGGCTGGATGTACACCCGCATGCCGGACCGCACGGCTTGCAACGCTTGCTCCGGTGTCTGAATTTTGTCTGCGTAATCAGTTTGCCAGGACATAAATGGGCCCTTTCGAACAAAATCGCGTTTACCTGCGATTTTCGAGACCACCGCACCGCAAATCTCGCCTAAAACCACTAGCTGACCGCACCTTAGAGGGAAAGGTGAATCGAACTTTAGGCGAGGAATTCGGCAGGGCGGAGACGCTTAGCTCTCCGAAATCATCCTCGATCCGGCAGACTGGGACCTGCAACCGCATGGGAGTCGTCTCCAGGCGGATCTCACGTTCTCAGTATGGCTAGACAAAACCACTTGACGCGGTGACTCATCCCACGCCCCCCTGTGACTAAGGTCACAAAGTTCCAAGACTCTAATTGATGGCAGCAAGAAGCCCATCCGTGGACCCGGCCAAGTGGTCTTTCTCCACAAAATCCGCTACCGTGTTTCTGCAAGGCACTCCTGACGCGAATCCGAGGTGTTTTCATGCCGTTTCTTTTTTTCGCCTTTGACTTTGTGAGCTGGCAGCCGCACATTTCGTTCCTGACCACGCCGCAAGCGAACGAGATGCTGGCGTTGCGTTGGCTGCATTTGATTTTCGGAATTATTTGGATTGGCTTGCTTTACTTTTTCAATTTAGTGCTCACGCCGGCCATGAGGCAGTGCGATCCCAAACTGCGAATCGGGATTTATCCCGATCTGATGGCGCCGGCGATGGGCTGGTTTCGGTTGTCTTCCGTGGTAGCCGTGCTCGTAGGCCTCCGCTATTTCACGATTCATCTCTCTTCCGACGCGAAGCTCGCCGGCGATCCCTCGCTCGCCTGGAAATGGTTGGGCTGGTGGCTGCTGGTTTGGATGGTTGCGTATGTTTTTATTTATGGGCTGCAACTTCCGGCCAAGGGAATCCTGAATAGTGTTTGGATCCGCGCCATCGGAATTTCGTTGGTCGTGATCGCAGCCTCCTGGCTGGTGCTCGTTTTAAACGGTGGGGCGACGGCATCCAACCCTCACTTGGCGATCAGCGTGGGAGGCGGGCTGGGCTTTGTGATGTTGCTCAATACGTGGGGCGTAGTATGGCGCGTACAAAAACGGTTGATTGCCTGGAGCAGAACAAGCGCTGAACAGGGCACACCTATGCCGCCGGAGACCGAGCGGCTCATGCGCTGGAACTTCCTGACCGCGCGCACTTCTTTCTGGCTATCGTTTCCTATGCTCTTCTTTATGGCTGCTGCCAGCCACTATCCTTTCTTGAGCACCATCGCTCGGTGAAGGGCAAGAGATTCTGCTGGCTCCTGGCCTTATCGTGTTTTTGTCTTAATCGCATTGACAACCAACGTGGTCAGTGTTAGAAAGGTTTCTCCGGCGGCTTTCTCCCACCAACGGGAATTCCAACCCTCTTCCATTCGTCCTGAGGAGGAACCCATGTCCCCGCATCGTTTTTCGCTTCGCATCGTATTTTGTTTCTTGTGTTGTTCCGGCTTGTTGGCTGTTGCGGCCAGCGCCCAGGACTTCAAAAAGCAGGTCATCTATCAAATCGTTACCGACCGTTTCTTCAACGGTGACACTTCCAATGACAATCCGCCGCAAAGCCCCGGCCTGTTCGATTCCACGAAGACCAACTGGCAACTCTATTGGGGCGGCGACTTGGCCGGAATCAAACAGCAAATGTCTTACCTGAGCGGAATGGGAGTGACGGCGATTTGGATCTCGCCGCCGGTGGACAACATCAACGTCAGCATTCCGGACAGCAACAATAATCCCACGGCTCCCTATCACGGCTACGCGGCGCGCGACATGAAGCGCATCGAGGAGCACTTTGGCGATGTCAATAACACATGGGCTGCTTTCGACGCGCTGACTTCCGCGGCTCACCAGAATGGCATCAAGGTGATCGTCGATTTCGCTCCCAATCATACGAACAACAACAGCGCCGGCGAAAACGGCTCGCTCTACGACAACGGCACTCTGGTCACTACCTATCCCACCGACAACAGCGGCTACTACCATCACAACCCGAACATTACCGACTTCAACGATCGCTACCAGCTTCAGTACTACACGCTGTTCAGCCTCGCCGACCTCAATCAGGAGAATTCCACGATCGACGCCTACTTGAAAGCGGCCATGCAGCAATTGCAACAGCACGGCACCGACGCCTTCCGCATTGATGCCGTGAAGCACGTGACCTGGGGCTGGGAATACAGCATGGTTAACTCAGTTTTCAACAACGCGCCGAGTTTTCTGTACGGGGAGTGGTTTCTGGGAAACACGAGCGATCCGCTCTATCACGACGCCTATAAATTTGCGAACCACAGCGGCATGTCGCTCCTGGATTTCGCGCTAAACACGGCCATCCGCGACGTCTTCGCGAGCAACAATAATTTTTCGGAAATCGACAGCACGCTCGGCGCGGAAAATGCGAATTTCACCTGGCAGAACGATCTCGTTACCTTCGTCGACAACCACGACATGCCGCGCTTCCTCACGATGAACAACAACCAAAACCGGCTGAACGAAGCTCTTGCGTTTCTCCTCACCTGCCGCGGCATTCCTACGGTCTACTACGGCGATGAGCAGTATTTGCACAACGACACCACTGGCGGGGGCGATCCTTATAACCGCCTGTGGATGAGTTCGTTCAACACCAACACTACGGCTTATTCCGTGATTCACACGCTGGCGGGACTGCGGCAGACCAACAGCGCACTGGCGTACGGCTCCTCGACGCAACGCTGGATCAACAATGATGTCTACATTTACGAGCGACAGTTCTTCAACGACGTCGTGCTCATCGCCATCAACAAAAACGACACCAGCAGCTACAACATCACCGGCTTGTACACGGCGCTCCCCGCCGGGAATTATTCTGATTATCTGAACGGAACACTAGGCGGCTTTGGCATCACCGTGTCCTCAGGTTCGGGCGGGAACAATCCTGTGACGAATTTCACTCTTGGCGCGCACACCGTCGCGGTCTGGCACTTCACCACGGGCGCCACTACGCCGGAAGTTGGCTCGATCGGTCCGACTGTCGGCCAACCGGGTACTAAGGTCACCACTGGCGGAAAGGGCTTTGGCAGCTCGGCTGGAAGCGTCCTGTTTGGAACAAGCTCGGCTTCCATTTCTTCCTGGTCGGATACTTCTGTTACTTTCACCGTTCCGAGCGTGTCCAACGGCGTTTACAGTGTGCAGTTGAAGAATAGCGGAGGCACCGCGGCAAACAGCATCCAGTTCACCGTGCTCACCGCAAAGCTCATCCCCGTCACCTTCACGGTAAACAATGCGACGCCCACTAACATGGGCGACTACATTTTTCTCACAGGCAACACCATCGAACTCGGCAATTGGAGCACGACCTGGGACGGCGCCATCGGCCCCATGCTCGACCCCAATTATCCCAATTGGTTTCTCAACGTTTCCGTTCCTGCTGGAACACAGATCCAATTTAAATTTATCAAGATTGCGGCAAACGGTTCCGTCACCTGGGAAAACGGCTCCAATCATACCTACACCGTGCCCACCAGCGGAACCGGCTTCGTCAACGTGAATTGGCAGTATTGAGCAGTATTCCTCCGCAAACCGCCGCTCGACTCTGGTCAAAGGCACGGCCATCGCTCGCGGTGGCAGTGCCTTCTCTTTTGTGAGAGCTTAGAATTGTAGGTGAAGGTGATCCCGGATTCGTTATGGCTGAGAAGCAAAATTACAACGTGCTGACACCCGAGAAGGGCGTGCCCATCAAAGCATGGACGAAGGGCGTGCCACTCGAAGACCAGGCAAAGCAGCAGTTGCTCAACGTTGCGCAGCTTCCCTTTATTTTCAAATGGGTTGCCGCGATGCCGGACGTGCACTGGGGCATCGGCGCAACTGTAGGGAGCGTCATTCCCACGAAAGGCGCGATTATTCCGGCGGCTGTTGGCGTGGACATCGGCTGCGGCATGATGGCCGTGCAAACCGATTTGAACGCGCGCGATCTTCCTGAGAACCTTCACCCGATTCGCACCGCTATCGAACAGGCTGTGCCGCATGGCCGCACGAATCACGGCGGCAAGGGCGACGTCGGTGCGTGGCAGATCATTCCGCCACGCAGTATCGAAGTTTGGCAAACGCTTAAGCCGCGCTACGACGCGATTCTCGAGAAGCACCCCAAGCTCGACCGAGGCAACCACGCGAACCATTTGGGAACCCTAGGCACAGGAAATCACTTCATCGAAGTCTGTCTCGATGAAGACGACCATGTGTGGTTCATGCTGCACAGCGGCTCGCGCGGTGTCGGCAACCGCATGGGCAGCTACTTCATCGAACTCGCGCGCAAGGACATGGAGAAGTTTTTCATCCACTTGCCGGACAAGGATCTCGCTTATCTTTCCGAAGGCACGGAGCACTTCGACGACTACGTGGAAGCGGTTGAGTGGGCGCAGGATTTCGCGCGCTTGAATCGTCATTTGATGATGGAGCAGATTGTCGCGGCCGTGCGCGAATCCGGCGAAGTGCGCCCGTTCGTTGCCGAGCTCAAAGCCTTCAACTGCCATCACAACTATGTGGCCCGCGAACACCACTATGGCCGGGATATTCTGGTCACGCGCAAAGGCGCGGTGCGCGCTCGCGAAGGCGATATGGGCATCATTCCCGGCAGCATGGGAGCGCGTTCCTTTATTGTGCGCGGTAAAGGCAACCCGGAGAGCTTCATGAGCTGCAGCCACGGAGCGGGCCGCGCGATGTCGCGCGGCGAGGCAAAGCGCCGCTTCACCGTCGAAGATCACAAGCGCATGACCGAGGGCGTCGAATGCCGCAAAGACGCCGACGTCATCGACGAAACGCCCGCGGCCTACAAGCCGATTGAAGCGGTCATGGCCGCGCAAAATGATTTAGTCGAGATTGTCCACACCTTGCACCAGGTGGTTTGCGTAAAAGGCTGATGGAGATAGAAGAGGCAAGCCGAAAATGAAAAAGGAGGCGGGCCAGGTCGTCCCGCCTCCTTCTTTTCCCCTCTCGGGGAATCCAGCCAGTCTGACGGAGGGCGACTGGCCGGTCGTGTGTTGGCCTGCTTATATATCCCGGCAGGGCGAAAAAAGTTCCAGCAAAACCGAAAAAAGTGACTAGAATCACGGGTAAAAGTGGCGTGCGCCTTTTGGGCGCCCTTATTTATGTCCCGCCCCTCACAACTCAACCCCGATAACATCTTGCGTTTTCTGCAACTTACGAACGCCGCTGCCTCTGCAAGCGACATTTCTCAGGCGCTCAAGCTCAAAAAGACAGACATTCGCCCGCTCTACAAAATGCTCTCGAAGCTCAAGAAGCGGCGCGCCATCGAGGAACTGCCGGGAGGCAAGTATCGGTTGCCCAGCCGCAAAGCACAAAGCGATTCGGGTGGGAATCAGAGCCAAGCGTCTCAGCAGTTTCCCCGACCACCGTCAGCGCCCGCCCTGGCCAGTCGCGACGAGCTTAGCGGGCGGCTGGTGCTGCACCACGACGGTTATGGCTTCGTTGTGCCCGATACCCCGCTGGCGCACCTGGACGGCGACGTCTTCATCCCTCGCGATGCCATCGAAGACGCGATGCACAGCGACCATGTTCTGGTCAGAATCCAGCGGCTTGGTGGCGTCGCGGGAGCGCAGCGAGCGGAAGGCCGCATTGTTCGAATTTTGGATCGCGCGCATCCCACGGTTGTCGGCCTGTTCCGTTATGGCACACCGGGAAACGTCGTTCTGCCTTACGACACGCGCATCCAGCACGAAATTGAAATTCCCCGCGGCCACGAATTGACTCCTGGCCTTGCCAAACAGCTCGGCTTTAGCGGCATCGATGAAACCAGCCTGCGTCACCGGCGCATTCCGCGGCTCGACGAACTCGACGGCGCGGTGGTGAATGTGGAGTTGACTCGCTATCCGCGTAGTGGCGCGGCTCCCGTCGGGCGCGTCATTGAAGTTCTCGGGCGTCCCGGCGATCTCGGCGTCGATACGGAAATCATCATTCGCAAACACCATTTACCGCATCTTTTTTCCACGGAAATCATGAGTGAAGCCCAGCATCGCGCGCTTCCTGTAAGCGAAACCGACCGCGCCGGGCGCGAGGATTTTCGCCGTTTGCCCATTGTCACGATTGACGGAGAAACGGCGCGCGATTTTGACGATGCCGTCTATGTTGAGCGCCGAGCCGGTGGCACTTGGCACCTGCAAGTGCACATCGCCGACGTCGCGCACTACGTTCCAACCGCCAGCGCTCTCGACAATGAAGCGCGACTGCGAGGAACTTCCGTCTATTTTCCCGACCGCGCCGTGCCCATGCTCCCCGAGCCGCTTTCGAACGGCATCTGCTCTCTCAAACCACACGAAGATCGCCTGGTCATGAGCGTTCTCATGGATTTTGATGCTCAGGGCAACATGAAATCCTCGAGCATGATTTCGGGAGTTATCCGCTCCGCCGAACGCATGACGTACACCAACGTCAACAAAGTGCTGGAGGGCGATACGGAAATGTCCACGCGCTACTCTGCGCTAGCGCCGCGTTTTCGCGACATGAAAGAGCTGGCACTGCTATTGAACGTGCGCCGGAACGAAAAAGGCTCCATCGATTTCGATCTCCCCGAACCGGTCATCGAATTTGATAAGCAGCAGCGCATGATCAACATCACGCGCAGCGAGCGTAACATCGCGCATCGCCTTATCGAAGAGTTCATGCTCGCCGCGAACCGCGCCGTCGCCACCTATCTCCTCCAGCGCGGCATTCCCTCGTTACATCGCGTTCACGAAAAACCCGACGCTCGCAAGGTTCTCGAGTTCGAGGAGCTGGCGCGCGCTTTTGGGTATACGCTGGGCGTCGAAGACTTGCACCAGCGCGAAATCACTGTACGCCATGGGCGGGTTCCCGCACCCGCAAAAGCGGGCCGCCCCGATTCCCACGGTCACGGCCGGGAGCGCGGAATGAAAGTTGCTCTTCCCGGTGCCGAGTTGCGTATCACACCGCAGCATTACCAGCGGCTGATTCGGAAAATCGTCGACAAGCCCGAAGAACGCATCTTGTCCTATCTCATGTTGCGTTCGCTCAAACAGGCGCGCTATGCCGCCGAGCCTCTCGGCCATTTCGCTCTGGGCTTTGACGAATACACGCATTTCACATCGCCCATTCGCCGTTATCCCGATCTCATCGTTCATCGCATCTTGAAATGGGCCCTCGAACATCCTTCGCAAGCTGCCCCCTCGGGCAGAAATTCTGTGGTCCCTCCGCGGGGTTCGGAGGCCGCTTTGTATTCTCCTGGCAGTCTCGAAGAAATCGCGGCGGAATCCTCGGAAGCCGAGCGGCGCGCCGATGGCGCCGAACGCGAATTGATGGATTGGAAGACCGCGCAATTCATGGAAGAACATCTCGGCGAGGAGTACGACGCACTGATCATCTCGGTGCAGAAATTCGGCTGTTTCGTCGAGCTGTTCGAAGTATTTGTGGAGGGTTTATTGCCCATCAACGCGTTCGAGGAGGCTGCGAACGCCCGGTGCGTTTTCCGTGAACGCGACCACGCCATCGTCGCGATGCGGGGAGGCAGCGAAGGACGTCACGCCCCAAAAGGGGCGAAGAGTGGACGCAGCGGTCGCGGCGCAAAAGTCAAAGAACTGGCCTGGCATTTGGGTGATCGGGTGCGAGTCCGCGCCGACCGCATCGATCCTATGCGCCACCGCGTCGAATTCGCGCTGGTAAGCTAGCCAGTCCTCATGGGGGCCCATGATGCCCTCTACAACTCAAGCCCTCCTTGTCATTGGCTTTTTCTCGGCCTTGGGGCTTGCTGCGGTAGTGGCTTCTGCCACGATTCTATTAAGGAAAGGCGCACTTTACAGATGGCTTGAGCCCGAAGCTCGCCCCAGGCGGTGGGTTTTGACTGCGATGCTCACGCTGGTAGTTGCGTTTGTCTTTTGGTTTCCAATATGGATCGAGTGGCCTCATAGCCTCATAGCCTTATTGCCCGTGTTCTGACTGGATTCTTCGGAGTTACATTTTTCGCCGTTGGTATGAGTTTGAAATGGTTTTCAAAGCTCATAGATTCATTTGTGGCACGGAAGGGCTGGCCACTTCGATAAATCCCTTTGTCGATTGGAATCGCCCAGCGTGGGGCTTCTGCTATTCTGGTTAGCTAACAATGCGGCGCATCTCGCTCCGGCGTCGCATCTATCGATTCGAGAGGATCAAGTCATCGTGAGTTCGACCACAGTTTCCATTCCAACCACTAAGCGTGTTTTCAATTTCAACGCGGGACCCGCAGCTTTGCCGCTTCCCGTTCTCGAGCGCATCCGCGAGGAGCTGCTCGACTGGCGCGGTAGCGGGATGTCCGTCATGGAGATGAGCCACCGCTCGCCGGAGTTTGAGAGCATCAACGCGGCCGCGGAACAGAAGCTTCGAAGCCTGCTGGCGATTCCGGACGACTACGCAGTGATTTTTGTCCAGGGAGGCGGGAGCTTGCAGTTCTCGATGGCCCCCATGAACCTTTGCTTGCCTGGCAAGCCCGTGGATGTGTTGCACACGGGCTCCTGGACTGCAAAGGCAATTGGGGAGCTAAAAAAAGGCTTTCCATACAACATTGCGGCGTCAACAGAGGCCGACAAATTTGCACGTCTGCCACGCCCTGAAGAGATCAAGTTTTCGCCGGATGCTTCGTATGTCTACCTCTGCACCAACAACACTATCGAAGGAACGCAGTGGACGGCGATTCCGGAAACCGGCAATGTGCCGCTGGTCGCTGACATGTCCTCTGACATCGCGTCGCGCGCCATCGACGTGAAGAAGTACGGCCTGATTTTTGCCGGCGCGCAGAAGAATCTCGGGCCCTCTGGCGTTACCGTGGTCATTCTCCGCAAGGATCTTGCCGAACGAGCGGACAAAAATCTTCCCACACTTCTGCAGTACCGCACGCACATCAAAGAGAAGTCGCTGTATCACACGCCGCCGACTTTTGCTGTGTATGTCGTCGAGCTTGTGCTGGAGTGGATCGAATCGCTCGGCGGCATTTCGGCCATTCAGCAACGCAACGAGGCCAAAGCCAAATTGCTCTACGACACAATCGAAACCAGCGGCGGCTTTTACCGCTGCCCGGTTGAGAAAACTTCGCGCTCGAAGATGAACGTCGTCTTTCGTGTCGCCAACGGTGACGAAGCCACTGAAAAGCAATTCGCGAATGAAGCAACCGCGGCCGGACTTGCTGGTACTCCTGGCCACCGGTCAGTCGGCGGGATGCGCATCTCTCTTTACAATGCGGTGACGCTCGAAGCGGTCGAAGCGGTCACCAGTTTCATACGCGAATTTCAACGTAAACGCGGGTAACGGTTCCTCCTGCTCAAACCTCAATGGGAAGAAAAAATGCAGTTGACAGCGCCCAGCTCCAATACTATTTTGCTCTAGGCCTAGTGCAAAATGGCCTACATCTGGAGACCCCCGCATGAAAAGCCACGAACAGCGCGACCTCTTTCCCGGCGCACTCGAAATGATGATTCTTCGCACGCTTCGCCAGCAGCCGCTACATGGGTACGCCCTGGCACAGCACATCAAACGCAACTCAAACGACCTGCTGCAAATCGAAGAAGGCTCGCTTTATCCCGCGCTCCAGCGGCTTCTCAAGGAAGAGCTTGTCAAAGCCGAGTGGGGCATTTCCTCCACGAATCGCCGCGTGCGGATCTACAAGGTCACGGCGGCGGGCGCGAAGCACCTCGAACGCGAAGTGTCGCGCTTTGAACGCATGCTCGAAGGGATTAACCGAGTCCTGGCGCGAGGAGAATTATGAACTGGCTAAAGCAACTCCTTTCCCGCCGCCGCATGTACGGCGATCTCACCGAAGAAATTCGCGGGCATCTCGAGGAAAAAACCGAGGAGCTGGTCAGTGGCGGGATGCCCCGAAGAGAAGCGGAAGCCGCGGCGCGCCGAGAATTTGGAAATGTATCGCTGACGAGAGAAGACAGCCGCGAAGTCTGGCGGTGGACGCAGGTCGAGAACTTTCTACTGGACGTCCGCTACGGCCTGCGCACGCTCATCGCCAACCCGGGTTTCTCCCTTGTGGCTATGCTCACACTGGCACTCGGAATCGGCGCGAACACCGCAATTTTCTCCGTCGTTTACGCCGCGCTGATCCGCCCGCTGCCGTACGCGCAACCGGCTCAGCTTCTCACTCTCGGCGAAGTGCGCCTGCAAGAGGCGCCAACCTCTCCTTCCGACACGCGCAACTGGAATGCTTCCTATCCGGACTTTCTCGATTGGCAGCGCCAGTCCAAATCGTTCCAGGCACTTGCGGGTTTCAGTGGAGATGGCTTTACGTTGCGCGGCGCCGGCGAACCGGAACTCGTGGTTGGGGCGCAAGCGACCGTCAACTTTTTCTCCACGCTTGGCGTCAAGCCGTTTATCGGGCGCGATTTTGTCACGGGCGAAGATATCGCCAAGGGACCAAAAGTCGCCATCCTCACCTACAACTCCTGGGTTAGCCGGTTCGGCAGCGATCCGCATATCCTTGGGCGCACGATCCAGCTCGACGACAACAGCGTGAGCATCATCGGCGTGCTTCCCCGCGAATTTGAATTCGCGCCGCGCGGAAACGCGGAGCTTTGGGTGCCGCTGCACATTGAAAAAGGCCTGGTGAGCCGCCGCAGCCTCCGCTGGATGCCGGTCATCGGCCGCCTTGCTCCCAGTGTGACCGCCCAGCAGGCGCGTGCGGAACTGGGTTCCATCAACGCAGGTCTCGCGGCGGCGTATCCGAAGGAAAACGGCGCGATTCAAGTGATGATTTTTCCGCTGCGCGACCGCATCGTCGGGCAAGTCCAGCCGCTGCTCCTGATTCTCTTCGGAGCCGTGGGATTCGTTCTGCTGATTGCCTGCGCCAACGTCACCAACCTCTTCCTCGTCCGCACTGCGGGACGCCGCAGGGAATTCAGCATTCGGATGGCGCTTGGCGCGGGTCGCGGCCGCTTGATTGCGCAACTTCTCGTGGAAAGCATGATGCTGGCCATTGCCGGCGGAGCCGTTGGCCTGCTCCTGGCCGAATGGGGAACTTCGCTGCTCATTTCCGCGATTCCGCAAGCGCTGCTGGACTTCACGCCGTTCTTGCGCGACGCTCACGCCAACCTGGCGGTCCTGTCGTTCCTCGGGGCTGCAGTGATTCTCACGGGCATCGGTTTCGGCCTGGCCCCCGCCCTCCAGGTCTCCAAAGGACGTGAAGGAGAAGCTCTGAAAGAAGAGGGGCGAGTATCTGGCAGCGGGATGCGCACGCGGTTGCGAGGAATCCTGGTAGTCGCGGAAATTGCGTTCTCACTGGTGCTTTTGATCGGCTCGACGCTAATGGTGAGGAGCCTCACAGCACTGCTGAACCACGATCCCGGTTTTGATACCCAGAACCTGCTGGTCTTTGGCGTAAACCTTCCTTCGACGGCCTATCCCAAGGATCCCGACGCGATTCGCTTCGATCGCGAGTTCAGCGAGCGCTTACGCAATCTTCCAGGTATTGCCGGAGTCACTTCCAACAGCGTCGTTCCGCTTCAGGGCAGCGGAAACACAATCCGTTTCCTGATCGAGGGCCAGCCCGAGGAAACAGGTCAGGAGAACGAATGCAACATCCGGGACATCTCCAACAACTATTTTTCGGTCATGAAGATTCCGCTGCACGCCGGCCGCCTCTTTGATGACGCCGCGGATACCGAAAAAGCGCCTCCGCACGTTATCGTCAATGATGCCTGGGTGAAGCAATATTCGCCCGGAACGAATCCCCTCGGGCGGCGCGTCAAGTTCACTTATTCGCCGACGCAGCCGTACCGCGAGATTGTCGGCATCGTTGGCAATACCGCCGAAGCAGGACTGGATGCCGCCGACGAACCGAGCCTGTTCCTGCCTTTCGCGCAGGATGCGAACTCCTTCATTCCGTACATTGTTCGCACCTCTAGCAATCCTGCGAATATGGTCAACACAGTGCGCCAAGTGCTGCGAGGCCAGGATCCACAACTGGTGATGATCCAGCCGATCACCATGGACCAGATCATCGCGCAGTCGCCCTCCGTTTTTCTTCGCCGTTATCCCTCGTACTTGATTGGGAGCTTCGCTGCGCTTGCCTTGATTCTGGCGATGGTCGGCCTCTACGGACTGATCTCTTATACGGTGACACAGCGGACTCGCGAATTGGGAATTCGCATGGCCCTGGGAGCCCAGCAGTACGACGTGATGCGGCTGGTGTTGGGCGAAGGCGCAAGGCTGACACTGACCGGCGTCGTGCTGGGCCTGGCGGCAGCGCTGGCGTTCACACAACTCATGCGCAGCCTGCTGTTCGGCGTTCGTGCGATTGACCCAGCCACTTTTGTATTGGTGGCCTTGCTCCTGGCATTCGTGGCCATTGTGTCGTGCTACCTGCCAGCGCGGCGGGCGATGCGCACCGATCCCGCTACGGCGCTGCGTTACGAATGAGTTGGCCTGCTCGCAAAGCCCTGGGAAAAGGGTGCAGGGAATAGAAAACGCGCAGTGGCTCGAGAGCTGAGAGTCTTCTACGCGCTTTCTATTGGGGTGCTTGATTGTTATGCGAGGTCGAAAAGCAAGACCTCAGCGTTCTTCACGCCAGTGAGCTCAACAGCCTTCTCGTTCGAAATGGCCGCGCCATCACCTTCTTCGAGCTTTGTGCCATTCAGTTCGACGCTACCGCGCGCCACCTGGACGTACGCGTGGCGTTCCGGCTTCAGTTCGTGCTTCACCGTTTCGCCGTCGCCGAGTAGCGTCGCATATAGTTCGTTGTCCTGGCGGATTTTCACCGAGCCATTGCGGCCGTCCGGCGAAGCAACCAGGCGCAGCTTCCCGCGCTTTTCCGCTTCGCTGAAATTTTTCTGGTCATAGGTGGGCTTCAAGCCCTCCTTTTCCGGAAACATCCAGATCTGGTAGAGGTGCACGGGCTCCGTTTCGGAAGCGTTGAATTCGCTGTGCCTGACGCCCGTCCCTGCACTCATGTACTGGACGTCGCCCGGCCTAATTACCGAGCCGTTGCCCATGCTGTCGCGATGCTCCAGCGCGCCCTCCAGCACATACGTCACGATTTCCATGTCGCGGTGGGGATGCATGGTGAATCCACCGCCGCCGGCAACTCGGTCATCGTTCATGACCCGCAGCGTCCGGAAGTGAACGTGTTTCGAATCGTAGTAATCGGCAAAGGAGAAAGTAAAACGCGTGTCGAGCCAGCCGTGATTGGCGTGGCCGCGGTTTTCGCTCTTGCGGATGTTAATCATGGTCGTCGTCCTCCAATGGAGCGAGGCAATAATACTCGTTATAACGACTATTGTCAAGAGGTGGAGTTAGCATGACCCGCGATTGCGCCTCGGCACCGGCAACTCCTTGAATTTACGCCCTTTGTACTGGCCTTTGGCCCGGCTATCGGCCCGCCCCGTCTTTGGTGTAGAGTGATAGGGACATCTGGGCAACCGCTCCGCTGCCATCAAGGATTCTGGAATGGACTCCACACTAGCGGCAACGCAAACGCGCAAAACAGAGGGTGCCACGAGCGCCCGCGAATCCCTCACCATCACCGACAATCGCACCGGGAAATCTTACGAAGTTCCCATCACCAATGGCACCATCCGCGCCGGCGACCTTCGTCAGATCAAAGTGGACCCCGCCGAATTCGGGATGATGAGTTACGACCCGGCGTTCAACAATACGGCTTCCTGCATCAGCCGAGTGACGTACATCGACGGAGACGCGGGCATCCTGCGCTATCGCGGTTATCCCATCGAAGATCTCGCCGAGAAAAGCACCTACCTGGAAACTGCGTACTTGCTTCTGAATGGCGAATTGCCGACCTCTGCGCAGCTAAAAGACTGGACTTACCACGTCACGCATCACACGTTCATCCACGAAAGCATAAAAAAGTTCCTCGACGGCTTTCATTACGACGCCCACCCGATGGGCATGACGATTTCTACCATCGCGGCGCTCTCGACGTTTTATCACGACGCGAAAGACATCTTTAGCCCGGAGTCACGCAAGAAGCAAACGTACCGGCTGGTCGGCAAAATGCCGACGATTGCAGCGTTCGCTTACCGGCACACACTGGGCATGCCGTACGTTTATCCCGACAACGATCTGAGCTATCCCGGAAACTTCCTGAACATGTTGTTTCGCACGTCGGAAACGAAGTACCGGCCGAATCCTACGCTTGAGCGAGCATTGGATATTCTTTTTATCTTGCACGCAGACCATGAGCAGAACTGCTCGGCTAACACGATTCGCGGCGTCGGAAGCTCGCACGTCGATCCGTATTCGGCCACGGCCGCGGCGATTGCAGCGCTTTACGGTCCGCTACACGGCGGCGCCAATGAAGAAGTTCTCCGCATGCTGGTGGAAATTGGCTCGATCCAAAAAGTCCCGGAGTTCATCAAGCGCGTGAAGGCCGGCGAGACCAAGCTGATGGGCTTCGGCCATCGCGTGTACAAGAATTACGATCCTCGGGCGCGAATCATCAAACACATCGCCTACCAAGTGTTTGACTTGATGGGGAAAAATCCGCTGCTCGAAATAGCTCTCGAGTGCGAGCGCATCGCTCTTGAGGATGAGTACTTCGTCAAACGCAAGCTTTACCCCAACGTGGACTTCTACACCGGGCTGATCTATCAATCGATGGGCTTCCCGATGACCATGTTCCCGGTGTTGTTCGCGATTCCGCGCACTTCCGGCTGGATCGCGCAGTGGGAAGAGATGCTCCTTGACCCGGAACAGAAGATCGCGCGGCCGCGGCAAATCTATCTCGGTCACGACACGCGCCATTATGTTCCGATTGAGGAGCGCAGCTAGTCACCAAGCGTAGCCAGTTTGAATACCGCCGCCCGGGATGCCCCTCGACAGAACCCTCCCGCCGCGTATAGTTGATTGGAGAGGGAGCATGTCGCAGGTTCCGCAAACACCCACAAATACCGGGACAAAACGCCGCAGCCAGCGAGTATTGATGCAGGTGGGCGTGCGTATCCGGGGCAAGGACGCGCAAGGGAAGGATTTTGAAGAAGACACGGAAACGCTGGCCATCAATGCACACGGAGCTCTCGTCCTCTTGAGCGCGCGGGTCATCAGCGGTAGCGTCGTCCACATGAAGCACAACCGGACGGAAGAAGACCAAGAATGCCATGTGGCGTTCCTCGGACCGGTGCGAGGCGGGAAAGCGGAGATTGGCCTGGAATTCTCGCAGCCGCGGCCTACGTTCTGGCGCGTGGCTTTTCCGCCGGAAGATTGGTCTCCCAAGAATCCTGAGGCGCGCACAATCTCTCGCCGTCCCTAAACGTAGGTGCCCAGGACGCAACCAAGCAAACTCCAAACATAAGCAGTTCGGAACTCACGGAGCTAAATCTGTGGCCCGGGCTTCCTCCAGTACGCGCTCAGACACGCGCGTGGCAGCTTGCGCCAATTCGGCTGAAATCTCTTCGCCCGCCGCGAAAGACTTTCCTTCGATGCCGTAAATAACCAGCCGGGCAGGCAGCAGGTTCAAGGCGCGCGCGACCTCCACTGCCTCCCGCAAACCGAAGGCGTGTGTGGAGCTTTGAAAGGCCTGAGAGGGCAGTGGCTGGCGAGTGGCATCAAAGCGGTGAATCGTTCCTGGCGCAGAGCCTGAAATTACAGCGTCAACAATGAACACACTTTGCGCGCCGGTCCACGCTTCCATCAAAGAGGCGCCTTCTCCATTATGCTCAAGAACCTGCAAACCGGGGAGGTGACGCTCCTGAATCCGTCGCGCAACCACAATGCCCGCTGCGTCATCGCCCCGCAACTCGTTTCCGATGCCGATCACCAACACGTTCCCTTCAGTCTTCGGCATCAATTTCGCACTCTCTTCCAGCTGAATCCGCCGGTTCGGGCTCGCGTTCGATTTCCAGCTTAAGGAAATGCGTGGCACAGGAGATACAAGGATCGTAGTTGCGGATTGCCTGTTCGCATTGGCGCTGCAGGGTGTCTTGGGGCGTGTCGAGGTTGTTGTCGGCAAACTGCCAAAGGTCGCTTTCGATCGTCTTCAGGTTTTGTGAGGTCGGCGGAACAATTTTTGCGTCGAGGATCAAGCCGTGTTCATCGATGCGATACCGGTGATAGAGAACGCCCCGGGGCGCTTCGGTGCAGCCGTAACCAACGCCGACGCGCGACTCTACTTGCACGGACGGAGAGTCAGGCATTTCGAGGGAGTCAAGGATGCGCAGCGCTTCGTCGCAAGCGTAAACCAGCTCGACGCTGCGCACGATGATGCTCTGAAAGGGATTGCGGCAGACGGAGCCAAGGCCGGAGTCCCGTGCCGTTTCCTGAGCCAGCGGAGAAAGCCGGTCGAAATTGAGATTGTAACGGGCGAGGGGACCGACGAAATAAGCGCCGCGGTCCTTGAGAACGGAATGCAGCGCGTTCGAATGGGCCAAGTGCTCTTCGGCAAAATGCTGATCGTATTCGCGGACAGTGATATCGAGTCCGCGATTCGAAACGAGGCGGCCTTCATTGAACGGGTACTCAGCGGGATGTCGGAGGGCGACGAATTCGTAATCGCGTTCGAATGCGGGGAAGGAGAATTTCGCAACCCATTTTACGGTTTCGATGGCGGCATCGCGCGCTGACTTCAGATTCTCCGCGAGTGATGCAAGCTCCTTCTTGCTCGGAATTTTGTAAAAGCCTCCGACGCGAACATTGATAGGGTGAATTTCCCGTCCGCCGAGCAGATTCACAATGGCATTGCCGGTCTTCTTCAGGAACAGGCCGCGCTGAACGGTTTCCCGGTGGTCTTTGGCCATTTGGATGCTGTCCTCGTAGCCGAGAAAATCGGGCGCGTGCAACATGTAGACGTGCAGCGCGTGACTTTCAATCCATTCTCCGCAATAGAGAAGGCGCCGCAACTCCCGCAACGGCCCTTCCACCTTCACACCGAAAGCATCCTCGATCGCGTGACAAGCGCTCATCTGGTAGGCCACCGGGCAGATGCCGCAGATCCGCGCGGTGATGTCGGGAACTTCGTTGAACTTGCGGCCGCGCAGAAAAGCTTCGAAGAACCGGGGCGGCTCGAAGATGCGCAGCTTTACGTCAGTTACGCGCCGGTTCTGAATCTTTACGGTCATGGCGCCTTCGCCCTCAACGCGCGCCAGAACGTCCACTTTGATGGTTTTAGCCTTCATGGGATTCGCTTTCTTTCCGGAACGGATCGGCATAAGCGTTGAAGCCACGAAAAGCGCGTACCAGGTCCGTTTCGGCGACTCCCAAACCGCGCCACCAGAGACTCAGCGATTTCGTGTTGGGTGTCTCTTTGGGTCCAAAGCAGCCACAGCACCCGCGGGAGTACGACGGACAAATAGAGCCACAGCCTGCATGGGTAACCGGACCGAGGCAGGGCGTACCGTGAGCGACCATCACGCAAACAGTTCCAGCGCGTTTGCATTCCACGCAAACGCTGTGCGGCGGAGTGTTTGGCTTTCGCTGGTTTAAGAAAGCCGAGAGGACCTCAACCAACTGGTGTTTGTTCACCGGGCAGCCGCGCAACTCGAAATCAACGTAGACGTGATCGCTGATGGGAGTGGATTTGTTCAGGGTCTCAATGTACTGCGGCCGCGCGTAGACGATGGCGGTAAATTCCTTCACATCTTTGAAATTGCGCAAGGCTTGAATGCCACCAGCAGTAGCGCACGCGCCGATGGTCACCAGATACTTTGAGGCCCTGCGAACAGCGTGAATACGTTCTTCGTCGTGAGGCGTAGTGATTGAGCCTTCGACCAACGACAGATCGTAGGGGCCTTTCACCACCGCGCGAGTGGCTTCCGCGAAATTGGCGATTTCCACGGCTCCAGCAACGGCCAGCAATTCGTCCTCGCAATCCAGCAGACTTAGCTGGCAGCCGTCGCAGGAGGCGAATTTCCACACTGCAAGTTTGGGTTTGCGCCGGGCTGGCATGCTAAATCTCCGCCTTCCCGAAAATTGGTTCGATGCGGTCGAACCGGAATACCGGTCCTTCTTTACAGATGAACGCCGGACCATACTGACAGTGCCCGCAAAACCCGATGGCGCACTTCATGTTGCGCTCCATCGAAAGATAAATGCTGTCTGAAGAAAGGCCGCGGCGCTCAAATTCCATCACCGCGAAGCGCATCATCACTTCAGGCCCGCAGGCCATGGCAATGGCGTTAGAAGGATCAAACGGCGAGCGGCCAATCATGGTTGTAACCACACCCACGTTGCCGCGCCAGCCGCGGGTGCCGCGATCCACTGTAACTTGGATCTCCAGATCAAACTTGCTTCGCCAGCGTTCGAGTTCACGGCGGTAGAGGATGTCTTCCGGCGTGCGCGCTCCGTAAAGCAAAACAATTTTGTGATACTTCTCGCGATTAGCCATCAGATGGTAGAGCGCAGGACGAAGTGGAGCGAGGCCAATTCCGCCAGTGACGATGATAACGTCGCGGCCCTCAGCTTCCTCGACCGGCCAATGCGTTCCATAGGGGCCACGGACACCCACCGTATCACCCTTTTTCAGATGTCCCATGCCGCGAGTTACGGCGCCCACAACCCGTGTCGTATGCTGAAAGGTCTTGGAATTCTGCGGGTCGCTGCTGATAGAGATGGGCACCTCGCCCACTCCAAAGACGTAAATCATATTGAACTGGCCCGACAGGAAGTGAAATTCCGAGCTGCCGTTCGCAGGAGCGAGCTCGATGGTGAACGTGTCGTCGGTCTCATGCCGCAGACGTTCAATGCAATAGAGCGCGGGGAGCATGGGGTCCGCGCCAGCCCTCGTAGCAATCGAATTCTCAAGCTGGGGCGCCATAAAGATCCAAGAGTTGCAACCGCGTTGCTTCCAACCGCTCGGTAACCACAAAGGTGAAGCGTTTCAAAAGTTCATAGCCAAGATCGTGGTCTTCTTCGCACTTGTTGCGAAGGCATTTGCCATCGAACGCCAAGGCGCGGGTGGGCTGCAACGTGCGCGCCCCAAAGCGCCAGCGATAGGGCGGCATTAACCAAGACCAGCCCAGCACGTCTCCTTCGCCTACGGTTTGCAGCGTCGTAAAGCCCCGCTGCGGGATCATCAATTCCACGGCGACGAGACCTTCGCGAATGAAATAGAACTGATCCGCAGCATCGCCCTCGCGGAAAACAATTTGCCCCTCGTCAAAGCGCACGTTCTTGGCGCATCCCGCGACCAGCTTAATGTACCGTTCGTCCAGTCCCTTGAAAAACGGATGTTCGCTGACGATTCCTTCAAGCGTCTGTATCATGCCGCTCCTTTCCGGAATGGCCGCCATTGGCAGAAGGCGGTCCCCCTCGAATGGCACGGACTTCCTCGGTAATGTCGATCCCCACAGGACACCAGGTGATGCAGCGTCCACAGCCGACGCAACCGGAACTCCCAAACTGGTCGATCCAGGTGGCCAGCTTGTGCGTCATCCATTGCCGGTAGCGTGATTTTGCGGTGGCGCGCACGCTTCCACCATGAATATAGGAGAAATCCGTCGTGAAGCAGGAATCCCATTTGCGCCATCGCTCGGCGTGCTCGCCCGTCAGATCTGTAACGTCTTCGACAGTGGAACAGAAGCACGTTGGACAGACCATCGTGCAGTTGGCGCAAGTCAAACAGCGCGCCGCGACTTCGTCCCATCTCGGGTTCTCGAGGTTCGCGTAGAGGAGTTCTTTGATTCCCGTGGTGTCCATACTGCGGCCCATCTGGGTGGCAGTGCCAGCGTGAATCGCCTTCGCTTTTTCGACTTGAGCTGCGCTTGCGGCTGCTTGCGGGATTCCACTAAGAACTTCTCGCCCCAGTTCCGTGCCAATTTCCACAACGAAGTAGTGCTGTTCGCCTTCCAGAATTTCGGTGAGCGCCAGATCGAAGCCCGAGTCGGCTTTTGGACCCGTGCTCATCGACGCACAGAAGCAGGTATTGCCTGCTTGCCCGCAGTTCACGGCCAATACAAAGTTGCCGTCGCGGCGCGCCTGATAGTGGGAGTCAGCAACTGTGCCACTTAGGAATACTTTGTCCTGAACGGCGATGGCGTGGATTTCGCAAGCGCGAACCCCGATGAATGCCATCTTTCTTTTGACCGGCTTTTCTTCGAGGATTTGAAAACCTCTGCCGTTCCGAGAGGCCTGCCACAGGCGCGCCGCCGGCGGATGCAAAAACCCCTTCCAGGAGTGAGGCCCAACCACGTAACCGAAACAGGCTCGGTCATTGCGCTTTTTCAACCGGTACCGGCCCCCTTCCTGTTCGTCGGTCCACCCGATCGGCAACTCTTCGGAGGAACTCAACTCGTCATAGACAATCGCGCCATCCCGGACAGTTGGACCAAAGATCTGGTAATTACGTGTCTTCAGCACTTCAAAGAGGCCTTGGAGGTGTTCCCTGCCCAGGACGAGATGTTCCGGCATTGCGGCCGCCTTGCACTCGCTTTAGCGAGCGAGCCTGCGGAGATTCGTTGGCCTTGGCATGAGCGTCGTCACAAGAATCTGCTCACGAGTGAGCTGGCTAAATCTCACTGCACCAATGATCCCGCTGCGAGGATGCCAGGATCAATGGAATTCTGCATTGAACTGCGGTCACTTCGATTAGTGATTGATCTCACTTGGAAAGACAGAGCCCTCACACCTCTGAATCTCTCCCCTACGGAAAGACAAGATATGGGCAGGAGGATAGCCAATGTCACTTTCCCGTGTGACCGACGTCACTGCGTCCTGTGCTCTGAGAGAGCTACACAGAGGACTGATGGAATTGGCGCGGCGATCCGCGCTTGCCTATGCTCAGTTGCTGCGCGCTTCGGCACGCAGGGGGCTTTCCGAGTCGGGAAGGAGCGAATTATGTTCTACATCCTCCTAGTTCTCGCAGCGGCTCTCGTTGTGGGAGTGGTTTTCGAGTTGACGCGCGCGCTTCGTACGTATCTTAAGTTCCGCGGCAAGCGAATCATCACCTGCCCCGAGAATCACGAACCGGCCGCCGTGCGTGTCGCCGCCGGAAAAGCTGCCGTGGGGGCGACGTTGCACGCTCCCCATCTCAATTTGAGCGAATGTTCACGCTGGCCGGAAAAAGCGGGTTGTGGTCAGGAGTGCCTCTCTCAGATACGGGAAGCTCCGGAGGCCTGCTTGGTGTCGCACATCGTCAGCGCGTGGTATTCAGGAAAATCGTGCGCCTATTGCCAGAAACCGTTTGGTCAAATTCACTGGCACGATCATCCTCCGGCCCTAATTGATACGGAGCGCAAAATCGTCTTGTGGAACGAAGTGCCGCTGGAAAGACTCCGCCCAACCCTGGACACGCATTGGCCGGTTTGCTGGAACTGCTACATTGCGGAAAGTTTTCGGCGCCAGCATCCGGAAATGGTCACCGACCGGCCGGCACACTAGGCGATCGTCGCACTTTTTGGATAATACTATTTTGCGCTGGCCGCGGCACTTTTGCCCATCAGGTAGCGGTCAAACCAATCGATCGTTCGCCGGATCGAGTCAATCTGGTTTTCGCGTTTCGCAAACCCGTGGCCCTCATTCGGATAGTAATGCACATCGACCACGCGGCCCTCTTTTTTGAGAATGTCCACGACTTGTTGCGCTTCCTCCTTTGGAACGCGCGGATCGTTGTCGCCTTGAAGAACAAGCAGAGGCACTTTTTCATTGCGAATATAAGTGATCGGCGAATCGGCCTGATAAATCTTGCGATTTTGCTCGGGGTCGCCCAACAGGCCCTTGAGGTACTCATTGAGGGACGGGTCTGAACTTTTCAGCATCGTCGACCAATTGATGATGCCGAAGAGTTCCACGGCCGCCGCCCAGACGTCTGGCGTCTTGCCGATCGCCATCAAAGTCATGAAGCCACCGTAGGATCCACCCGTAATGCCTATCTTCTTGGGGTCAACGTAACCGGTGGCCTTGAGAAACTCCACGCCGGCGATTTCATCCTTCAGGTCGCCCCCGCCAAGATCCTGGAAATTAGCTTTCTGGAATTCCAGCCCGTAACCGGTAGACCCGCGCGGATTCGGCGCGATGCAGATGTAACCCCGGGAAGTGAGCGCCTGCACTTCGGGGCTGAAGTAATCGACTCTCTGCCCCGTGGGTCCGCCGTGCGGAATAACTAAGGCGGGATTGCTGCCATCGCGCTTCAGGTTGAAGGGCATCCACAGAAGCGCGGTAATGATTTTTCCATCGAAGCTCTTGTAGTGCACGAGTTGGGACGGCGGCAGCGGCGTCGCGCGCAAGCTGGCAATCGTGGAAAAGGTCAACTGCTCCGCTCGCCGGCCGGCAATGTCGTAGATCCAGAAGTCGCCGGGTTGATTTGAAGCCTCATGAGAAACGATCAACCGGTCTCCCTGCGGCGAAAACTCCGTAGGGTTGCCGGAGTATCCATTCAAACCGTGGGCAAGGTTCAGCTTTTCCGCTTTGTTTGTGCTCCGCTCCACCAAATAGGCATCGCTAAGCCCGTCTTCGTTCAACACATAAGTGAAACTCTTCCCGTCCGGAGAGAAATTTCCAGAGTATGCTTCCCATTTTGTGTCGGTGACCCAAGTGACTTTCTTTGTCGTCGTGTCGAGCAAGGCTACGTTCATGTAGCCGCCTTTGGCATCGCAACTCATCAGCAGAGCGCTTCCGTCCGGAGAAAGCGACGAAGCCAGATACCGGACCGTGCCTTGATGTGCGGTGAGATTTTCGGCCGCGCCGCTCGCTACGTTGATGCGATAAACGTCTGCATCCGTAAACGGCGGATTGACCCGACTGGCATAGATAGTCTTGCTATCCTTGCTCCAGGCCACCACGCTCCAGAAGTAACCTGGCTGCTTCTCGTTGGTAAGTTTGTGCACCTTGCGTGTGGCCCAGTCCATCAGGGCAATGTCATACGAGGTTCCTTCTTTCGGCTTGTAAGCAAAAGCGATGGTGTTCCCATCCGGCGACCAATGCGGGTCCTGCTCGCGAATGTCGGGAGTTTTTGTCAGATTGATGGGCTCGCCACCGTCGCTTGGTATGGCGTAAAGGTCGTACATTTCATTTCCCGCCTGATCTTGCTGGTAAACAATCCATTTCCCGTCTGGCGACCAGATCGCGCCGGATTGCACGTCATCCGATTGAGTCATTTGAACCGGCCATCCGCCTGAGGCGCGCACTTTCCACAAATTCAACCGGCCCGCAATGTCGGTGGTAAAAAGAATCTGCTGCCCATCGGGAGACCATGCCGCGCCGAAAACGCTGCGCGTGTAGTAGAGATCGTCCACCGGCGCAGGGCGAGCGGCCGAGTTCGGCTCCGAGACAACAGACTTTGGGTCCGAGATCACGCGATCGTCAGGCCCGGTGGAACCCGCCAACGTCGCACACAAACAACCGAAAAGGATCGCCAACAATCCGACGCCGCGACGCAATTTCATTTTCTCCTCCTTGTAAGAAAGAACCTGCTTTGGAATCTGCCTAAACACCTTCTTGGGAATGAACAATTCCGAATGGCGATCTTCGCACGAACTCAAAGCACAAAACGCCGGTGGATTAGAGAAGCTACCCGGAGATCTCCTTCTTTGCCGTCATCGCCGCCAGCAGCCATTTCCGCAGTACCATCAGATAGTACGGCTTGGTCTCCTTGAACATCAGCCCCATGCCGCGGTTTTCCTGCGTATAGATCACGCTGGCCTGCCCCTCAAAGAATTCCGTCTCGGTGAACAGTTTCACGGCCAGCGTTGTCCCCATCGGATAGGGGCTCTCCGTGCTCACGAAGCAGCCGTTCAAGCTGAGTTCGCTGACGCGCGCAGTTCGTTTATCCGCGGAGTTCCCTTCGCGCATTTCGATCGACCCTTTGAATGGATAGCGCGGGGTACGACGCCGATCCTGCTCCATACTCCTCCCAAGCAGCCAGACGGCGACGATTCTACTCCTCTCTCGCTTCTTCTCATTTAGAATTTTGCTGAAAGCGTGCAAGAATAGAGCCAAGGAAGGATTCGAAATGGCAGGACCAGCAGCGGTTATTCCAGAAAACGTCCGCGGACTTTCCCGCCTGGTTCCGTTCCCGGGTCAGGACGCGGGGGAGGGCGCGTCACCCTGCGATCGCGCGTTGCTTGGCCGCTGGTGCTGCGAGCAACTCGAGCTCGGCAATATTTTGTATTTTCCGTCCACCCCATTTGAATTTCCGGACGATTGGCGAACATTTTTGTTGCAACAGCGCAAGTCGGAATCCCGCCATCACAAAAATATCGCTTACCGCCCTGCCGAAGATCGACTCACCGGATTCAGCGCCGAAGACAAAGCGGCCTTGGAGCGCGTCCACAGCATTTTGCGTGGCTACTCGAAGCGCGTCGTCGAATTTCTTTCGAATCTTTTGCCTGACTACAAGCAATGCTGGCGCCTGGATTACGCGAGCTTCCGTCCGTTTGAAGAGCAAGGCCGCGACCTTCGCGTCCGCGCGCGCAACGATCTACTTCACACCGATGCGTTCCCTACGCGCCCGACTAATGGCGACCGCATCTTGCGCTTTTTCACAAATCTCAATCCCGAGAAGCCGCGCGTCTGGCTCACCGGCCAGACGTTCGAACCATTAGCCGAGCAATACGCCGCACAAGCTGGCATGCCCGTTCCCGAGTCACAGCGCTCGGGAGCTCTTCACTCGTTCGCCCGCGTGGGCCGCTCGATGGCCAAGGCTCTTCATTTGCCACTCACCACGCGCTCTCCGTACGACGATTTCATGCTGCGCTTCCACCACTTCTTGAAAGAGAACGCGCAGTTCCAACAGTCGTGTCCCAAAGTTCGCCACGAATTTCCTCCTGGCTCCTGCTGGATGGTTTTCACCGACATGGTGAGCCACGCCGTGCTCTCCGGCCAATTCGCCCTCGAGCAGACGTTTATCGTGCCGCGCGACGCGATGGTGTCGCCCGAAAATGCTCCGGTACGCGTCCTTGAGCGCCTTTCTGGCCGCTCCCTGACGACAAATTAACTCGCGGAATTTTCCCTGCGATTGGAGCTTAAGGAGTCTTCGCTTCGGCAGCTTTGTTCTGCAGGGCCGCTTCCACGTGTGAGTTGTGGAGATTGAGAATCTGCCACTCCCCGTTGTTGCGCCGGCACATGGACAT
>Ga0187778_10000433_pt1 | contig 29720 bp, 38 predicted proteins | sample 1015_Q2_SP5_20_M_FD_132418 | JGI IMG/M metagenome (GOLD analysis project Ga0187778, IMG submission 132418) | Tropical peat soil microbial communities from peatlands in Department of Meta, Colombia - 1015_Q2_SP5_20_MG | ecosystem: Environmental > Terrestrial > Soil > Wetlands > Peat | place... | reverse complement strand
GCAGTGCATGTAGGTGAGTACGTGGACATCCGTCTGAACGCTTATCCCGGTAAGGTTTTCCGCGGCCGAATCGACAACATTCTGCCCATTCTCGATCCCAACATCCGCACGGCAAAAGTTCGCATTGAAGTTGCCAATCCAGGGCTGATGCGGGTCGGCATGTTCGTCACAGCAACCTTTTATGGCCGGCAACCGGAAGTGCACGCCGCCGTCCCGGCCACCGCGATTTTGCATTTGCACGACCGGCAATGGGTTTACACACCGGTGAGCCCGGGACATTTCAAGCGTCTCGAAGTGGTGACGGGAAGCCAGCTTCCCGGCAACATGCAGGAGATCGTGTCGGGAATCAAGCCGGGGGACCGGGTGGTATCCAACGCTTTGCCGCTCCAGAACACGGTAGAACAGTGAATGATCCGCCGAATCGTTGATTTCGCTCTCACCAACCGCCTCCTGGTGCTCGCTCTGGCAGTGACCCTTCTGGCGGCCGGGATCGTATCCTTCGTGCGGCTGCCGATTGAGGCCTATCCAGACGTCGCCGACAACTACGTAGATATCATCACCCAGTGGCCGGGAATCTCAGCCGAACAAATCGAACAGCAAGTGACGATTCCGCTCGAAATCGCCATGAACGGCATCCCCCAGGTGGTACACCTGCGTTCCTTCTCGCTCTTCGGGCTCTCCGACGTGAAACTGATCTTCGAGGACGGATCGGATAACAACTGGAACCGGGAACGGGTTCTCGAGCGGTTGAGTCAAGTCACGATGCCGCCGGGGGTGACACCGCAAATGGGCACGGACTGGAGTCCGGTCGGCCAGATTTATTTCTTCACCTTGCGCAGCACGAATCCGGCCTACGATGCGATGGAGCTGAAATCCATTGAGGACTGGGTGGTCGAGAAGAACCTAAAGGCCGTGCCCAATATCGTCGAAGTTGCCAGCTTCGGAGGACCCACTCGGGAATACCAGGTTCGCGTCGACCCTAACCGCCTCGTGGCCTACGGACTGAGCCTGGCCCAGGTGGAGCAACAACTCGCCAATAACAACGTAAATGCCGGTGGCAGCTTTGTGGAGGCGGGGCTGCAGCAGATCAACGTTCGGGAAGTGGGGTTGGTCAGAGACGTTCACGATATCGAAAACACCGTCATTATGACCAAAGGCGGCACCCCGCTGCGGATGAAAGATATCGCGGTGGTTTCACAGGGCCCGAAGATTCGCCTGGGCCGGTTCGCCCGAGCATTTCATCGCGAGGATGGCAAGATCATAGACAACGATGATGTCGTCTCGGCGTGGGTCGCCATGCGTAAAGGTGCCGAGGCGGAGCCGGCCCTCAAAGCTCTCCACGAAAAAGTGAAGGAGCTGAATGATCACATTCTCCCTCCCGGGGTAAAGATCGTTCCCTTCATCGATCGCAGCGATCTTGTTCATTACACTTCCCATACCGTACTGCACAATCTGACCGAAGGAATGATTCTGGTTTCGATCATTCTGTTCTTGTTTCTGGGCAACGTTCGCGGAGCCCTCATTGTCGCAATAACCATTCCGTTTTCGCTGTTGTTTGCCTCGATCTGCCTGGATCTGAATCACATTCCTGCCAATCTCTTGTCTCTGGGCGCGCTCGATTTTGGCATGGTGGTCGACGGCGCGGTGGTGATGATCGAAAACATCGTGCGCCATTTAGGCCACAGTCATGGCAATTTCAAGACGCCCGCCGAACGAATTAGCGATGCTTCCCACGAAGTGCAGCGGCCGGTGTTCTATGTGATTGCGATCATCATCACCGCGTATCTACCGATTTTTACCCTGCAGCGCGTAGAAGGCCGGCTATTTCACCCGATGGCTTGGACGGTGGCTTTTGCCCTGCTAGGTGCTTTGTTTTTCTCGATTGTGGTGGCTCCGGTTCTGGCCAGTTTTGCCTTCGCCAAGGGAGCCCAAGAGTGGCATAACCCGATCATGAGTTTCTTGACGGTTCGCTATCGCAGCGCCGTGCGCTGGGCCCTGCACCATCGCGCGATCACGGTCGGCACCGCGGGCCTGGCCGTGCTGATGGGAGCTTTTCTCGCCTCTAGTGGCATTATCGGCTCGGAATTCCTGCCGCATTTGGACGAAGGCGCCATCTGGGTCCGCGGCACTCTTGCGCCCAGCACCGGTCCCGCCGAGGGGATCCGGGTAGCCAATCAAGCCCGAATCATCCTCTGCTCCTTTCCCGAGGTTCCCCAGTGCACGAGTCAAGTCGGGCGCCCGGACGATGGAACGGATACGACCGGATTCTTTAATACGGAATACTTCGTGGATCTGAAGCCGAAAGCCGAGTGGCGGCCTGTCTTTCACCAGGATAAGGACGAATTGATCGCGGCTATGAATCGCGAGCTCAGCAAAATCCCGGGCGTGGTCTGGGGATTCTCCCAACCCATCGAGGACAACATGGAAGAGGCGGTGAGCGGCGTCAAGGGAGAACTGGCAACCAAGATCTATGGCGACGATCTGAAAGTCTTGGAAGACAAAGCCGACGAAATCGTTGACCTCATGCGTGGTGTCCAGGGAATTGAGGACCTGGGAATCTTCCGCCTGCTCGGCCAGCCCAATCTGAACGTGACGGTGGACCGCGGTCAAGCCGCTCGTTATCAGATCAACGTCGCCGACGTCGAGGATGCGATTCAGACGGCGGTCGGAGGTAATGCCCTTACCCAAGTCCTGCAAGGAGAGGCCCGATACGATCTCGTGATGCGCTACCTGCCACAATACCGGGACACCCAGGAGGCTATCGAGCGAATTCGCCTGCTTTCACCCACTGGTGAACGAGTGTCGCTCGCCCAGCTATGCAAGATCAAAGAGGAAGACGGCGGCTCGGAGATCTATCGCGAAGGCAATCGGCGTTACATCGCCGTGAAATACAGTGTTCGGGGCCGCGACCTCGGGAGCGCAGTAGAAGAAGCAATGCACAAGGTTAATGATAAGGTGAAACTCCCGCTCGGATATCGTATCGACTGGGAAGGGGAATACGAAAGCAAGAAGAGAGCCAACGCTCGCCTTCTCATCGTCCTGCCGGTAACGATTTTCATTATCTTCATGATCCTTTACACCATGTTCAGTTCCTTCAAGTGGGCTGCGCTGATCATGGCCAACATTGCGCTTGCGCCGATTGGCGGCCTGTTTGCTCTCTTGCTCACCGGCACAAATTTCAGCGTCTCCTCGGGGGTAGGTTTCCTAGCTCTGTTTGGCGTGTGCGTACAGACCGGAGTCATCATGCTCGAGTACATCAATCAGCTTCGAGCCCGGGGTTACACGATCGAGGATGCGGCCGTAGAGGGTGCCGTGCTGAGACTGCGCCCCATCATGATGACCATGCTGGTAGCCACTTTGGGATTGTTGCCCGCGGCGGTTTCCCATGCCATCGGCTCGGACTCCCAGCGCCCATTTGCCATTGTCATCGTCGGCGGTCTGATAGCCGCCCTGGTCATGAGTATCTTCTTACTGCCGACCCTGTACGTGTGGATCGCCAGTGATCAGGATGTGCTCCCGGCAGGAAACGAGATGTTTGAAGAGGAGATCTGAGCACCGCTTGGCCTCCACTGGCCCTTGGCTGCGACACGAGGCGGATGGGGCTCAGGGCGCGTCCTTGCTGCGCGGGGCACGGGACAATTCCTATCTTCATCGCGATATCACTTACTCGCCTCGCCTAGCGCATTCTCGTTTGACTATGACTAGCAGGTAGGCGAAAATTAAAATATCTTCAGTCACGAGTGGGCCTGTGGCGCAGTTGGGAGCGCGCTTCCATGGCATGGAAGAGGTCGTCGGTTCGAACCCGACCAGGTCCACCAATTTCTCAAACCACTTAGCGGACCCACCTCGAAGCGTTTGGCCGGAAATTGGCCGGAAATTTTTAAGAAGCCTCCGCCATTTTTGGCTTCAGCCTCAGTTCTTGGTTGATGGCCGCCACCGTCGCTTTCACGCTGGCGGAAATTTCCTGCAGTAAACGTCCGTAGTGGTCGATAGCCGCGAGTGCCGCAATAGGCCCTGGATGTCCTTGGTGTCCCTTTCGTTTGCCCCAGCGTTGCAATCGTGCCGGATCACCTGAAAGGTTAGCTTCGGCAGTCCGCAGTCCTCCGTCAGCTTGCGGCGTCAAAACTCGCTCGTTCTTTGAAAGAACAAACAGACGGTAATCCGATCCTGCTTCTCGAGTCGGGGCAGGTATTGCCTTCGTTTTACATCACGTGCTCGGCTACAGGTGGTGACGTAAATTCGTCTGTGTAAAAGCGAAGAGGGTGTAAGTTGGTTTTTTGCTGGCAAGCGAAAACCAAATCCTTTAGAAAAGGAGCCTTACACCCAATGGCGAAAGTAACACCGATTACTGAGCATTTCCAACATTTTGTCCAGGACCGGAAGGAGAGCTTCTGGGGCGACCTGGAGGGACGAGTCAAGGAAGCGGCGCAAAGGTACTTCGCTCTGCTGTCGGAGCGGCAACGCGATTTTTACATGGTGAGTCCGCGTTACGGGCGAAGTGGGGAGCGCCAGGATTATCGCAATGGGTATTACACCCGAGATTTTGTCACCAAGTTTGGAACGCTGCGCCTGCGGATGGCACGGACGCGGAAGCGGGGGTTCTTGCCGGAGGTAGTGAAAAAGTTTCAACGGCGGGCGGAAGAGGTCACGTTGATGATTCGCGAGGCTTTCCTGCGAGGCATCTCGACGCGGCAGACGGGGCGGGTAGTGGCTACCCTGACCGGAGAGGTGGTCAGTGCACAAACCGTGTCCCGCATCACCCAGGCGCTGGACCAGGCGGTACGGGAATTTCACCAGGCGCGACTGAGTGACCAGTACGCGTACTTGTTTCTGGACGGGGTAAGTCTGCGGATGCGACGTCCGGAGGGGCGTAAGCGGGTACACATGTTGGTCGCCTATGGGATACGACGCGACGGTACGCGCCACTTGTTGGCTTTCATGCGCAGCAAGGGCGAGAGCCAGGCAGAATGGGAGGGTCTGCTGCAGGACCTGTATCGGCGCGGGCTAGAAGGTAAAGAGTTGCTCCTGATCGTCACCGATGGGTGTGCCGGCCTGGCGGCGGCGATTCAGACCGTGTATCCACGGGCGCGACACCAGCGCTGCTGGGTGCACAAGATGCGCAACCTCCTAGAGCATGTGCGGAAATGCGATTACGACGAGGTAAAACAAGGAGCCCAAGCCATCTATCGGGCGGATAGCCGAACGCAGGCGGTCACCGCCTTTCGCCGCTTCCAGGCTCGTTGGCGTGGCCAGTATGGTGCTATGGTGCGGCGCCTGCAACAGGATCTTCCTGAGCTGCTCTCCTTTTTCTCCCTGCCGTGTCGGTTGTGGCGGAAGTTGCGTACTACCAATGTGATCGAGCGTTGTTTCGTTGAAGTCCGGAGGAGAACTCGACCCATGGTGTGCTTTGTTAACGTGGCCAGCGTAGACCGCATCATCTACTCCATTTTTCAGCGGTTCAACTTGGAGTGGAAAAATCGCACCCTCAAGCCTTTTTACACAAGCCGCTTGACATCACCGCTACAGGCGGCAATCGCGCAGATTAGCGAGAAGGAGTATTATACACAGCTGCGAAAAGTGTACCTGGGGCTGGCCTAGCTCCAGCTGGGAGCTTATGCGATCGCCGGCAACTCGGGCAGGCCGCCCTGGCATAGAGGAAATATGTACTTGCTGAGATGGATTTGGGCTTACTTGTCCGACTGTGTTCATTCCCAGACGACGTGGCTGCACCAGAACCGATACGTGTGCTGCCTCGATTGCGGCAGAGAGATTCCGTATTCTCTCAAGTACATGCAGAGGGTTGGACAACATCGCAAGCGGAATGTATGGGACTCTCGCTCTCCGGCAACGGTGCCGATGATCATTGCGAGCGGACTACTGTTGCTAGCACCAAGTTGCGCCGTAGCCGAAACTGCACAACCTTCAGTCGTTCAGAGCCAAACCGTTTGCGGGGATGACAACATCAGGCCAACAATGGTGATTGGCTTCGTCGGCGGTTTCGTACATCAAGACGACCTCCGCCACTCGGAAGTTCAGCTTGCGAGGCGTTTGCAGGAAACATGTGGTGACCGCGTAACGGTTGAAGTTTTCAGGAACCGGCAAGAAGAACAGGCCCGCGTTGCGATTCTCGAGTGGTTGAACAGCGTTGAACATTTTTCGGACAAAACACCGCAGCGGCGGATCATATTGTTCGGTCATAGCTGGGGTGCTTCAGCCGTTGTCTATCTTGCTCGAGAATTGGAGCACGATGGCATCCCTGTTGGGCTGACAATTCAGGTAGACAGCGTGCGTAAGCACGGGCAAGACGATTCCATCATTCCGGCAAACGTCGGCGAAGCAGTTAATTTTTATCAGAGTAAGGGCATGATTCACGGCCGCGCGAAGATTGTTGCGGCTGATCCTTCTCGCACTGCCATCGTCGGCAATTTCAATTTTACTTATCAAAAAGAACCTGAGGGGTGCCATACCTACCCGTGGTACGACCGGCTCTTCTTCAAGGGCCACACCTCCATCGAGTGCGATCCACGCGTTTGGTCGCAGGTTCAGAACCTTATCGAGGCGCGCCTGAGGCCGTCCTCTCATAGCACAGATACTGAAGTTGCATCCGCATTTCACTGAGAGCATTCATGACAATAACTCCGCAAAAGCCTTCTGCATATCGAAGCCGGTCTCGACAGTTTCACGCGCCGGAGGCGGCACGCGGGTCATGGGTGTCACTCACGGCCAAAAGAATACTTGTTCCATCATCTTAGGCGCATACCTCTCCATAAACCTCTCGCCTTTGTCACGGGGGATGGGCAAGCGACCCTCAGTCTGTCGGTCCTTGGGGCATCCCTGGGCCGCGTTGTCACTTACCAGATGTGCCCATTTGTGGATCGTGAAGATGAATCCCGCTCCAGTTGAGGGAAATGGCATGGAAGAGGTCGTCGGTTCGAACCCGACCAGGTCCACCAATCCTTCCAATCAGTTGCAATGAATCCTCGACGCACTTTGGTAGCATTTGGTAGCAAATTCTCTCTGGAATCTCCTGCATGTACACGTCCGTGGTGGTCGCGGTCCGCGAGTGCCGGAGCAGTCCCTGAACGTCTTTGACCGTGCCCTTCTTCTGCGCCAGCGTCGTGATCGTTCGCCGGATCACTTGGAAGGTTAGTTTCGGCAATTCCAACTCATCGGCTAGCTTGTGTAACACTCGCTTGCGGTAATTGCCGGTGTCCAGGAAGCCGCCATTGGCATCGGAGAAACCAGCACCTTCACACCAAGCCAATCCCTCTGGCGGCGAGCGTTCGCCTCACAGCATTTGAAGTTCTGGTCATGCACATGTGATTCGTCCGCTGCCACTCGATGCACCACCGTCCGCCCGTTATCTGCACCCAAAACGGTAGCTCTGGTTGCCTGCCCTACACGCTGGATCTCCGAGTTGGCGAGTAAGATAGCGAGCGGTTATAGATTATAGTTTTCGCCTCGTCATTTTCGGGGGTCGGCATGAATACTGGCTTCGTCGGCATCGGCAGCATGGGCGGTATGCTCGTCCGAGTGCTCCTGCGCTCCGGCGTGTTGACACCGCAAGAAGTCTGGGCGGCGAATCGCTCGCAAGCGAAAGTTGATGCGCTCGCATCGGAGTTTCCCGGCATCCATATTGCGAACTCCAAGCAACTCGCAGCCAAATGCGATCTGATTTTTCTCTGCGTCAGCGCGGCTAATGTGACTGTAGCCCTCGCGCAGATGAATGGTGAACTACATCCCGCCCAGTTGCTGGTCACCACGGCCGCCGCGATTCCGTTAACAATGTTGGAAAATCGAGTGCCATGCCGTGTAGCCAAGCTGATCCCCTCCATCACGCAAGAGATCAGGGCGGGAGTCGCACTGCTGATGTACGGGACGCGATTCACACCGGAGGATCGCAATCTCTTGGAAAATCTTCTGAGGCACATGAGCAGACCGGTGGCAATTACCGAGTCATTGGCACGTCCGGTAATCGGACTCACGTCGGGAGGCCCGGCGCTCTTGGCTTACTTGTTGCAGTCCATGGCGGATGAAGCCGTGCGCAGCAATGCCGAGCTTTCACCGATACTCGCTCGCGAACTGGTGCAGGAAACCGCACATGCGACAACGAGACTCTTCAGTGAAGCAAACATGACGACCGAAGAAATAATCCGCCGAGTAGCGGTTCCGGGCGGTATGACTGCACTCGCTCTTGAGATTCTGTCACAGCATGTTCCTGAAGCGTGGCAGACCGTCTTCCGAAAGACTGGGGAGCGGGAAACCAAAGCTCGTGAATCCTTCGTCCTTTAGCAGTGTTCCCGACTCGCCGTCAGGTTGTCTGCCGACCCACGAACCAATCTCTGTGTTTTTGGTCACTGCATCCCGGTGGCTCACGTCAGAACATTGACGGTAGGTCGTGCTGTGTCCCGATTGAAGAGGGTATGAGCTTCGTCAACTGCTACGAGGATGCGAACCGTGCCGACGCATACGCATGGCTCGAATTCGCAAACACGTACTATCTCGCCTACCGTGATCTACCAGCCATCATTTCCCAGCATGTCGCGGGTACGAAGGCGCTTGATTTCGGCTGTGGCACAGGCAGATCATCCCGCTTCCTGCAAAAACTTGGCTTCGATGTGATTGGCGTTGATGTCTCGGAGGACATGCTACGGATCGCACGCGGCATCGATTCCTTCGGCGATTACCGCCTTGTCCCCGGCGACAACCTGAGCGAATTTGGTGTTGGAACCTTCGATCTCGCGCTCTCGGCGTTCACCTTCGACAACATTCCTGCGGCGATGAAGGTGAGAATCTTTGGCGACCTTCAAAAACTGCTGACGCCAAAGGGGATTATTGTGAATCTGGTTTCATCCCCTGAGATTTACCTTCACGAATGGGCTTCCTTCACTACGAAGGATTTCCCGGAGAATTCCGCCGCTCGGAGCGGTGATGTGGTGCGCATCATCGTTACAGACCATCAGGACAGACGACCAGTCGAGGACATCGTTTGCACAGACGAGGCTTATCGAATGATCTATCGAGACGCAGGACTGGAAGCCACTGCGATGGTCAAGCCGTTGGCAAAGGGCGACGAACCCTACAAATGGGTGAACGAAACGAGAATAGCGCCATGGGTGATTTACGTTTTGAAACGGGCATCGTGACACAGCGTCCGTAGTGGAGTAGACCGCAGTTATAGGCAGGATGGAGGACTCGATGGGGCCGCTTGGACATTTCTCGGTGGGATTGGCAGCGAAGCCTGCGGTTGGAGTCCTGTTATTAGCCACATCGGTTTTCTTCTTCGAAGTTCAATAGGTCGACCACTACAACCTTGCTACTGGATTTCAGTTTGCTATCGAGCGTCGCCGGACTGATATGAGCAGTGGCTCGCCCGCTTGCCGATCGGGGCAGGAGGCGTTTCCCGCGGTTGGGAAACACTGCACGGAAATGGTGCGGAAGCATGGACACCGAGCGTGAAGCTGAGGATTCCATTGGCCGCCTTTAGAGTCAACTACTTAGCGGCTTGCGGTGGTCGTTGGCGGCCTGCTTATGATGCGTTAAAGCCAGCGGGCCTATGGCCTATGACAGTGGATATTTGCTCTATGTAGTGGAACAGACCCTAATGGCCCGGCCATTTGATGTAAACAGGATGGAATTCGCTGGGGATGCCGTGCCAGTGGCTGAGGGAGTGCAGGTGAACTCGATCTTCAGTGATGCGGTGTTCTCGGCTTCGGGAAACGGCGTGCTGCTCTACCAGACAGGGGATGCATTTAGCCAGCGTAAGTTGGAAGTGGTGGATGCCACTGGGAAGACATTGGGCAAACTTGGCGAGCACATGTTTTTCACCGCTGGGCTGCGGATCTCGCCCGAGGGGAAGCGTGTGGTCTACGGCATTATCAACCCAAGCAATGGCCAACAAGACTTGTGGATCCAGGACATCGCTTCCGGGACCCGGACACGGCTCACGGTGGACACGAGGCGCAGCGCGGGACCGGCTTGGTCGCCCGGTGGCGAGAGGATCGCGTACCAATCGAGCCGCTCCGGCAAACCTGTCCCGTACGTGGTGCAGGCGAATGGCATGGGGGTGGAGCAAAAGCTAGCGTGGGAGCCGAAGTCGCGGCTTATCCCAACGACTGGACCCCAGATTCGAAGATCATAATCATGCAGGAAAGTGGGGAGGGTGGGAAATTCCGTCTGGTGCTCGTGCCCGCGGAAGGTCATGCGGGAGCGTCGCCACTGCTGGAGGTGCCCGGCGCCAATGTCACCGCGTCGCGGCTCTCGGCCGACGGGCACTGGATTGCCTATCAATGCGACGTGTCAGGAAAGACCGAGGTGTACGTTTCTTCTTTTCCCAAGCCAACCGGCAGATTGCAGATCTCGCAGTCAGGCGGGCAGTCCCCAGTCTAGAACCGCGGCGGAAAACAGCTCTATTATTTTGATCCCGACGGAAGCATGATGGCTGCCGAATTGAAGGAAAGTAACGGTTCGTTGCAAGTCGCGTCGCGGCGAAATCTGTTTCCGATCAAGTTTGCTTTCAACGATAGCTACGACGTCTTCCCGGATGGAAACCGATTCCTGCTTAACCTCGATGTCACTCCCGGGACTCCCACTCCGCTTAGCCTGGTGGTCAACTGGCCGGCGGAGTTGAAGAAGTAGGGTCGATGTGCTGCCCGGACCGCAGCCGATCCTCCCCTCGGTATCTGGGCAGGTCGTTCTAGACGGGCCCCGACGCCAATAACCTGCACTCCTTACCTGTGAACCTTACCTGCGTTACCGTTACAAAAACCCAAGAAGACCGTCCTCTGGGCGTTGTGTTTCTTAATCGGGGTTAAATGGCATAGAAGAGGTCGTCGATTCGAACCTTACCAGGTCCACCACCTCCCTCGATAAGTTGGTTCCCGTTGCCACGAAACGTGGCCGAAATCCTGATACCTATCGGTTAACGGCCTTACACCTAACTCCTAGAATACGTGCTGGGCTGTATCCCCTTTGAAGATCATCGAATGCAGCGTACGCTGATTCGCGGCGTTGAACCGGAACGATACTTCGTCCCGCGTTGCTTTTTGTGCCAAGGGCACGAGCTGGCACTTTACCCGCGCTTCTGCTGGCTTCGGGGTGTTCAGTTGTTTAAACACCATGATGTGATTCGCGCCCTCCATGGTGTGGGTCACCTTGTAATTGCCGGCTGGCAGTAAGACCTCACCGACCAATGTCGGTGCCGTCAGAGTCAGGCTGCGGCTGTCGGCAACTCCAAACTGGTTCTTCGCCTGGGCGAGAAGGCTGAGCCCAAGTACACACATCGCCGCTACAACTAAAAGCTTGAATGAACGCATAAACCCTCCATTACAGTCCTGCCTAAATAAAATGATAGGAGCGCAGCAGCTGTTTTCCCGCGTCACCCCTCACCGCAGCGTGTGATTGATGAACATACAATCGGCTGAGGGTTGCCTAGCCGGGTCGGCGGACGAGGACGGCTACTGGCTTTTGCAGATTGCGTGGAGTTAGCCAACGTCATGCAAGCGAGGTTGAAAGCCTAAGTGCAGCGCCACCAACGTAAACTTGGTCTTCCTCATCGGGGTGAATAGGGCGAATGCGTACGTTGATATTGAAACCGCGTTTACGGGCCTCACGCACGAAGGAGGCTCCGGGAACTGCCACCTCCAGCGGCCTCGAGCCAACTGGAATTTCACCCCTCGCCATCATTGCCGCCACAATCGATGCGTGCCACCCGGTCAAACGCTGCATTGCGGTGAACCCTGTCGCGGGATGCTGGTCGGCGGCTGCTGGAATCACCCGCCTTCGGTAGGGCGCGTTTCCCAGAATACCCCCGAGGCCGAATTTTGAATTACACATTTTTTTGACCAAGGCCCCTTGATGAAGATTTCGACGAGTCCGGCTGGAGAGGCCGCGGGGCGCGTTTTGAAATGAAGTTAGAAGGCTCCGCGGGATGGGTGGTTTTTGCTTCGGGTCGATGGGACCCAGGCACCCATTACCTGGCAGAGGACCCAAAGCACGCATCGAGCAGCTCGGCTTGCGCGAAGGACTGCGCGTGGTGTGCGGATGATGGTGCGGGATGCGTCCAGCCTGCTCGATCGCGGCGGCGCACAGAATGAAAGGTAGGAGGTTCCGCGGGATGGATCCCCCGCCAACTGACCGACGACCAGCTTACAGCTGGTGGCCGCAGGAAAAAGTTGTGATGGGATGCGCAACGCTAGCCGACTCGAAAGCCGAACTTCGGGTCAAGTAACCGGCACGACCCCGTGGGACGACCGTATGGGACTGGCATTTTTCACCAATGTTTACGAGGGTTAGGAGCGATTTTCGCGGTTTGACAATGTCGTCGAGACGACCGAGTGAGCACGTCCGGTCGGAGATCCCCGACCCTGGTCGGAGATCCCCGACCCTCAATCAAAGGCGGGCGAAGCATGCTTTCGGGCAACCAGGTAGGTGTGACCCCGGAGGAGATGATTTCGTCGCTCGACTCCGGCATCAGCATCCACGATCTGCTCGCCTTCCTTGCCGCAAAGTCGTCGGTAGCCGCGTAAAGCTATAGAGTCAGTGCTCTCCTGCTCTGCTACCTGAGAGCGATGCGGCTTTCTCTTCCAGCGTTCGTACAGCATCCACGACCGTGCCATCCGCGAAAACGGGCGATGCACCCCACATTGCTTCTTTCCCGTAGAGTGCAGCCAAATCCCACAGTCTGCCGCTACGCTGGCAGCAGGTAGGCGCGGTGGAAAGCTGCTGGCGCAACTGCTCCGCTACGAGATAACCTTCGTCCCAGTATTGAATAACTCGCGTGTCCGAAATTCGGGATTGAACCATCCCACTCGGTCGTGACCAATCTGTCGGTAGCATCGGTTCCCACACCACTAGAACACGGATCGGCAGTGAATGCGCTTGCTCCAGCAGTTTTTCGATTGCGGAAGCCCCCCGCAAGCAGGTCGGTCAGGTCGGCGAGAGCAGCAGCACCAGCCGGACTTTGCCTGACGCCCCGTCGAAATCACTCCTGAACCTCGCGATGTTGGACTCGGAAAGCGATGTCAGCGGCGGCTGACCCGGTGGGGTGCGTTGTGAACCCCAAAAATACCAGAGAATTAAGAGCGTGGCGATGATCCCTGCCAGCCACAGGACGTGCTTGATGTTCACCATTGCATCCCACCCGGCGATCAGGCTCGCGATCAGTTGCGGGAAAAGGACGACAAGAAGAACGATGACAGCAGCTACCCAGAACATTGCGACGCTCAGCGGGCTGCGCCTCGGGCACTGAGTGCGCCTCACGTATAACTGAATGAAGCCCAGAACCAGCAGGACGCCAGCACTGGCGAGCAGCCAAGGACGGGCTGCCTGCAACCACAGGCTTGCCCCAGCTAATCCCAACGCTCCGAGGAAACCAAGCGGCAGGCAGCAAGCCAAGGTCGAGAGCGCTGCAATCACGGCTGCTACGGGGGTTGCTCGTTCTGCTGCTCTCATCCGAATTTCACTCCTTCCGCTTCGCTGGTCGCCGCATTCGGAGTAGCATGCGCATTGATCGGCGGCGACCTACTTAATTAGCGCAGTCTGGGAGGCGACAGCGAGCCACTTGCCATTGCGCTTCACAAAAACATCAGTCCACACGTAATGGTTGCTGGACTTCTTGCCGTCCTCCACGGTTACTTCGTCGTCGGTGCCCGTGACCACGGCAGTGTCGCCGAAGACGCGCACGTTCATGTCGCCCAGCGTGGCGGATGTTGTCTGGGCGCTCTTGATCTCGGCGGCTCTTTCTGCCTTGGTCTGGCGCTTACCGTCTGGGGTGATGGCGACCCAGTCATCGGCCACAATTTTCTCGAATGCCGCAGCATCGTGATTTTTCTCAGTATTCAGCCACTCCTGTTCTATGGCTTGCAAGCTCTGCGAGATGGCGGCATCGGAATCGACTTTAGGCTGCTGCGCCTGTACCGGCACAATAGCGGGAAGAACCAGACTGAGGAAGCAACCGAGAATAATGAGTCGTCGTGGCATATAACGAGGCTCCAGCAATGGTCGTGCGGCAGCCGTAAGTGTACTCTTGTTGGCAGTGTCCCTGTGGGAACTTGACACTGGGTCGGCTGCTAGAATTCTCCCTGCCATGACCAAGCAGCACTACTTCTTCCACTGATTGAACAGATTCGAGATTCACCTTGATGCAGGTTTCCGGCGTACGCGCCAAGTGACCCCACCTGATTCGGGGTTAATGAGCATAATCACGATCCACGCCACTCAGGCAAGCCCAAGCGCTCTTAGCCGATCACGATGGGCACGCACGAACCATTCTGCGACGAGTGGTCGGTACTCTCGTTGTGGATGTCGAGGAGAAGCTGGAAGAAGTCCCCTACCGTGGTGCCGCTGCACCGCGCCGCACCGCAGTGACAGGGCCACGCTGTACCTCCCGTGATATTGATGTTGTAGTCGCAGGTAACCTCCTCGCCCGCCGCAATATCGCGGCGGGCCACGAGGAACGGGCGGTCGCCCTCGTAGAGCACATAGGCATTGGGGTCGCAACTGTGATTGACGTGTCGATCCGGGTAGCCCAGTAGGACGATCCTGCCATTGGGGTAATCGCAGTGGCTCGCTCACCGAGTTCTTCCCGCAACGGCGAGGTGGGCGTGACCTCCCGCACAACGTTGATCTGGCGAATGCGTTGCCCAGCACAGAACGGTCGGGCTGCAAAGAGTCCCAAGCCTTCAATGGGGGATGCCCTAACCTCGACATCGCTCATGGGGGGCACTCCTGCTACGCCCGTTCCGACAGCATCGTGTGCAAGGTCAAGTCTTGCTCTCACAGCTTAATGTGACCTCTTAATGTGACCTCGACTTGAATCCGCTGTAGGTCAGGTAGACGCCGAGGACCAGCGAAATAGTTCCGTACAGGTAGAAAAGTTGCTGGTAGTGAAGCTGCCCAAGGAAAAGACCCGCTTCCATCTCAGGCGGCAGGAATAAAAACAATAGGCTCTTGATGAGCGTTATCCAGCCGACTAGGGTGACAACAACCGCGAGCGCACTCCCCGACCAAACATTATGGGCGAGAGCCATCGCCAGTCCAGCGGTCAACGTGATTATGCCGAGGGTCAACATCAGCGACGGGTTGTGCAGAAGCGCGGTCACGGTCTCCACGGTGAGTTGTCTGCGAGTCATCATGGATAGGGCGACGAGAATGCAGTACAGTCCGACTAGTCTGCTAAGAAAAAGTGTGCGCGACGACATGTGCCGTCCGAACGAATCAAGGATTGTCTGCCAAGCCTTTGTCAACGACGCAGGACAGGCGAGACTACGAAGTCTTAGCCGCCTTCCGCCATTGGCGCTCCGCCTCACGACGTATCGCTGGCAACAGCAGCCAGCGGATCATCGCCATGCCGATGCCAAAGCGATGCAAATACCGCCGGAATTTAGCTTGAGCCTCCCCGTCGGTTGCCACGGCGCGGGTCTCTGTCGCAAATCGACAATGCGCTTCGCCAAGAGGCTCCGCCTCTAGAGTCCAGATGATCTTCACTTGATTTGGCTCAAAGTACTGCACGAACTGTGGAGGCGGAATAGGCCTCATCACCACATCCGCCAGCCACGGCTGACACACGGTGCCTGCCACAAACCAGCGATTAGGTTTCTGGGCGAGGACACCCCAGCCCATTCCCAGCATCACCGGGACAAAGCCGCAAGACCAATCGGGTGCTGTCGCCTTAGCGCCTAGGATCACCTCGCGCAGCCAGAAAATCGCGCGAACCAGTGGTGTGCGACTCAAGTCGAATGTCTGTGAGGTTTCAAGTACCAGAGCTGCTGGAGCACGAACCACAATCTTGTGGCGAATTCGCAAATCCGGATGAGGGATGAACCGGTCGAGCGGGGGCGCTACCGAATGTGTTTCTGGCATACTCAAGGCACTCATCAAGATCGTCTCACAGCGAGGCTTCCTTGAGTCTCGCCCGTTTTGCGTTGTCAGTCAGCATTATCCCGCCCTCGTTCCGTCCGGCACAGGAGATTCGGGCGTTGCCAGCACAGGAGTAATTCCATCCGAATAGCCGATGTCGAAGAGCATTCCTTCGGAGACCAAACCTGCCATTTTCCTTGGCGCAAGGTTCACGACGAATAAAGCCTGCTTGCCTTCGATCTCGCGGGGATTTGCCCGCTCCCGTTTCATCCCAGCGAGAACCGTGCGCATGTGGTCGCCGAAGCTGACTTCTAGCGCAACCAACTTCTCGGAATCGGGGACATCGGTCACAGTCAGGATTGTCCCCACACGGATGTCGATTTGGTTGAGAAGTTCTGGAGAGATCGCGGGCTTAACCTGCGCGGGCCTCATGCGGCAATTTTTCTTCGGCGCATGGCTCGGCACGTTCTATCGCAGCAGAAGCGGCATGGCGGCAAGCACCGCGAGCATCACATAGTAGACCGTTCCCGCAACCGGGTCTAGGCTGGCAAGGTACCTACGAATCGTCAGCCGTCGAAGCCGAAGCATCAACCCGAACTCAGCGACGAGCAGGAGGAGGAGTGCGATGCACCCCATCCCAAGTCGCGCAAATAAGCTAGGCGGAACAGCGAGGCGCAGAACTATCCACCGCGCAACGACAATGGTGACCACGAATATGATCGGTGTTTCCATCAATTCAGCTGTCCTCGTGCCGACGCGTGGGACGACCCACAGCGTGCGGACAGTTCCGAGGGCGAAGCCCGCCCCAAACACCAGAGCAAAATAGACCACCCCAGCTTCTATCGTCTGCATGTCACTCGCTGCTCAGCCTGCGACATCGGCTCGCTGTCGATGCGAAGTGGTGCGAAGCGTACCATTGGGCATGAGCCGAATACGCCCAGAATAGCTCGACACACCACAATGATCACTTGTCTGTTGGTGTTGTGTGCCCTCGTTTTTCAGCGGGTGAAGGATGAAACGCGAAGATTTCGTCAAGGTTGCAGAAGAGGTTTTGGACTCGCTGCCGGAAGAGTTCCGCAGCCGTGTCGAGAACGTCGCTATCCTCGTCGAGGATTAATATTGAGGCGGTCTGCTCCAATGAGGCAGAAGTTCGTCATCAAATTCGCCAGACTCTCATGCACGAAGCTGACCCATGTTGGACCCAAGACCGAAAAACCCCACGAGGTCACGATCTGGTTCGTTCTGGATGGCGACAGACTCTACATCGGCACCGCTAACGTGAACCGCCAGTGGGTGTGCAACGTCCAGAAGACGCCGAAGATCAGGCTGTCCATCGGCGGCGAAACGTTTGACGGCGCTGTCCGTTTCCTCGCCGACCGCACCGAGCACGAACACGCCATGGCTGCCATTCGGCGAAAGTACTGGATGTACGTGCCAATCATGGCGCTGGGACGGATTCTCACCGCCATGGGCGTGATGCGCGACAACGCGGTATCGTTCGAGGTCACATTGTCCTGAAAGGCACGGCGGAGCCATTGCAAGAAAGGGGACGTATACAGACTGTGTTAGACTGCAACAGTCATTTCTAGCAACCTTCCGCCACCCATCCTCGGCGACGGTTTCTTGCGAAAATCTGACGGAGACGTCGGTGAGCAAGGAACCGCTTATGGCAGCGGATTCGTTCCGCGTTCTTGTGGTAGCGGATTACGCGCCCTTTTGTCGTTTCGTCTGTTCCACACTTCAGAAACAGCCAGAGTTGCAGATCATCGCCGAAGCATCGGATGGCTTTGAGGCGGTTCAGAAGGCGAAAGAACTGCAACCGGACAACCCGAGGGGCTCGACACGCTAAGCCGAAAAATCGCAAGCGCCGCATTGGCTGTTCGCATCGCCGTGGGAAGTAGAACGCCAACCGCTGAGCTATACGTACGTTTGGGAAACATTGGATGCTGCATCACAACGGGCGAACATTGGTCACACCAGCTCGCATGTGTTCCGCCACACCTACCGCACCTGGCTTGATTCCATTGGCAGTCCCATTGGAGTGCAGCAACGCCTGATGTGCCACTCCGACATCCGAACCACCATGAACGCGTCTATGGGGATTCTTTGCCAGCCGATGAGCGCGAGGCCCACGAAAAGCTGGTTAGGATGGCGGTAACTGATCGCAAAGTGATCGCAAAACGCTCTAACTGATTGAAAATCTGGGGTGGGAGATGGGAATCGAAAACACGGCGGAACGCCGTTCCAAGGACTTGCAGGTCCCTTTACGTTCCCCAAGGCCACTTTTAAGCTCTTGATTCCATAGGAAATTGATTTCGCTTGGTTTCGCGCGGCCGGCGCGGTTTGTCCTTGAGGCCATGGGGCAACGGCGGGACTTTCACGGCCATGTACAGGCTGGCGCGTAGCAACGCCGAGCATTTGTTGCGTGAGGCCGAGATTCTCTTCGAGAGGAAGAGGTTCGCGCGCCTATTTCCTGGCCCTCACGGGGCTAGAGGAGATTGCGAAGGCCCAGCTCGCCGCCGACGTGTGTACCGCGAAAAATCATTGTAATGATATGCGCCACCTCGCGTCTTTAGGGTGAGGCCAGGAACGACCACTGGACTGAGCAGATAAAGTGCGCCTGCGGCTGGTCCCGTAACGCGGGGTGTGGGATTAGGGCTGGTCCTCAAAGGCGACGTGCGCGTTCCCCCGCCAGGGTAAACGTCAATTCCCTGCCATTAAGGCTTGCAGAGCAACCACCTTGTCGTTGCCTACGGCGATTGTGCATCTGAACTTCTTCCGGTTTGACCATGACGCTTCCCGGTCCGTCGGCAGAGGGAAAATCCCTCAAATGCCATTGAGGTAGGATCGCTCGATTCCAACGAAAGAAAGTTCCTGATGTTTACGCACGCCGGTGCGGCGTATGCAGCCGGTCACATTTTTTTCCTGCGGCAGAACACCTTGATGGCCCAGCCCTTCGACCCAAAGCATTTAGTGTTCACCGGTGACGCCTCGCCGGTTGCCGATCCCGTGCTCGAAGACACGGGGACGGTTAGGAGCGTGTTCTCCGTGTCCGACAGAAGCACTCTCGCCTATGTGGAGGGCTCCAGCGCCGCTGCCCGGAAGCTCATTTGGGTGGATCGGGTTGGAAAGAATGTTGCAGAGATAGAAGGAGCGGAAGCTTACCTTTGGCCTAACATCTCGCGCGATGGAAGGAAGATGGCGTACAGCCTGGAGTCGCCGGCATACGATATCGGGAGCCACGACATCGGGAGGGCTGTGAAGACACGGCTGACGTTTGGCTCGGCTGCCGCGGAAGCAAACCTCTTCCAGGTGTGGTCTCCCGACGGCCGCTGGATCGCGTACACCAGCATCCGTAGCGGAAAGTTTACGATCTGCCGCAAACCCTCTGACGGATCGGGCAGTGAAGAAGTTCTGCTCGAGGGAGCGGACCAACTCAGGTATCCCACCGATTGGTCCCCGGATGGAAAATTCCTTACCTATCGCGAACCACAGCAGGGAGTCTGGACAGTTTGGATGCTTCCCCTGACCGGGGAGCGCAAACCTTATGCGTTCCTACACTCCCAATTCTCTCAATCGTATGCAGTCTTCTCGCCGGATTCAAAATGGGTTGCCTACTGCTCCAACGAGTCTGGCGAATTTAAAGTCTATGTCGTACCCTTCCCGGGTCCGGGCGGTAAGTGGCAAGTGTCGCCCGGGGCTGGCTGCACTCCGCGCTGGCGTGCCGATGGCAAGGAGCTGTTCTATTTGAGCATGGACAATAAAGTGATGTCCGCCGACGTCAAGGCGAGTGGATCGAGTTTCGAGGTCGGTGCCGTGCACACGCTATTCGAGACTCGGCCCTACTCTACCTTTGGAAGTTACGATGTTACGTTGGACGGACAACGATTTGTGATGGTACAAGATACGGAACAATCCAGCGCCGCTATCACGCTGGCGGTCAACTGACTGGCGGAGTTGAAGAGGAAATGGGCCCACTGGAAGCGACGCCGAAGAGTAGGCTACTTCCGCGAGCACAAGTATTGGATTCCTAAACCAGAACTTCGGCCAGCGCGATGCACGACCAAGTTGTGATGCTGGCTCTGGCGCTTGCCCTCGGGGCGATTCTTATGGTGCCCCTGTTTGGGCTGGTGCGACGCCTGGGAAAAAGTTGGTGGGTCTGGGGTGCGCTTCTGGGTGGCGGCCATTCACCCACGTCACAAACTCCCAGCGCAGCCGACCTCGCTGGCCAAGGGTGAAGTGGGCATTTCTGCAGCCGCTCCGTCCTTACCGCAAGCTGCTAGCTGAGAGAGCGCGGGACCCAACCGGTCTTGCCTCAGTAAGGGGCGCTGCCCCTTGGGACCCCGCCCACTCGGCACCATCAGAGAAATCGAACTACGGAACGAAATTGCGGCAAAAGAAACCGGATGCTTGAGCGAAGTCCTAACCGCTATGGTCCTTCCCATTACCCTTTGGCGAGCACTCTGCGACCGTGCGCCGGGGGAGTGAGAAATGGGATGTTCAAGCATCCGGATCGCACACGTATCTACTTTTATGTCGCGCACCCCCGGTTACAGCGGATTGTGGAGGCCGCTTCCCCTAATTCTACAGACAGTTCGGGCGTTGCGTGCTACGAACTTACCTAACGCACCTTCGAAACGAAGCAGGTCGCCCCTCCTGCCACTCCCTCGAGTTCTTTGAGATCGCCCGTCGAGGTCCGATCGATTACCAGCTCTGAAATGTTCTTGCCCGTAGCATCCTTGATCTGCTTCTGTTGCTCGTTTGTCAGCTTAATCGTCACGTTGCTCATTGGTTTCCCTCTCCTTCCTCGGTTCGAAACTCGGGATGCTGGCTTTGGGTACTTTACGCGGATTTTCCGACTCGACCCGCCAGGTGGGAATACTATACACCCGTGGCCCTTCCGAGGTCTTACTTTCACACTTTTCCCAAAGTTCTTGCAGTGACGTAGAACATCGTCTGCGGTGATGCTCGGCGGTCCAAGCATCGCGGGCGGAGTCAATCAGTCTTGTGCAGGGTTCGACTTAGTTGTCCAGTCCGCCAGCATGCAGATCATTTGTCGTCGTACCTCATTCCCAAGATAGTGACTTGAGATCCCACCTTGCCGGAGGCTGTCCTCAGCTGCACAAACGGAGCCAGACCGGTCGAGAGGCTGAAGAGCGTGCCGTCACCGTTCTTCCCGCCTATGTTCGTTCTCCCATCGTCAACGAAACAAGGCTGACCACTTAAACACTCACGCGATCTGACGAGTTTAGGGTACCAGGCGAGAAGCTGAAAGAAGCCCTCCAGCAAGGGGATCTTGTTACGTCTGCCTTTGGTGTGGGTCGGCGCACGAGTGGCTGAGCTTGGCAGCATTTCGTCTTTTTAGGAAATGGTGTGTAATGATATCAATAGCAGTCCGGGACATAAATGAAACTCCTAGAAAGAGGTGCTCCAGTAGCCGCACTCGCGGCGGCACTATCCACGTTGGCATGTTGCATTCCCCTTGGATTTCTCGGTGCATTGGGGCTCGCAAGCTTCAGCCTATGGATTTCAGCCTTCCGATGGTGGATTTTGGGAGCCGCGGTCGTCCTGCTTGCGATAGGATTCTTGGAGCTCTACCTTAGTCGGGGCCGTTGTACAAAGCGTAGCGGCGTGTCGGTCGCTTTGTTCTGGACGGCCGTTGTGGTCATAATTATTGTGAGCTTGTTTCCCCAATTACTCGCAAACTGGATTGCGGGCTGAGGCAACTCTTTGCCAATACTCAATCGAAAGCGTGCTGCATGGCTAATTATTTCGGTTGCTGCTATAGCACTCGCATTTTTTCTGGAGCAGTATGGGCGCACGCCAAGATCACAGCCACCGTTGACTCTGGTTACTGCGAGCAATGCTGATGAATTCCGCCTAGCATTTGACGCTGCCGTGGGAGATGTGCGAGTGATACTGCTCATGTCGCCCACTTGAACAACCTGCTTGCGGGGGGCTTCCGCGGTCGAGCGAATTCTTGAACAAATCCATTCTCGGTCTCTCCGAGTATTTGTGGTCTGGGAACCGGTGTTGCCAACAGACTGGTACCGTCCGACTCGGCAGACGCTCAGCCGAGTCCCGGACCCACGTGCACGGCAGTTCTGGGACAAGCACCATTTAATCGCCAGCCAGCTCAAGCAACAACTTAACGGAAATGGTCCACATTGCTGTGAGACTGATTCGGGCATTCTGTGGGACGTGGTTGCGCTGTATTCGCAGGGTTCCAGATGGGAGGATTCGACACCAGTCCTGGACGATGGGCCGATTTATCGAGTGGCGCCAGAACTGAATAGGATGATGTCTAACCTTATCAGTGGAGATGGATGACCCAGCCCTCGGCTTGCCTTGAACTGAGGAAACCCTCCTAACTAGGCAACGTTGGTAATCGCGAGAGAGCCAACGCCGCTGGCCCGTTCGTGGACGGAGCAATGCCGAGCTTCGCTTTCTCAGGTGATTTATTTTTTCCTTCCGTTCTTCAGGACCGTTTAGCATGGAAGCTAACTTAAGGAAGGTTGGAGATGGGCCGTATCGCACAGCCCGTCGAAGTAGTACTAGTGGACTGTCGCAAAGTCGCAAAGTAACCATTACCAGTTGTTATGCTTCTAAGTTGGTATGGCGACAGACAGCGAAGTCTCCCTTACTTCGAATCAACGGTTGGGACTCAACAGCATTGCGCAATCGCGTTCTTTGCCGGCCGGTTACGTCTTTCGCGCCAAGCTCATCCTGATGCTGGCTGAAGGAGCTTCCTTCAATACGATCAAACGCCGCCTGCAAACCAGTGCTCCCACGATCATTCGCTGGAAACAGCGCTTCCTGCAATGCGGACTGGATGGGCTCGATACTTATCATCCTGGCCAGCCGGCCACAGTGCTGACTCCTGCATTGCGCGCTCGGATTCTCTCCGCCACTCGCAAGAAATCCAGCCACGGGTCCACGCATTGGAGTTGCCGCAAACTGGCGGTGATGCTCGGCGTGAGCAGAGATGCCGTGCATCGGGTCTGGAAAGAAGCCGGTCTCTAACCGCATCGTCTGGAACGTTACTTGGCAAGCGACGATCCCGAGTTCGAACGCAAGGCCGCGGATATTCTGGGCTTGTACCTGAATCCGCCACAACACGCCGCTGTGTTCTGTGTGGATGAAAAGACCGCCATCCAGGCGCTGGACCGGCTGGATCCTGTTCTGCCGCTCTCGCCCGGACGCGCCGAGCGCCACGGCTTTGAGTATTACCCGCATGGCACGCTTTCTCTGTATGCCGCGCTCGACACCAAGACCGGCCGCGTGCATGGCAAAACCACCGCCCGCCACACCAGCCTCGACTTCGTGTCCTTTCTGGAAGAGGTGGTGTCGTTGTGCCCGCCCCGGCAGGAGATTCATATCATCCTCGACAATCTCTCCGCTCATAAGACCCAACTCGTGCGTGACTTTCTCCAACGCCATCCGCGGGTACAGTTTCACTTCACGCCAACCTATGCTTCGTGGCTCAATCAGGTCGAGATCTGGTTCGCCAAGATCGAGCGCGAGGTCATTGCGCGCGGAATCTTCACCTCGGTCCCCGACCTGGCGCACAAACTTCGTCGCTACATCAACGCCTACTCTGCCAACGCTCGCCCAATCCAGTGGAAATACTCTGACCCTTCTCGGCGTCTACGCACTAACGAATTCAATGCGACAGTCCACTAGTGTCGACCTACGAGATGGGGCGTCAACCATTCGGTCTGGCTTCTCCCGCCGCGTGGTTACGACGAATCGGCGCGCCCCGGTTCGACGACTCTGGATCAACCAAATATAATCATAGGGCGACGTTTAGCCCGTCAGTGATTTTTGGTCACCGCTACGACGAATCGTGCTAGTTTGTGGTGTGGATGTGTTTTGAGTGTCGCCAAGTCGGCCCGCTTTCGAAGTTCTGGTAACGAGCAATGCAATCGGCCCTCCCAGTATTCGATCGTTACCCGCCTCGCAAGACCATTTACGATTATTTTCACCAGGCACTGCGCAACTCTCAGAATACACTAAGGGATGTTCCAAGAGAGTTGGTATCGGACAACGATGGCAATTGTGTCGCTTTTGAGGTCAGCGAGGAAGCAGGACGAATCCGCGAAGTTCGGTTCAAGTGCACGACTTGTTTCACACTGGTAGCTCTTTGTGAGCATATAGTGGAGCTCGCCTGCGGAATGACCATCAGCAAGGCCCGGGAGATCGACCGTGAATTTCTTCTTGAGCTGCACCCCGAGGTGCCGCCCCAACTAGCTGATCGGGCAAGCTTGGCCAGTCAAGCTTTTCGTGCAGCTCTTCAGAAAGTAACCGTAAATCTCAACAAAGGAGAACCGTTGTGAAAGTTGCTTATATCTTTTCGACCCAGGGCCATACGGTGTCGTACAAGCTTGGCAAGATGATCTTGCCTCAGTTGGAGGAAGGTAGGCACGGCGTCGATGTCGTGGGAATGTTCTTCTTCGAGGACAACTGTTTTGCCCTTCGAGAGGGCGATCCTATCGGACAACGCCTAGTTAACGTTGCAAAACGGCTGAACATACTTCTGATGTGTTGTGACCAGTGCTGCTATGAGCGTGACATTGCTGACAAGTTATTTGAGGGAGTCCAGATCGGCTGTTTTCCCACGCTCTATCAAGCTCTGGCGGGGAACCTGCCTGATCAAGTGATTACTCTCTAAGTCCGTGACAGAACAATCGCCTGTTGTGGCTATCGGAGCGCAGCTGCGGGGATGGTAGGTTGTCAGGCCCCGGCGATCGGCCTTGGATGCTCCTTCCTGAGTTTGCGGCAAGCCTGCGTAGTTGACCGAGCCTGCCAAGCCACTCAGCGCGGTTGGCCCCCGAACAGCCGGACACCCATCGGCTACATCTCAAGATCAAGCTGTGCAGGTGGCTTGAGGATCTCTGCCTGCGGCCATGGAAACGCGCACCCAGTCAGCACCTTGGTGATTTGACATACTTCGCCTTGCCTTCTAACTGAAATCAGGGTAAACACATTCACAACCATTGTACGTCTCGTAGTCCACGGTTAATTCCTCTCCCTTTCCAATCTTTCGAGTGCTGATAAGCCCATAGTTCTTATCAAGTGCCATGTTCGGTTTTTTGGAATGATTCAGATACCAAGCAGGGGTGAGCATGTTGAAGTTTCTCGGACAACCGTACCTGCCACTGCATGATATGCAGAAGTCACGGTAGAACTTCTTTACTTCCCTGCCCAAGCCTTTTATTGCTGAGGCTTTCACCCAAACCGTTTCCTGATTGTCCCCACGGAACACGCATGTTTCCTTTGGGATGTCCTTTATCGCAAACACACCGATGCCGTGGATACGGGAAGGTTTGAGCCGGACGAACACTCCGACATGAGGAAGTCTAGTCTTGAAATAGCTGATGGGCACAAACGAGATCGAATCTATTTTCTCACTGAGGGCGGAGTTCAATCGCGCCGCTTCTCTTACCTCGTCTTCCGCTGCGATAATGAGCTTCCCCTTGGTGGCGCTATTACCTACAATGATTCTTGGATCATCAGTGTAGATCGCTCCCGCCGGGTCTTCGACCACTACCACAAAATACTTATAGCTCACTGGGCCCGGCGAAGGCTCAGCAATTGTTCCCCCCACTGGCTCATTGGCCTGTGTTCCTGAAAATGCGTACACGTTGCCAAAAGGAGTTTGGCTTGGAGGAAACTGGACCGCCCAGCGGTGGTTAGGGGTGTTAGTCTTAGCTTGCCATGCGACTTTATCGCCCTGCTTAAACTTCAGGTCCGGGTTCACATGGGCCCCCGAGGTCTGATCGATGGCATCGTAAACGATAGAACCACTGCTGACGTCGAAAGTCACAAGATAGGAAACCGGGGGGGCTACAGGAGTGGATCCTAAGCCGCCGGCCAATGAACTCTCTGCGGCCCCACCCGGCACCGCGCGTAGCTGTCTTCTGTTTACCTTCGAGAGTGCAGATTTTCCAGACATAGAGCTCTCCTTAATCCTTGGGTATCAAACATCATTTGCGGTCGATTGCACCGACAAGCCCTTACTTGAACGAAACGGCTTCCTGTACTAACCGAGCGAACTGGGGTTGAGACTCAAGCTCGCCAATTCCGGATTAGCTAAGAGGTGCTCACGCGGGTAGCCTGCGTAAACGGCCTTCTCAAGCCATTCTAGGGACTCCTGTTGCTCTCTGGTCTCTAGAAGAACGAGGCAGGCTATGCGAAGAATATCTAGATCGTTCGGACTAGCCTGCAGGGCCGCGCGGAGATAGTTCCGGGGTCCCGCGGCGTCTCCGATGCGCGAATGCCAGAGTGCCAGCGAACTGAGCACGTCAGGATCGCGTGGCCGCTCGCACGCTCGCTCAGCCACTCCAGACAGAGCGGCCCCCATCTCACAGAGCCCTGCCCTACTCCCAGTACAAAGCGCGCAGCGAGGCGATGCGACGGCGCTTTGTGCAGAAGTGTTCCGGGGAAGACACCGCCCCGCCGCTCAAAGATCCCAACCGCATGCCCGCGCCTTCCACCCTGCGTCGCTGGTGCCGTAGCCAGGATTCATCGCACCCGGCGTTTCCAATTTGCGCCGCGTCCTCCAAACTGTGGCGCAATGGCTGCATCATGGGGAGTCGCCGGTTGTTGGGCCCGTGAGCCTGTCTTGGCCTACGATGTATCCGTTTCTGCGAGTCGTTTGGCCCTCGCGTCTGTGTCTCTGAGAACATCGTTTTGAACATCGTTTTTCCCCTCACCCCCATCCTCGGCTGGGAATCAGGGGAAAACGTCCTTAGTCCGTTATTGAGACGCCAACGAGGACTTTGTTCTTGTAAGAGTGTATCAAGCTGCCACCTTTATGCCGACGGCGGCGACTAATTGATCGAGGGCGGCTTTTTTTCGCGCAAGGGAACAAGCCCGGCCACGATCCCAACAGTTACTTCTTTGCGGGCGCTAGCGCTCAGGATCTTACTCACCTGCTCGCGGAGGCACCCCCGTTATGACCTTTCATGTGATAGCGAAAAACTCCGTGCCCGCCAGTGCCTCCCCCCTATCGTCTGCTCGACGACCGCGGTCGCGAAGTTCTCTGGGCCAATGAGTTCCTCGATGCTCAGAGACTTCGCCAGCTCCGTTCTCTGCGCGCCTACGCCTTTGACCTCCTACACGCGGCACGATGGTTCCAAGCTAAACGCCATCCTTGGCTCGGCTTAACCAAGCCCTTCTGCTGCAGTATGTCCACGACCAACAACAGACCGCACCGGAACCTACTCCTCAAATCACGCCTGGGTTACTCCGCTGTTTGTATCGTTTCCATTATGGGAGAGAGATTCCGGGTAAACCCTCGTTTCGGCGCACTTACAGCATCCGATTGCCTTTCAGTTATGGTCGTCTTCAGCGAAGGGTCACTAGGAGCGAGCATTTATTCTGTGGATGAATCACGGTGCGCTCCGACGCTCATCGCGATACCACCTGGGGGAAGATCGGGCAGACGCCGGAGGTGCAAGAGAGCGGCGATCGCTTTAGCTTGAAGTTGATCAGTGCCGCAGCCCTCGCGGGGATATGAAGTTCCAATGCTTCGAAGGTTGCATGAACGGCCCTCGTTTTCTCGAGTTTCTTAAGAAGCTGCACGCGGACGTCGACGGCCCCATCATCGTCATCGCCGACGGCGCCAGCTATGATGGCAGCGGCCCGGTCAAGCACTACCTAAGCGAAAGCCAGGGGGAGGTCGTGGTGGAGCATCTGCCCGCGTATTGTCCCGATCTGAACCCACGGATGAACAAGTCTGGAATCATGCCAAGGCTCGCTTGGCCAAGCGATTTGTGGCCACGAAGGAGGAATTCAAAACTGCTCTACTCGGGATCATGTTTTCCATCCAGCGTAACGTTGAGCTAATACTCTCCTTCTTCCAACTCCCAGGTACCAAGTACGCGGTTAAGTCGGTATAACTGTGCATATATTTATGCAACGATTAATAGAAAGTCGTAGCACGGGGCTCCGCTCGAAGACGCAGCAGCGCTCGGCCGGAAAAGCCGCTTGAGGCCAGCCTCTCAAGTTCACTAAGTGAGTTGATGGATACCAGAAAGCCCGAAGTACTTCTTAGCCAGCCCGCGCGATCAATAGCTCGCCCTCTGATGCGACGTCCGCTCCCAGCCTGAGGGTAGCCACATTGAACATATTCCTCGCGACAGTCCTTCAACGAAAGGATCGATCTGCACGCTCTCCGGCAGGCCGATCTGCGGTCTTCTCACCCATCACCTAGAACCGCAAGGTCGTGAACATCTAGCCTGGATTATTCACGAAGTCTCTAGCCAAAAAAGAAAAGATGCTCTAAAAGGTTGATGAACACTGGGTCTAGCACACCCAGCATCCCCTTTCGGAGCATCAGCACTTGATACATGATGTTTTACCACAACTGAGCTTCTCCTTCTATCGTCATCAATCCATCCGCGCCGATTTCGCCGGTGGCCAGATCACCAGCGACGCCGGTCTGCTCCCACTGCGGGCCTTCGACGAGCGTCATCATCTGAGCCACGATTGGGCCGCTCTCCTGCGGGATGGCCGACAGGAGGACCGGGTGCGGCATGATTCCCTGGCCCTGTTGCGGCAACGCCTCTATCAGATTGTCGCCGGCTATGAGGATGCCAACGACGCCGATCGTCTGCGTCACGATCCCCTCTTCCAAATCGTCGCCGATGAGAAACTGGGTGATGCCCTGGGTTCGCAGCCCACGCTCAGCCGTTGGGAAAATTCTGCCTGGGCCCGCGATCTGGTGCGCCTGAGCGACACCTGGTGCCAGCAGTTCATTCGCCTGTGCGGCGCCCAAGTCCGCCAACGCGGCGAGATCCTGCTCGATCTCGACTCCACCGATGATCCCACCTATGGGCAACAGCAACTCAGCTTCTTTAATGGCGCTTACGGGCAGCACATGTACCACCCCATGTTGATCTTCGAGCGTCACACTGGATGCCTGCTGGCGGCGCGCCTGCGTCCGGGAAACGCCTCCAGTCATGCCCGCATCGTGCCCCTGTTGCTGCGCCTGGTGCCGCGTTTGCAGGCGGCCTTCCCCAGGGTGACGATCAAACTGCGCGGGGATGCTGGCTTTGCTCTGCCTCTCCTGTACAAGTTCTGTGAGTTCTTCGACCTCAAATACGCCATTGGCATCCCGGCCAACTGCGTTTTCCAACAACGCGCCCAACCGCTCCAGCAGCAGTTAAACCAGCGCTACCGCCGTACCCAAGTGCCGCAGCGCAGTTTCTCCAGCTTCCGCCATCGTGCTCACAGTTGGCCGCGTCAGCGCCGCATCTGCTACAAGGCGGAACATTCCGCCACCGGAACCAACCTGCGCTTCGTGGTCACCAACTGCGCCGGTCGCGCCTCGGAGGTCTTCGCCTTCTACAACGATCGCGGGGAGTGCAAGAACCGGATCGAGGAATTTAAGAACGGCTTCCGCGCCGACCGTTTAAGCTGTCACCGCTTCTTGGCCAATGCCTTTCGCTTGTTTTTGCATGGGGCTGCATACAACCTAGTCAATTTCTTCCGCCATCATTTGCCGCCGCCTTGGCGTTCGGCACAGATCGAAACTCTGCGCGCCCAGCTGTTCAAAATTGGCGCGCCAGTGCGCCAAACCGCTCGCTGTATCCGCGTTCACCTCGCTACCGGCTGGCCCTTCCAGAGTTTGTTCCGCTCCGTCGCTTTCGCGGTGAACAGCAGCTGACCCTCGGCCCTCCTCCAAACCTAGCTTTCCCTCCGCCCTCCTGGCGGAGCCTTGTCCGAAAAATACTCCCGCCAGTTTCCTCGCTTATCTCCAACGCTCGCGTTAGCTCCGCTAGCCGTAGGGATGTGACTCAACCCTGGAAAAATCTTTCCACCAGAAAAACTCAGCTCTCATGAATTAAGCAGGCTAG
>Ga0187778_10000432_pt1 | contig 29735 bp, 26 predicted proteins | sample 1015_Q2_SP5_20_M_FD_132418 | JGI IMG/M metagenome (GOLD analysis project Ga0187778, IMG submission 132418) | Tropical peat soil microbial communities from peatlands in Department of Meta, Colombia - 1015_Q2_SP5_20_MG | ecosystem: Environmental > Terrestrial > Soil > Wetlands > Peat | place... | reverse complement strand
GCCTCGAGCGAGGGCATGGCCGATCGGATGCCGAAGGCTCGCGCCTCGTAGGTGCACGACGCCACCACGCCGCGCGCTCCCGCGCCCCCTACGATCACCGGCCGGCCGGCGAGCGACGGATCGTCGAGAACCTCGACGGCGGCGAAGAAGGCGTCCATGTCGACGTGGAGGACCGTGCACGCGCCGGTCCCGGCCGCGGGCATCGGGGCCACGGCTCAGCTTCCGAGCCGGACCCGGCGGAACCCCTCGGCGAAGAGCACACCGGCGCGGCGGCCGTCCTCTTCGGCGCGGGAGCGGACGGCGTGTACGGCCCACTGGCCGTCGTCGGCGAACTGGCTCCGATGGCAGGCCACGGCGGCGGCCTTGACGTCGACCGTGTCGGTCACGTCGACCCACACGGTGGGGTCCAGCGTGCCCGACAGCAGGACGACGTCCGCCTGGTGCGCGTCGCCCTCCTCCGGGAAGTAGTGCGGCAGCGCGGCCGCCGGCGCGAGGGCGTCGAGCGCGGCGAAGCCGATGGCGCGGTGATCGCGATGGTTGTAGTACTCCTCGCCGAAGAACACGGCCGTCGGGTCGGGACAGAGCACCACCGACGGGCGGATCCGCCGGATCCAGCGGACCAGCTCCCGTCGCAAGGCGGCCGTGTCGTCGAGCTCCCCGTCGGGATAGCCGAGCACGTGCTGACTGGTCACCCCGATGCGCGCCGCCGCGTCCGCGGCCTCGTGCAGGCGTCGGTCGGCCAGGGCGGCCGGGTCCACACCGGGGTCGACGGTGCCCTTGTCGCCGTTGGTGCAGATGACCACGTGGACCGCGGCCCCGGCCCGCGCCCAGCGGGCGAGCGTCCCCCCACACGACACGTCGGGGTCGTCGGGATGTGCGTAGATGGCGAGGACCGCCGACGGCACCTCGTCGAGCAACACCGCCACGGGATCAGCGCCGTCGCTTGGGCTCGGTGGTCTTGGTCAGCAGCCCGACCTCGCGCTCGAAGTCGCCCACGTCCTCGAACCCTTTGTACACCGAGGCGAAACGCAGGTAGGCGACCTCGTCGAGGTCCCGGAGCCGCTCGAGCACCGCCCGTCCGATCTGCTCGCTGGTCAGCTCGGCCCCTTCGCCGCGCAGCGCGTCCTCCACCTGTTGTGCGAGCTCCTCGAGCTGCTCTTCGGTGACCGGCCGGTTCTTCGTGGCGGCCCGCACGCCGGCGACCAGCTTGGCCCGGTCGAAGGGCTCACGTTCCCCTCCGCGCTTGAGCACCCACAAGGGCGCCTCTTCCAGGCGTTCGTAGGTCGTGTAACGCCGGCCGCACGACAGGCATTCGCGGCGACGGCGGATGGCACCGCCCTCCTCGGCCAGCCTGGAGTCGACCACCTTGTCGTCCAGGCTCTGGCACCAGGGGCAGCGCACGCGGCCAACCGTAGTGCCCGGACTACGGCGCGCCCTTGCTCAGGGGAGGAGCAGATGCTCCCCGGGGACGATGGTGTCACTCCCCGCCTGCCGTGCCAGCGCGGCCACGACCGGCCGGGGATCGCCCGTCGGGTCCAGGCGCTGGGCGATCGACCACAGCGTGTCGCCCGGCTGGACGATGTACAGCGCGTGGTGGGCCGGCACCGCCCCCGCCAGGGCGGGACCGGGGGTGGCGAGGGGACGCCCCCCGGCACCGCCCCAGGGGAGGGCGAGGACGGCCAGCAACGCCGCCGCGACGGTCCCGAGCAGGACCCGGCGCCGACGGACCGCGGCAGAAGGCCGGCCGGCGCGCTCGAGCCCCGGCCCGCCGCGCGTGGGACGCGGCCGGGGGCCGGGGCAGGCCTGCTCGGGACGGTCGGGGGCGGCGACCAGGCGATATGCGCCGGGTCGGGGCGCCGCGGGCGACGAGGTCGCGACGCGCCGACGATGGCCGGTCCCGAGCGACGGGCCGGTGACGCTCATCGCTGTCCCCGCGTCGTCCGTGGGAACGGGTCCGGGACCGAACGCATGTTCGCCATGCCGGTATGAGACCACGAACATGTGTTCGTGTCAAGGGCCGCTGGCCCGGACGGCGACGGGTGTGGCGGGTGTCGCAGCGAGGTGTGCACGGACGCCAGCGTGGCAGGCGGGTGTGACGGTCCTCCCCGGCGCCCATCGAACAGGTGTTTGATACTCCGGGTCACGGGCGGTAGGGTTGGGCGAACTGGTGTTCGGCCACTCGTGGTCGGACACCGGTGTTCGACCACGAGTGCTCAGGAACGAGTGTTCGGCCCAAGAGTGTCCGGCCACCGTGTGGGCACCCGGCTCCCGAGGGGGAAACGATGGCGGAAGCACTGTCCGGCAAGCGCCAGGAGATCCTGGAGTTCATCGGCCGCTCGCTGCGGGACCGCGGGTACCCGCCCTCGGTCCGGGAGATCGGCGAGGCGGTGGGCCTGACCTCGTCCTCCACCGTCCACGCCCACCTCTCCGTGCTCCAACGCGAGGGCTACCTTCGGCGCGACCCGACCAAGCCCCGGGCCATCGAGGTCCGCTACGACCCCTCCTCCAAGGCGGCGGTGCCGGCCCGCCCGACCCGCCACGTCCCCCTGGTGGGCGACGTCGCCGCCGGCACGGGCGTGCTGGCGAGCGAGAACGTGGAGGAGCTCCTGCCCCTCCCCGAGGACTTCACCGGGACGGGCTCGCTCTTCATGCTCCGGGTCCGGGGCGACTCGATGATCGACGCCGGCATCTTCGACGGCGACTACGTCGTGGTCCGCCAGCAGCCCGACGCCGACAACGGGGACGTGGTGGTGGCGGCGATCGACGAGGACGAGGCGACGGTGAAGACCTTCACCCGCCGGCGCGGCAAGATCGTGCTGACGCCGGCCAACGCGGCCATGGCTCCCATGGAGCTCGACCCCGCCGAGACGACGATCTACGGCAAGGTCGTGACCGTCCTGCGCCGCCTCTAGCTACGCCTGCGACTCGCCGACCAGCGCGCCGAGGACGGTGCGCGCCTGGTCGAGCTCGGCCCGCGTCACCCGCTCGTCGGGGGTGTGCGCCAGGAGCGGGTCGCCGGGGCCGAAGTTGGCCGCGGGGATCCCCGCCTCCCAGCAGGTGGCCACGTCGGTCCACCCCAGCTTGGCCCGCGCCGGCGCTCCCGAGGCGGCGACCAGGGTGCCGAGCAGCGGGTGATCGAGCGCGGGCGGTGCCGCCGGCGCGGCGTCCATCACCCGGAGGTCGTCGCCGGCCTCGGGGTCCACGCCGGCCGAGACCAGCGCGCGCAGCGCCGCCTCCGCGCCGGGCAGGTCGCGATCGGGAGCGAAGCGGTAATTGATCGTCACCGATGCCTCGTCGGGCACCACGTTGCCGGCGACGCCGCCCTCGACCCCCACCGCCTGGAGCTGCTCGAGATACGTGCACCCTTGGAGGACCACCGACCGAGACTCGTACCGGGCCAGGGTGTCGAGGAGCGCCGCGGCGCGGTGGATGGCGTTCACACCGGCCCAGGGGCGGGCACTGTGGGCCCGCCGCCCCCGGATGGTGGCGACCGCCCGCATCGTGCCCTGGCAGCCGGCCTCCACCACGCCGCCGGTGGGCTCGCACAGCACGGCGGCGTCCGCGGCGACGAGGGCGGGCGCCGTCCGCGCCAGGTGGCCCAGTGCGTTGTAGTGGCGCTCCACCTCCTCGCAGGCGTAGAGCACGAAGGTCAGGTCGACCCGGGGCTCGGGCACGTGCCGGGCCAGGTCCATGAGGACGGCGACACCGCCCTTCATGTCGACGGCACCGAGTCCCCACAGCGTGTCGCCCTCGATCCGGTGCCCACCGCCGTCGAAGGGCGGCACCGTGTCGAGGTGGCCGCCCAGGAGCAGCCGCTGCGGACGCCCCAGCGCGGTGCGGGCCACCACCGTGTCGCCCGTGCGCTCGACCCGCAGGTGCGTGCAGGCACGCAGGTCCCGCTCGATGCGATCGGCCAGCGCGCCTTCGCCGTGGCTGACCGACGGGATGTCGACGAGCTCGGCGGTGAAGGCCAGGAGGTCGCTCACGCGCCCGGCGCCGCCCGCGACGTCACGTCGCGACCTGCTGGTCGCGCAGCACCGCCTCGAGCCGCGCCTTGTCGTGGCGCTCGCCGGGCTCGAGGCGCCTGATCACCAGCACACACGGCAGGAAGAACTCGCCACCGGGGAACTCGCGCCGGCGCGACGCGCTGACGGCCACGCTCCAGGCCGGGACGACGCCGCGCCCGAGCTCTGCGCCGGATTCGGCGTCGATCACCGGGATGGACGGGTTGAGGATGGTGCCGGCGCCGAGCACCGCGCCCTCACCGACGCGCGCACCGTCGGTGACCATGCAGCGGCTCCCGATGAAGGCGTGGTCGCCGACCATGACGGGGGCGGCGTTGGGCGGCTCGAGCACGCCGCCGATGCCCACCCCGCCCGACAGGTGCACGTGCTCGCCGATCTGCGCGCACGAGGCCACGGTGGCCCAGGTGTCGACCAGCGTGCCCGCGCCGACCCGGGCACCGATGTTGACGTAGCTCGGCATGAGGATCGCCCCTCGGTCGATGAACGACCCCCAGCGGGCGGAGGCGCCGGGGACGACGCGCACGCCGGCGGCCTCGTAGCCGGTCTTGAGGGGAAGCTTGTCCGCGAACTCGAAGGGGCCCACCTCGATCGTCTCGATGCCCCGGAGCCGGAACAGCAGGAGGATCGCGCTCTTGAGCCAGGCGTGGACGACCACGGTGTCGGTGGCCGGGTCCACCTCCGCCACGCGCGCCTCGCCCGAGTCGAGCAGGCCCACCGCCTCGCTCACCACGGCCAGCGCGTCGGTGTCACCGGGGCCGAGCTCGCCGGCGCGGGCCCACAGCTCCTCGACCTGGGAACGGAGATCGGCCATCGCCGCAGGTTAGCGGCGCGGCCCGCGCCGGCCCGACACCGCGCCGGCCCGTTCGCCGAGCGGGCCGGCGGCGGCGAGGCGCCGGGCCACCAGCTCGATGCGGTCGTCGGGCTGGACGGCAGCGACGCGCACGAACCCCGCCCCGTGCGGACCGAAGAAGTCGCCGGGGCTCACGAGCATCCCCCCGTGCTCGGACAGCACCCGGGCGAGGGCCCAGGCCGCGCCGTCTGCGCCGGGCATGGCGCGGGCCCACTCCGGCACCGGGACCCACAGGTAGAAGCCCCCCGCGGGGAGCGACGCCGCCAGCCCGGCCGCGCGCAGGACCTCGGCCAGGCGCTCGAGGCGCCGGGCGTAGCGGTCGCGCTGGGCCTCGACGTGCGCGTCGTCGGACCACGCGGCGACGGCCGCGGCCTGGACCGGCCCTGCGACCATGAGCCCGGCATGCTTGCGGACCTCGGCCAGGTAGCGCACGAGGGTCGGGTCCCCCGCGTAGCAGCCGACGCGCAACCCGGCCAGGTTCGAGCGCTTCGACAGCGAGTGCAGGGCGAGCACGCCCTCGGACCCCGATTGCAGGACGGTGGCCGGCGGCCAGCGCGCCCAGCTGAACTCCGCGTAGCACTCGTCGGAGATCACGGGCACGTCGTGGGCCCTGCCGACGGCGGCCGCCGCCGCCAGGTCGTCGAGCGCGCCGGTGGGGTTGGCGGGGGAATTGACCCACAGGACCACGGCGCGGGCCAGGTCGTCGGCGCCCAGCGCGCCCAGGTCGGGCGAGCCGTCGGCCGCCGGCGGGATGGCCACGGCCCGGCAGCCCGCCAGCCGGGCGCCCATGGCGTAGGTGGGATAGGCCACGGAGGGGGCGAGCACCGTGTCGCGCCCGGGGCGACGCAGCCGGAGGTAGCCGGCCGCGGAGGCCACGAACTCCTTGGTGCCCACGCACGCGGCCACCGCCGAGGGTTCGAGGGCCACGCCGAAGCGCCGGTCGATCCAGCGGGCCACCGCCTCGCGCAGCGCCGGGCTCCCCACCGAGGTCGGGTAGCCGCGCTCGAGGCCCGAGGTGCCGAGCGCATCGACCACCGCGGGGGGCGGGGGGTCGCAGGGCGTGCCCACCGACAGGTCCACCATGCCGCCGGGGTGTGCGTCGGCCAGCGCGGCGATCTCGGCCAGCCGGTCGTAGGGATACGGGGGCGGCGTGAACCCGGGGCCGTCGTCGGGCACGGGCGTCACGAGGCCTCGAACTCGGCGAAGCGGGCCCGCCCGGCGTCGTCGAGCACGACGTGGACGATGGTGCCGCCCTCCTCGTGGGTCTCGTCGACGACCTCGCCCTCGCGGTGCACCGCGGCGAGCACGTCACCGCGTTCGAAGGGAACCACCAGCTCCACCACCCGATCCGCGGCGCGCAGGCGGTCGCCGATCGACCGCAGCAGCTCGGGCAGGCCCTCGCCCGTACGGGCGGAGAGGGCGATCGAGCCCGGGTGCTCGCGTGCCACGCGCCGCGCCTCGTCGGTACGGTCGACCTTGTTGATCACCAGCAATTCGGGCACCCGCTCCGCGCCGATCTCCATCAGCACCTCGCGCACGGCGTCGATCTGGGCGTCGGGGGCGGGCGCGGACCCGTCGACCACGTGCACCAGGAGGTCGGCCTCGCGCACGACCTCCAGTGTCGAGCGGAACGCCTCCACCAGCTGGTGGGGCAGCTTGCGCACGAAGCCGACCGTGTCGGAGGCGAGCACGGTCTCCCCGCCGGGGAGATGGAGCCGGCGCGTCCGCGGGTCGAGGGTGGAGAAGAGCCGGTCCTCGACCACCACGTCGGCGTCGGTCAGCGCGTTGAGCAACGTGGACTTGCCCGCGTTCGTGTACCCCACGAACGACACGGCACGCTGGCGGGAGCGCTGCCGGGCGCGTCGCTGTGTGCGGCGGGTCGCGGTAAGCGCCTGGAGGTCGTGCTCGAGCCGGCCCATGCGCCGCACGAGACGCCGCCGGTCCACCTCGAGCTTGGTCTCGCCCGGGCCCCGCGTCCCGATGCCGCCCGCCTGCTGGCTCAGCGCCTTGCCCCGGCCGCGAAGTCGAGGAAGGCGGTAGCGCAGGAGCGCCAGCTCGACCTGGGCCTTGCCCTCCTGGCTGCGGGCGTTCTGGGCGAAGATGTCGAGGATCACCGCGGTGCGGTCGATCGCGGTGCGACCGAGGATCTTCTCCAGGTTGCGCTGCTGGGCCGGGGTGAGCTCGTCGTCGAACACGACCGTGTCGGCGTCAACCTGCTCGGCCAGCAGATGCAGCTCCTCGGCCTTGCCCGCCCCCAGGAAGGTCGCGGGATCCGGCCGGTCCCGGCGCTGGACGACGCGCCCGACGACGTCGGCACCGGCGGTGTCGACCAGCAGGGCCAGCTCGTCGAGGTCCGCGTCCACCGTGTCGGCGGACGTCCAGGGGAAGAGCACGCCGACGAGCACGATCCGCTCCCGGAACGAGCGTTCGATGAGGGTCACGGTCGCGCCGGCACCTCCACCGCCGCCCTGGCCGCGGCCCCCGCGGGCGCACCCACGGCGCCCGCGCGCTCGTCCACGCCGCGCCCCGCGTCGGCCACCATGGCCGCCAGCACCGCCTCGGACACCACCACGTCGGCCACGTGGCGGGTGGGGCCGCGCAGCACGATCTCGTCCGCCCCGAGCGTCACCTCCAGCACCCCACCCGGGCTGTGGACCCGGGTGGTCGCCTGCCCGAGCCCCCACGTCGCCGCCGCGGCCGCCACCGCGCAGGCGCCGGTCCCGCAGGCCAGCGTCTCCCCCACGCCGCGTTCCCAGACGCGCATCGACAGCTCCCGGGCGCCGGGCCCGGGCCAGACGAACTCGACGTTGGCCCCCGCCGGCCGGCGCGCGGAGACGACGGGCCCCACCCGGGCCAGCGTGGCACCGTCGACCGCGTCCCCGAGGATCACCACGTGGGGGTTGCCCATGTCCACGAGGCGCGCGCGGGCGCCGGGCAGCTCGTCGAGCGCGATCTCCTCCCCCACGCGGGCGGCACCCATGCCGACGGCGGCGACGCCCGACCCGGGCTCCTCCCCCGCCTCGTAGGTGACCGACCGCCTCCCGGCCGCGGTCACCACCTCGACGAGCCCAGGCGCGGCCAGCCCGGTCTGCACCGCCGCCTGGACGAAGCAGCGGATCCCGTTGCCGCTCATCTCCGCCACGGAGCCGTCCGCGTTGTACAGCTCCATGACCAAGGTGCCCGGCGCGGGACGTGTCGCCCGCAGGAGACCGTCGCCACCCACGCCGCGATGGCGGTCGCACAGCGCGCGCGCCTCGGCACCCGAGACGGGGCGCGCGCCGTCGGGATCGAGCAGGACGAGGAAGTCGTTGCCCGCACCGTGGTGCTTGCGCAGTCCCAGCCGCTCACCGGCCATGGGTCGATTCTCCCACCTCGTCCCAGCAGGCGAGGAGCTGCTCGAGGAGCTCGCCCTGCGGGTCCAGCCACCGGATCCGCGGGTCGCGTCGGAACCACGCCCACTGCCGGCGGGCGAACGCCTTGGTGCGGCGCACGGCCTGCTCCAGCGCGGCGTGCAGGGGCACGCCCTCCTCGAGATGGGCCAAGACCTCGCGATAGCCGAGCGCCTGGCGGGCGGTGCGTGACAGCCCGCCCGGGCGCGCGCTGAGGGCCCGGACCTCCTCGACGAGGCCGGCGTCCACCAGTGCGGCGAAGCGTGCCTCGATGCGCGGGTCGTGGAGCTCGGCCACGAAGGGGATCCCCACCAACGTCACAGCGGTGGGCGGGTAGGCCTGCAGTCCCGGACCGAACGACGAGAAGGGACGTCCCGCGCCGATGGTGACCTCCAGGGCACGCACCACCCGGCGCCGGTTGGTCGTCGTCGTGCGCGCCGCGGCGACGGGGTCCAGCGCGGCGAGACGGGCGTGCAGCCCGGCCACGCCCGCGGGCCCTTGCGCGTCGCGCTCGAGGGCGACCACCACCTCGGGGAAGCGGCCCGGCAGCTCCAGGTCGTCGACCACGGCGCGCAGGTACAGTCCCGTCCCGCCCACGAGCAGCGCCCGGTTGCCGCGCCCCGCGATGTCGGCCAGGGCCCGGCGCGCCGCGCGCTGGAATTGGTGGACGGTGTAGGGCTCGTCCGGCTCGACCTGGTCGAGCAGGTGATGGGGCACCGCGGCCCGCGCCGCGGCGTCGGCCTTGGCCGTGCCGATGTCCATACCCCGGTAGACCGCCATCGAGTCGACCGAGACGATCTCGACACCGGGTCGCCGGCGCGCCAGCGCCAGCGCCAGCGTCGACTTGCCCGTCGCGGTGGGGCCGACGAGCGCCACGGGCGCGGGCATGGTCAGCCGGCGCCGACCACGAGCGGGATCCGGCGACGGCGCGCCGGGGCCGTCACCTCGAGCAGCTCGCCGCGCAAGAAGTGCGGCGCGGCACCCGCGACCCGCACCGTGGCGTACGAGCCGGGAACGACGGGCGCGTCGTCGGGCGTGGCGAAGTGGACGAGCTTGTTCTGCCGGGTCCGCCCGCTGGTGACCGCCTCGTCGCGCTTGCTCGGCCCGTCGACCACGACCTCCTCCACCCGGCCCACGCGGGCCTCGTGCTTGGCGAGCGCGCTGCGCTCGACCACCACGCGCAGGCGCTCGAAGCGCTCGGCCACGACGTCGTCGGGGACGAAGCGGTCCTCCATGGCGGCCGCGCGCGTCCCCGGTCGCGGCGAGAAGACGAACGTGTAGGCGCTGTCGAACTCCGCCGCCGCCACCACCTCGAGCGTGCGCTCGAAGTCCTCGTCCGACTCACCCGGGAAGCCCACGATGACGTCGGTGGTGACAGCCAGGTCGTCGATGCCGGCCCGCGCCATGGCCAGACGTTCGAGGTAGCGCTCGGCCCGGTATCCCCGCCGCATGGCGGCGAGCACCCGGTCACTCCCGGACTGCAGGGGGAGATGGAGGTGCTCGCAGACGGGCGGCGTCTCGGCCATGGCCGCCACCGTGTCGGGCCGCAGGTCCTTCGGATGGGGGCTCGTGTAGCGGACGCGCCGGATCCCCTCCACCGACCCGACGGCGCGCAGCAGGTCCGCGAACAACGGCCGTCGTCGCGTCAGGTCGCGCCCGTAGGAGTTGACGTTCTGGCCGAGCAGGGTGACCTCGGTCGTGCCCCGGGCCGCCAGCGTGGCCACTTCGCGCACGACCTCGTCGAGGGGACGGCTGACCTCGGGGCCGCGTACGCGCGGGACGATGCAGAAGGCGCACGAATTGTCGCAGCCGGTCTGGATGGTGACCCAGGCGGCGTGGGCCAGCTCGCGCACCGCCCCCAGGGCCAGGTCCTCGGAACCCCCGGTGGCCGCCGGACCGTCGAGGATCTCGACGACGGGCCCGGCCGACGCCGCCCGACGCAGCAGCGCCGGCGCGTTCGCCAGGTTGTGGGTGCCGAAGACGACGTCGACGTGCCCGGCGCGCCGGCGCACCAGCGCGCCGTCCTTCTGGGCGAGGCAGCCGCCGACGGCGATCTGCATCCCCGGCCGGCGCTCGGCCAGGGCCTTGAGCTGTCCCAGATGGCCGTAGAGCCGGTTGTCGGCATTCTCCCGGATGCAGCACGTGTTGAGGACCACCACGTCCGCCTGCTCGACGTCGTCGGTGGGCTCGAGGCCGTCGGCCACCAGCAGGCCGGCCAGGCGCTCGGAGTCGTGCTCGTTCATCTGGCACCCGAACGTGCGGATGTGGAACTTCCTCGGCGCCATCCCGTTGATTCTAGGGTGGGTCCCTGGTCCCACCGGCCGCCCCGCCGCGGGTTCAGTTCCCGGCCAGAAGGTCGAAGGGGCCGGTCGACCCCCGGGCGGAGGCGCCGCCCATGCCGGGTGCTCCGTCGACGACGAGACCCTCGAGATCGGGCAACAGGACCAGGGCGCGCCCCGGCACCCCGACGTCCGCCAACGCGTGCTCCGCCCGGTCGCGCACGCGCTCGCCGTCCGCGCCGTCGCAGATGCCGAGCAGCGACGGCCCGGCGCCGGACCAGCAGGCGGCGAGGGCACCGGCGTCGAGGAGCCGCGCCAGCAGCTGTGGGGCTTCGGGGAACATCGGGCTGCGGTAGTCCTGGTGCAGCCGGTCCTCGGCCGCCTCACGCGTGAGCAGGTCGCGGTCGGCCAGCCCCGCCAGCAGCAGCGTCATGCGCCCGAGATTGAACGTGGCGTCGGCGCGCGCCACCTGCTGGGGCAGCGCCTGGCGGGCCTTGGCAGTGGCCAGCGGTCGGTCCGGCACCATCACCACGAACACCAGGCCGGGATCCAGCGGCAGGCGCACGGCGCGCACCGTGCCCTTGACCATGGTGGCGCCCACCAGCCCGCCCACCACCGATGCGGCGGCGTTCTCCGGATGGCCGTCGATGCGCGCAGCGACGCCCAACGGGTCGCGCGAGCCGGCGGCGGCCGCGGCCGCGGCCGCTAGCGCGGCGGAGGACCCCAGCCCCCGTGCCACCGGGATCTGCGAGCGCACCGTGATCGCCAGGCGGTCGTGACCGGTGACGTCGATGGCCACGCGGGCGGCCAGGTGACTGGCGTCGTCGGCCAGCTCCGCCCCCTCGCCCTCGCAACGCACGGTTAGGCGCGCTGCAGGCTCCACCTCGACCTCGACCCCCAGGTTCAGGGCCAGGGCCAGGACGTCGAAGCCGGGACCGAGGTTGGCGGACGACGCAGGCGCTCGAGCTCGCACCGCGTCAGGGTACCGCCGTGACCTGGGCTGCGCCGGGACCGCTCACCGGTGGACGAGTGGACGGGGCGTCTCCCGTGGACGGGGCGTCACCCGTGGACGAGGCGTCACCCGTGGACGAGGCGCCACCACAGCGAGGGACCGGCCAGCGGCGCGGCGCGATGGACGCCCACGACCACGGTCTCGCCGCCGTCGACGACGACCAGGCGGGCCGACGTGCCCTGCCCCCGCCGCGGCACGAGGGCCACGGTCAGCGCGTCCCCCCGCCGGCCGAGCACGACGATGCCGTCGCTCGGCAAGAGGGGGGCCGAGGCGCCCCAGGGCGCCCGCACCCGGCCGACGACCGACCCGGGGGCGGCCAGGCGCTCGGCCACCAGCGCCCGGCTCACGCTGTCGAGGACGGCCAGCGCTGCGCCGTCGGCCGCCTGGAGGGGACCGGCGCCCGTCTGGCCGGTGACGGCCACCAGGACGCGCAGGGTCCGCCCGCCCACCACCCGGTCCGCGGCCAGCACCAGACAGCCGCCGGCCGCGTCGGTGAAGCCGGACTTCACGCCGACCACCCCGTCGGTGCCCACCGCGGTGACGAAATTGCGCAGCGTCCCGGCGATGGGGAGCGTCACGCTCGGCTGGTCCACGATCGCAGCGAAGGTGGGGTTCTGCATGTCCGCCGCCGCAAGTCGCAGCGAGTCGGCGGCGGTCGAGACCGAACCCCTGTCGAGCCCCGATGCGTCGGCGTAGTGGGTCGACCCCATGCCCAGCGCCGCGGCGGTGGCGTTCATCTTGCCGACGAAGGCGGCCGGGGAGCCGGCCACCCACGCCGCGAGCACGTCCGCGAGGTTGTCCGCGGACGGGACGAGCAACCCGTCGAGCAGCTGCCGCTCGGTGAGGGTCTCCCCCGCCTTCACCGGGACCTCCGTGTTCCCGGCCGCCTGGTCGGCGTCGCTCTCCGCCTCGTCGGCGGCCGTCAGCGTGACCGACGGGCCGCTGTCGCCGGGCCCCAGCGGGTGCGCCTGGAGCACGAGGTATGCGGTCATCATCTTGGTCACGCTGGCCACGGGCACGGGCTGCTCGGGGCCCGACTGCGCCACCAGGCCGAGCGACGGCACCGTGTAGGCGCCCTGGCCCGCGCTCGGCCAGGGCACGGGCACGGGCGCACCGGAGACCTGCGGGTCCGACGCCAGGCTGGGCACCAGCGCCGGCGCCGGCAGCGGTCGGGTGACCTGGACGACGACCAGTGCGACGAGCGCGAGCAGCACCACGAGCATCCCCCAGCGCCACGGGTGCGCGGGCCGCAACCGGCGCAGGCGCGACGGCGCGGCATGCCGCGGCCCGTGAGCCGGCGCCGCGTGCCGGCCGCGACGGCGCCCGTTCCCGGCGACGACGGCGTCGTCGTCCTGCGTCGACCCCCCGGCAGCCGCCTCGTCGCTGTCGGTGCCGGGGCTCGGTAGGCGAGCCACCGCCGGCTACCCGCCGACGCGCTGGTCGAGCTCCTCGGGGGTCATGAGCACGGCGCGGGCCTTGGAGCCCTCCGACGGGCCGACGACGCCGCGCCGCTCCAGGAGGTCCATGAGGCGGCCCGCACGCGAGAAGCCGACGCGAAGCTTTCGTTGCAACATCGACGTGGACCCTAGCTGGGAGCGCACCACGAGCTCCATCGCCGCCCCGAGCAGCTCGTCGTCATCGTCGTCGGCGGCACCGGGGCCCGAGGGCGGCCCGTCGGCACCAGCGATCCCCTCGACGTAGCTGGCCTGGCGCTGGCGTCGCCAGTGGGCGACCACGCCCCGCACCTCGGCCTCGGACACCCACGGGCCCTGGATGCGCCGGGGCACCGACGACGACGCCGTCAGCAGGAGCATGTCGCCCTTGCCGACGAGCCGCTCGGCCCCGGGCTGGTCGAGGATGACCCGGCTGTCGGCCAGCGAGGACACCGAAAAGGCGAGGCGCGACGGGACGTTGGCCTTGATCACGCCGGTGATGACGTCCACCGACGGCCGCTGGGTGGCGAGCACCAGATGGATCCCCACCGCCCTGGCCATCTGCGCGATCCGGCACACGGACTCCTCCACGTCGCGGGCGGCCACCATCATGAGGTCGTTGAGCTCGTCCACCACCACGAGGACGAAGGGCAAGGGCTCGCGCAGCACCGCAGGGGACAGCGCGGCGCGCGACTGCGCGACCCGCTCGGCCGCCCGACGGGCCGCCCCGTCGGCCGCCTCTCGTGCGTCGTCGCCGGAACCGGGCCCGTCGGCCGCGTCGGCGTCGCCGTCGGGTCCCGCCACCACGTCGTCGCGGGTGTCGTACGCGTCGTCGGCGTCGAGGTCGTCGGCGTCGAGGTCGTCGGCGTCGGCCCCTTCGTGAGCCTCGGCCCCGTCCGACCCGTCGCGACCCTCGGGCACGGGGGCGAAGGCGCCCGAGGCCACCGCCTCGTTGTACCCGGTGATGTCGCGCATGCCGGCCTCGGCCAGCAGGTCGTAGCGGCGCTCCATCTCCGTCACCGCCCAGGCCAGCGCGTTGGCGGCCTTCTTGGGGTCGACGACGACCTGCGTGAGCAGGTGCGGCAGCCCGTTGTACTGGCCGAGCTCGACGCGCTTGGGGTCCACGAGGATCAGGCGGACCTCCTCCGGCGTGGCCCGCATGAGGATGGAGCTGATCAACGAGTTGATGCACGACGACTTGCCGGCGCCGGTCGCCCCCGAGATGAGGATGTGGGGCATGTCGGCCAGGTTCGCCATCACGGCGCGGCCGGCGATGTCGCGTCCGAGGGCCACCTCGAGCGGATGCACCGCACTCCGTGCCTCGTCGGAGGCGAGCACGTCGCCGAGCGTGACGAGCTGGCGCCGGCGGTTGGGGACCTCGACCCCGATGGCCGACTTCCCCGGTATGGGTGCCAGGATCCGCACGTCGGGCGACGCCATGGCGTAGGCGATGTCCTTGGCCAGGCTGGTGACGCGGGCCACCTTCACGCCCGGCCCCAGCTCCAGCTCGAAACGGGTCACCGTGGGACCCACCGTCCGTCCCACCAGGCGGGTCTCGACCCCGTGCGCGGCGAGGGCCGCCACCAGGGCGTCCCCCGCGGCGCTGAGCTCGCCGCGGTCGAGCTGCTGCGGCTTCGAGCGCGCCAGGAGGTGCGACGGCGGGAGCCGCCATTCCCCCGAGCCGAGGCCGAGGTCCAGTGCCAGCTGGGCCACCGGTCCCTTCGGCGGGCGGGGCGGCTGGAGCGGCGCGCAGGCCTCGGTGCCCGTCCCGTCGTCCCCCGCCGCAGCCTCGGGCTCCCCGTCCGCGTCCGGTTCGCGGTGGCCCCCGCCGGCCGTGTCGACCACCGCCACGTGCTGCTCGGGCCGGCCCGCCGGCCCGGGCTCCCCGGCCGGCGCGAACTCGACCGGCAGGTCGCCGCCCGCATCCTCGGCCGCCACGGCCGCGCGCTCGTCGAGCAGGCGCGACAGCGCCTCGGTCCTCGCCGCCCGTGCCCGCTCGGTCAGGTCCCAGGCGCGCCGGGCCGCGCCGGCCACGCCCCCGGCGACCGCCCGCAGCGTGATGCCGGTGAACAGGACCGCCGCCAGCGCGAAGAGGGCCACGAGCAGGACGGCGGCCCCGAAGCCGGCCAACCCGGCCCGCAGGGGGCCGCCCACGGCGGCGCCGAGCCAGCCGCCCGCTCCGGAGAGCGCGGCCACCGAGGCGCCGAGACGAGGGTCGCCGCCGGCCAGGTCGGCCAACCCGGCCACGGCCACGAGCGCCAGCACCAGGCCGAGGACGGCCCGGGCCGGCTCGTGGCGCGGACGGCCCGCGACCAGCATGGCCCCCGCGGCCACCAGTGCGGGCGGCAGCAGGAACCGTCCGACGCCGAAGGCGGCACCCAGCCCGTGGCGCACGCCATGGCCGGCGGGCCCCAGCGCGTCGGCGTAGAGGGCGAGGCCCGCCAGCACGCCCAGCGTCACGCAGGTGATCCCCCAGAGGTCCTCGGCGTGGGCGGCGAGCACCGAGAGGACGGACTCCACCAGGGCCGGCCGGGCCGGCGCAGTGCGCCGGGACGTCCGGGAGCGGGTCGTGGACGCCGGGCTCGAGCGCGTCCTCGGACCGGCGGCGGCTCGTCGGCCGCCGCCGGCAGCCGACCGGGCGGCGGGGCGTGCGCCCACCGGACGGCGCTTGGTGGTTACCACAGTGGCCACAACGCTAACAGCAGTCCCACGGCCACGAAAGGACCCCGGGACGAAGGCGCGGCGCACCTGCCCCGCCGCGGCCCCTCGAGGGGTCGCCGCTACACCGTCACGACGACGGGCACGATCATGGGCCGGCGGCGGGTCCGCTCGCCCACCAGTCGTCCAAGGGCCCGCCGGGCATGGCGCCGGAGGCTCTCGTGGTCCGTCGCCCCGTCGGCCAGTGCCTCCTCCAGCGCGGCCCGCACCACCGCGCTGGCCTCGTCGAGCAGGGCCTCGGCCTCGGGGGCGTGCACCCACCCCCGGGTGACGATCTCGGGCGCCGTGACCACTTCGCGGGCGTGGGTGTCGACGGTGGCCACCACCACGACGACGCCCTCGTCGGCCAGCACCCGCCGGTCGCGCAGCACGCCGTGTCCGACGTCGCCCACGGTCCCGTCGACGTAGAGGAAGCCGGCGGGCACGGGCTCGGCCCGTCGCACGCCCCCGTCCTCGAGCACGATGCCGTCGCCGTCCTCGCACAGCAGCACGTTGTCCTCGGGGACCCCCATGGCCGCGGCCAGGCGCGCGTGGTTCCACAGGTGCCGGAACTCGCCGTGCACGGGGACGAAGTACTCGGGGCGGACCACCGAGAGCATCGTCTGGAGCTCGCCCTGGCGGGCATGCCCGCTCACGTGCACCGGCTCGACGCCGGTGTGGATCACCTCGGCGCCTCGACGGTGGAGCTGGTCGATGACCCGCCCGACCGCCCACTCGTTGCCCGGGATCGGGTGCGCGCTGATCACCACCACGTCCCCCGGCCCGAGATGGAGCCACTTGCTCTCCCCGGCCGCAAGCAGCGACAGCGCGGAGAGGGGCTCGCCCTGCGAGCCGGTGGAGAGGATGCACAGGGTGCCCGGCTCGTAGCGGTCTGCGTCCTCGATGGGCACCAGCACCGCGTCGTCGACGGTCAGGATCCCCAGGCGGCGGGCCAGCTCCAGGTTCTTGGCCATCGAACGGCCGAGCGTGGCCACCTTGCGGCCACCGTCGACGGCCGCGTCCACGACCTGCTGCACGCGATGGATGTGGCTGGCGAAGCAGGTGACGATGATCCGCCGTCCCGGGCGCGTCTCGAAGACGCGTCGCAGCGTCGCCCCCACCGACCGCTCGGAGGGGGTGAAGCCGGGCTCCTCGGCGTTGGTCGAGTCCGACAGCAGGAGCCGCACGCCCTGCGTGGCCGAGATGGCGCCGATACGGGCGAGGTCCGTGCGCCGCCCGTCGACCGGCGTCAGGTCGATCTTGAAGTCGCCGGTGTGCAGGATCACCCCCTGGGGCGTGGAGAAGGCGGTGGCGAACCCGTGGGGCACCGAGTGGGTGACCGGGATGAATTCGACGTCGAACGGGCCCACCGCCCGTCGCTCGCCGTCCATCACCTCGACGAATGTGGCCCGGTCCTCAAGGCCGGCCTCGGCGATGCGGACACGGGCCAGGCCGAGGGTGAGGGCCGATCCGTACACCGGTGCGGCGAGGTCCCGCAAGAGATAGGCGAGCCCGCCGGTGTGGTCCTCGTGGCCGTGGGTGAGCACTACGCCCTCGATGGCGTCCGCATGCTCGCGTAGGTAGGCCAGGTCGGGCAGGACCAGGTCGATGCCGGGCATGTCGGGGTCGGGGAACATGACCCCGCAGTCGAGGACGACCATGCGCCCGGCGGTCTCGACGACCGCGCAGTTGCGGCCGATCTCGCCCAGGCCTCCGAGGAAGGTGACGCGGACGGGGTCAGCCAACCGGGCCGCCGCCGCTCGGGCCCGACGCGTCGGGAAGGCGACCCAGCGCACCGAGCACCGCGCGTGCCCGCTCCTCGAGCGCGGCCGGTGCCGCGCCCATGGGCAGGCGGCACTGGCCCGCCGGCAGGCCCTGCACGCGGCACATGGCCTTGGCCGGCAGCGGGTTGGGGTACTCCTCGGTCGACTCGAAGGCGAAGGACTCCACGAGGCGCTGATTCAGGGCTTGCGCGTGCTGCACGTCACCCTTGGCGAACGCCCCGATCATCTCGGCGATCTCGTTGCCGGCCCAGTGGGCGGCCACGCTCACAAGGCCGATGGCGCCGACCGACAGCATCGGGAGCGTGAGATTGTCGTCGCCGCAATAGACCTCGAAGCCGTCACCCAGCTCGGCGACCAGGCGGGCGGTGGCGGTGACGTCGCCGGCCGCGTCCTTCACGCCGACGATGTTGGGCACCTCGCGCGCCAGGCCGACCATGGTGTCGTGGGCGATCTTGCGGCCGCAGCGCACCGGGATGTCGTAGAGGAGCACCGGCAGCGTGGTGCCCCGGGCGACCGCGGCGAAGTGGGCGTGCAGGCCGGCCTGGGACGGCCGGTTGTAGTACGGGGTGACCACGAGGACCCCGTCGACCCCGGCGGCGGCCGCCCGGCGGGTCAGCTCGATGCTGTGGCGTGTGTCGGCCGACCCCGTCCCGGCGATCACGGGCACGGTGACCGACTCGACCACCACCGACCACAACGCGGTGAGCTCGTCGTCGTCGAGCACCGGTCCCTCGCCGGTTGTGCCGGCCACCACCAGGGCGTCGCTCCCGTTGTCGGCGAGCCAGCGGGCCAGGCGGGCCGCGCCGGGCAGGTCGAGCCCGCCCTGCTCGTCGAAGGGCGTGACCATCGCCGTCACCAATGCGCCGAAGCGCCCCGATCCCGGCATGGCCACCATCGTCACAAGCCTAGTGGGCCGGCGCGCCGCAGCGGGCTGGGCACGGCGCGCCGGGTGCCGCCGGCCTCCGCGTCAGGAGGCGGCGGCGGTTCCGGTGGCCTGCATGCTGTCGTACTCCTCGCCCGTGTCGGCCCAGTCCTCGAAGCCGATGACGCCGAGCTCGGTGAACTTCTGGCGCAGCCACCCGTCTGCTGCGTCGAGCAGCCCGAGCTTCTTGCAGTTGGGGACGATCTTGGAGAAGAGCATCGACTGGAACATCTGGCGCTCGGGCACCTGGGCCAGGATCGGGACGATCTCCTTGGGGTTCACGCCCATGCGGTCCCAGACCTCCTGCTGGAGGAACCGGTCGCGCATGCGCACGGCCGCCTCAAAGGCGAACTCCTGGCGCTCGCGCAGCTCCGCGTGCGTGAGCTGCGCGTAGTACTCCTGGAGGCTCAGGACGCCGAAGGCGACGTGGCGCGCCTCGTCGGACATCACATAGCGCAGCAGCTGCTTGAGCAGTGGCTCGGTCGTCATCTGGTGCATGAAGCCGAAGGCCGCCAGCGCCAGGCCCTCGACCATGATCTGCATGCCCAGGTACGTCATGTCCCAACGGCTGTCCGCGATGATGTCGTCGAGCAGGAGCCGGAGGTGGGCGTTGATCGGGTAGTGGCCCGAGAGCTTGTCGTCGAGGTACTTGGCGAACACCTCCACGTGACGGGCCTCGTCCATGACCTGGGTGGCGGCGTAGTACTTGGCGTCGATCCACGGCACGGACTCGACGATCTTGGCGGTGCACACGAGCGCGCCCTGCTCGCCGTGCATGAACTGCGACAGGGTCCAGTTCTGGCTCTGGACCCCGAAGTCGATCCATTCAGGGTCCCCCCACGACGACAGCGACGTCCCGCTCACGTCGATCCCCGAGTTGAGCCCGCCCGTGGCCACCGCGTTGGCGATGACCACCTGCTCCTGGTCGACCTCGGTGTCCCAGGGGAGGTCGGTCTGGGCGTTCCACTGGGCCGTCTTGGCCTTTTCGTAGAGCTTGTCGAGCTTCGGCCGTTGACCTTTCTCGTAGTCCCACGTGAAGATGGTGTCGTAGTTGGAGTGCACCGCGTGCAGGGCCTCGTCCGCATCGGTGTTGACCACCGACATGATGGCCTCGAGGTCGTTGATGTCGTCGCGGCCGATGATCTCGGCCGTCGGGCGCATCTCCGTGGTCATGACGCTTCCCCCTTGCGGTTGGTCCCGGCACGGACGGCCGGGGTCGGGCGACGGTGCACGACGGGTCCCGTGTCCTGCGCGGCGGACGTGATGCCGGGGAGGACGAAGCGGCGCACCAGGCGGCGGACGTCGTCGTGGTCGGTGATGTCCGTGCCCTCGGCGGGGCAGGACAGGTACGACAGCGCGATGCGGGCGGTGAACTGCGCCACGCGCACGGCCTCGTCGTGGTCGAGGAACCGCCCGAGGAACGGGGCCATGAATCCTCCGACGTCGGCCAGCAGCTGGTCCATGTGCGCGAAGGTGAGGTGCGGCAGCACCAGGCCGGGCTCGTGGGCCAGCAGGTAGGTGAGCGCCGGGTGCGAGGCGATCGTGCCCGCGCCGGTGGCCACCGCCTCCACCAGCACGTCCTCGAGGTTGTCGGCGTCGCCGAGGCGGACCGCCAAGGCGCTGTAGAAGCGGGCAAGCTCCGTGTCGAAGACAGCGGCCAGGACGTTCTCCTTGCCGCCCGGGAAGACCCGGTAGACGGTGGCGCGCGAGCACCCGGCCTCCTGGGCCACGTCGTCGAGGGTGGTCTTGGCGATGCCCTGGCGGGCGATGCAGCGCAGGGCACCGTCCACGATGCGGACCCGTTGGGGCGCCGAGGGCGCGGCCGCGTCGCGGCGGGGGCGGGGATCGAGGGCGTCAGGACGCACCAGCGCGAGTCGTGCGGAGCCCACGTTGAGACGATATGGCGAATCGTGTCTCAGTGTCAATGACCCCGCGGACGCCGGGTCGAGGCCCCATGCGCGCGGGGCCCGGATAGCGTGAGGCGTCGTGGGAGCTCGGGGGGGTTCTCGGTCGCCGCTTCTGTCACTGGCGTTGGTTCTGGTGGCGATGGCCGCCGGTGGCTGCACCCAGGCGGCAGCGGGCGGCACCGCACACGCGAGCGCCAGGACGACGACCCTCACCCTGCAGGCGCCCACCGCCTACCAGCCCGTGGCCCCCGCGCCCGGCGCCACCGACGACTACCACTGCACGCTGGTCGACCCGCACGTGCAGTCGGACTCCGTCATCACGGCCAGCGAGTTCTTCCCCGACAGCCCCGAGGTGCACCACGCCATCCTGTTCCTGGTGCCGCCCGACGCGGTGCCCCTGGCCCGCGCCGCCGACGAGGACGGGCGGGGCTGGACGTGCTTCGGCGAGACGGTGCTGCCGGGGACGACCCTGGCCCAGCTGGGGCAGACGCCCTGGCTCGCCGCATGGGCACCCGGGCACGGCAAGGACGTCGCTCCCGCGGGGACGGGGATGCCCCTGCCCAAGGGCAGTCTCGTGATCATGCAGATCCACTACAACATGCTGGCGGGCACGGCCCCCGTGCGCAGCAAGCTGGTGCTCACCACCGTCCCGGCGAGCGCGGACCTCAAGCCCCTGCGCCTCGACCTCATGCCGGCACCGCCCGACATCCCCTGCCCCGCAGGGGTGACGGGGCCCCTGTGCGACCGGAGCGCGGCACTGGCCGACTTGGGACGGCGCTTCGGACAGGACCAGGTCGCCTTCGTCGGCCTCCTCGAGACCATCTGCGGACGCGACCCGGTGAACCCCCCGGCGGGCGACACCACCACGTGCACGTGGCCGGTCGAGCACGGTGGCCAGATCGTCCGGCTCACCGCGCACATGCACCTCCTCGGTCGGGGCATGCAGATCGTGCTCGACCCGGGGACGCCCAAGGCCCGCACGCTCCTCGACGTGACGAATTACAACTTCGACTACCAGCGCTCCTATGACATCGCACCCGTGGCGGTGACCCCGGGCGACCGCATCCAGGTCACGTGCACGTACGACCCGACGCTCCACGAGCTGCTGCCGGCGCTGCGCACCCTGCCGCCGCACTTCGTCACCTGGGGGGACGGGTCCACGGACGAGATGTGCCTGGCCATCGTGGGCTACGTCCTCTGAGCGGGGCTCGTCCTCCGAGCGGGCGTCGACGGCGCCGCTCCCTGCACCGGGGAGCCCGTCGCCGTCCGCGACCTGTCGATGTGCGACCATGCCCCACGACGGGCCCCCGACGGGCCGCGGCGGCCCGGGGGAAGACAGACGGAGGCGCACCATGATCATCGACGGTTCACGGATCCTGGTGACCGGTGCGTCGTCGGGCATCGGCGAGGCGCTGGCGCCGATGCTCGCGGCGCGTGGCGCGGTGGTCGGCATCGCGGCGCGGCGCGCGGAGCGACTCGAGGTCACCTTGGCCGAATGCAGGCGCCACGCGCCCGACTCCCGGATGTGGGTCGTCGACCTGGGCGACGTCGACGCCGCCCTGGCCATGTTGGACGACGCGTGGGAGGCGTTGGGAGGGCTCGACTGCCTGATCAACAACGCAGGGATCGGCAAGCGCAAGCTCGTGGCGGACACGACGCCCGAGGACCTCGACACGGTCATGCGGACGAACTTCTTCACGCCCGTGCGCATGAACCTGGCACTCATCCCGCGCATGCTGACCCGAGGCCGAGGCACGCTCGTCAACGTGGCCAGCCCGGGCGGGCGTTTCGGGATCCCCCACGAATCCGTGTACTGCGCCTCGAAGTTCGCGCTCAGCGGGTGGAGCGAGGTGGCGGCCATGGACCTGGCCGACACCCCGATCGAGGTCAAGCTCATCCAGCCCGGTGCCATCGCCACCGAGATCTGGGAGACCCGTCCAGGTGAGCTGCCGGGGCTGCCCGGTGCTGAGTTCGTGAGCGCGGTCGACTGCGCCGCGGGGATCGTCGAGGCCCTGGAAGCGCCAGGGCTGGAGATCTTCGTGCCCGCCGACATCAAGGCGCACGTCGACGCCAAGAACGCGGACCTCGACGGCTGGGTCGAGCTCATGGCCGCGGTCGGCCGGATGACCGCGCCGCCGGCGATCTGAGCGCTCGTCCGCCGGGGCGCCGCGGCGCCCGTCAGGACGGCGGGATCGGCTCGACCATCACCATCCAGGGCACACCGAAGCGGTCGATGCACATGCCGAACGCGGGTGCGAAGAAGGTCTCGCCCATGGGCATCTGCACCTGACCGCCTTCGCACAGGGCGTCGAACACCCGCGCGGCCTCCGCGGTGTCGGGCAGCGAGCAGTTGACGCACATGCCCCTGACGTTCCCCTCGAAGCTGCCGGACAGGTCGTCTGCGCCCATGAGCACGCCGTCCGCTCGGGTCAGCGCGGCGTGCACGACCGCGTCGGGGTTGGCCCCCGATGCCGGCGCGCCGGCATCGGGGGGCGCGTCGGCCGTGGACATGAGCGTCAGCTCCCCGCCCAGGATCTCCTGGTACCGGGTGAACGCCGCGCGGCACTCGCCGGCGAAGGCCAGATAGGGGCGAAAGGCCATCGGTCTCTCCTCGTCCGTGTCGTCCGTGTCGTCCGTGTCGCCATGTCGTCCGTGAGGCTGCGCCGACGCCAGTGCAGACGTGGTGGGGAGCGCGACGTCATCGGTCGCCCCGGTGCCGCGGCCCGCAGGCGGTGTGCTCAGTCCAAGACGCCCGCCAGCAGCTCGGTGCGAACCAGCGCGGCCACGTCGGCGGGGGTGCCGAGGTCCCAGCGTCCCGGGGACGAGATGTAGGAGAGGATCATGCGGGCCAGGAAGTCCGCCGCCTCGTGCACGCCGACCCCCGGCGCCAGGCGCTCGTCGGCCAGGTAGGGCACGAGGAAGCCGCTGATGAGCGCCACCGTCCGGTTGGACTCGACGGTCAGCTTGGGCAGCAGCATCTCGGGCTCGGTCTCGAGCACCTTCTGGAGCACCTCGTGCTCGAGGATGGCGCGCCGGGCCAGGGCGAGCCCGCGTTCGAGCACCTCGTCGAGCGAGGTGGCCCCATGGACCTCCTCGTAGAGGCGGCCGAAGAACTTCTGGTACTGCCAGGAGACCACCGCGCTGACCAGCTCGTCGCGTCCGCCAGGGAAATAGCGGTACACGGTGGCACGCGACACACCGGCCTGGCGGGCGGCGTCCTCGACCGTCGTCTTGGCCAAGCCCCAGCGGGCGACGCAGGCGAAGGTGGCCCCGAGGATGCGCTCGCGGATGTCGGGCTCGGCCGCCACCCGGGGCCTCAGAGCCCGAGCACGGCGTCGAGCCCCACCGTGAGCCCCGGCATGGACGGGACCGCCCGCAGCGCGAGCAGGACCCCCGGCATGAACGACGAGCGGTCGTAGGCGTCGTGGCGGATGGTCAGCGACTGACCCGGCGCGCCCATGATGACCTCCTGGTGGGCCACCAGCCCGGGGAGGCGCACCGAGTGCACACGCACCCCGCCGGGCGTGTCGGCGCCGCGCGCCCCGGGGAGCACCAGGTCGACGGTGGCGTCCGCCGGCCACGGCGGGGCCCCGGCAGCCGCCCGGGCGGCGGCCACCCGCTCGGCGGTGCGGAGCGCCGTCCCCGACGGCGCGTCCCGCTTGGCGTCGTGGTGCAGCTCGACGATCTCGACGCCCCCGACGAAGGGCGCGGCCAATTCGGCGAAGCGCATCATGAGGACGGCGGTGACGGCGAAGTTCGCGGCGAGCACGCAGTTGGCCTCGGAGCGCTCGAACGCCTCGCGGGCCGCCTCGACCTGCGCGTCGGTGATGCCCGTGGTCCCCACCACCGCGTGCACGCCGTGCGCCGCGCACCATGCCATGTGTGCCACCGCGGCCGGGGCGACCGTGAAGTCCACTGCCACCTCCACGCCGGCGTCGGCGAGCCCGGTGACGTCGTCGCCCACGACCACGTCGGTGTCGAGGTCGACCAGCGCGTCGAGCGCCGCGCCGGCGACGGAGGGGTCGACCGCCGCCACCAGCTCGAGGTCCGCCTCGCCGGCGACGGCTAGGCACACCTGGCGGCCCATGCGCCCCCCTGCCCCGAGGACACCGACGCGCGTCATGGTGAAACCCTAACGCCGCGCCGGCGCCGTCCCGGCGAAGTCGGCCTCGTCGAAGGGCCCGACCACCGACAGCGCGCGCGGGGCGCAGGCGAGCCGGGCGGCCAGCGCGCCCACGTCCTCGAGCGACACGGCGGCCACCCTGGCGAGCACCTCGTCGACCGTCAGCACGTGCCCGTGCAGGAGCAGGCTCGAGCCGATCCGGCTCATCCTGGTCCCCGAGTCCTCCAGGGACAGCAGCGTCTCGGCACGCAGGTGCCCCTTGGCCACCGCCAGCTCGCGCTCGGTGATCCCCGACCCCCCGATGCGGTCGAGCTCGTCGACCACCAGCGCCAGCACCTCGTGCGCGTGCTCGGGTGCCGTGCCCACGTGGACGGTCAGGGACCCCTCCTCGTCGTAGTGGGTGCGCTCGGACCACACGGAGTAGGCCAGCCCCCGCCGCTCGCGGATCTCCTGGAAGAGCCGGCTCGACATCCCCCCGCCGAGCACGTGGTTGAGCACGGCGAAGGCCCAGCGCGTCTCGTCGTGGCGTCCCGGCCCCCGCACCCCGAGGACCAGCTGGACCTGCTCCGTGGGCCGGCGGGTCACGACCAGCGACGGGCGCGGCGGACCGGGGGCCTGGCGCTCGGGCGGCCCGCCCCCGGAGCGGTCCCGGAACCGGCGCTCGACCTCGGCGACGAGGACGTCGTGCACCACGTCGCCCGCCGCGGCGACGACGAAGTTCCCCGCCCGGTAGTGGTGGTCGAAGAAGCCGCGGATCTCGGGCGCCTCGAGCCGGCCCACCGTCGACGCCGTGCCCAGGACCTCGCGCCCGAGGGGGTGCGGCCCGAAGAGTGCCGCCGTGCACTGCTCCGCGGCGAAGTCGGCAGCCTCGTCTGCGTGCATCAGGATCTCGTCCATGATGACGCTGCGCTCGGAGTCCACGTCGTCGGGCGCCAGCGCGGGATCGGTCATGATCGCGCCCAGCACGTCGAGGCCGAGCCCGACGTCCTCGGAGAGGGTGCGCACGTAGAAGGCGGTGTACTCCTTGGTCGTGAAGGCGTTCATGTCGCCGCCGACCTCGTCGACCGCCTCGGCGATGGCCGACGAGCTCCACGTCGTCGTGCCCTTGAACAGCAGGTGCTCGAGGAAGTGGGACGCGCCGGAGAGCGCCGGCGGCTCGTCACGCGAGCCGGTGCCCACCCACACCCCCACGCTGGCCGAGCGCGCGTCGGGCATGCGCTCGGTGACCAGGCGCACCCCGCAGTCGAGTCGCTCCGCGCGGATCACCCGGGCGTGCAGCCGGGCCGGATCACCGACGACGTGGCCGGCGCCCGCCCCCGCCGCCGCGGCGCTCGCCCCCGCCGCTCGGAGCAGGTCCGGGGCCGAGGTCCCCGAGCTCGCTGGCCAGCTCGGCCTCGAACGACGCCTCGAACGACGCCGCCGGGCCCGAGGGGGCTGCGCCGCCCTGGGCACCTCCGGCGCCGGTCTCCCGGGTGCCGTTGCCGCCGCCGGCGGCCAGCTCCCCGACGAGGGACAGCGAGACCTTGCCCTGCGGGTCGATGTCGTCCACGCGCACCTCGACGTCCTGGCCGAGGGTGAGCACGTCCTCGACTCGCTCGACGCGCTTGCCTGCCCCGAGCTTGGAGATGTGCAGCAGCCCGTCGCGCCCGGGCAGGATGTTGACGAAGGCACCGAACTTGGTGATGTTGACCACCTTGCCGGGGTAGGTCACCCCCACCTCGGCGTCCGGCGGCTCCACGATGAGGAACACGCGGCGCTTGGCCTCGTTGACCGCCCCGCCGTCCTTGGCGCCGATCGTCACCACGCCGTAGAGGCCGTCGTCCTCCACGGTGATGTCCGTGCCCGTCTCGGCCTGCAGGGCGTTGATGATCTTGCCCTTGGGCCCGATGACCTCGCCGATCTTGTCCGCGGGGATCTGGAAGGACACGATCTTCGGCGCGTTGTCCGAGACCTCCGCGCGCGGCTCCACGATGGCCTTGGCCATGACGTCGAGGATGGTCAGCCGCGCGTCACGCGCCTGGTGCAGCGCCTGGGCGAGCACGTCGGCGGGCAGTCCGTCGATCTTGGTGTCGAGCTGCAGGGCGGTCACCACGTCCTTGGTCCCGGCCACCTTGAAGTCCATGTCGCCGAAGGCGTCCTCGGCGCCGAGGATGTCGGTCAGGGTCACGTACGTCCCCTCGTCGTAGACGAGCCCCATGGCGATGCCGGCCACCGGCGCCTTGATCGGCACCCCGGCGTCCATGAGCGAGAGCGTCGACCCGCACACCGACGCCATCGAGGTCGAGCCGTTCGACGACAGCACCTCGGAGACGAGCCGCAGCGTGTAGGGGAACTCCTCTTCCGAGGGCACCACCGGGAGCAGCGCGCGCTCGGCGAGGAGCCCGTGGCCGATCTCCCGGCGCTTGGGGCCGCGCATGAAACCGGTCTCTCCGGTCGAGAAGGGCGGGAAGTTGTAGTGGTGCATGTAGCGCTTGTGCTCGTCGATGCCGATGGTGTCGAGCAGCTGGTTCATCCGCGGCATCCCCAGTGTGGTGACGTTGAGCACCTGCGTCTCTCCGCGCTGGAAGAGGCCCGAGCCGTGCGCCGTGGGCAGCACCCCCACCTCGGCGGACAGCGGCCGGATGTCGGCCGTGCCCCGGCCGTCGATGCGTACCCCCTCCTCGACGATCCGCTTGCGCACGAGCTTCTTCGTGAGGGCCCGGACGGCCGCCTTGATCTCGCGCTCGCGCTCGGGGAACTCGGGGGCGAGCTGCTCGAGGATCGAGTCCGTGGCCTCGTCGATGGCCGCGTTGCGCTCGGCCTTGACCGTGATGGTGTTGGCTTTGGACAGCAGCTCGAGACCGACCTGCGCGACGCGGTCGTAGACGTCGGGCTCGTAGTCCGTGAACAGCTCGTAGGGGATGGTCGGCCTGCTCCCGGCCTTGGACACCAACGCACGCTGGAGCTCGATGGACTCGCGGATCCAGGTCTTGGCCGCCTCCAGGCCCTGGGCCAGGACCTCCTCGGTGACCTTGGGCGCACCGGCCTCGTAGTGGTGCCAGGAGTCGGCGGTGCCGCCGGCCTCCACCATCATGATGGCGATCTCGGAGTCGGGCTCGGTCGACAGCGCCCGGCCCGCCACCACCAGCTCGAAGAGCGACGCGTCGCCCTCCTGGTAGGTGGGGTGAGGGATCCACTTGCCATCGGTCGTCCACGCGATGCGGACCGCGCCGATGGGGCCCTCGAAGGGGATGCCCGAGAGCATGAGCGCGGCCGACGCCGTGTTGATGGCGAGCACGTCGTGGGGGTTCTCCAGGTCCGCGCCGAAGATCGTGCCCACCACGTGGACCTCGTTGCGAAAGCCCTCGGGGAACGACGGGCGCAGCGGGCGGTCGATGAGCCGGCAGGTCAAGATGGCCTGGTCGGTCGCCCGGCCCTCACGCCGGAAGAACGATCCGGGGATCTTGCCCGCCGCGTACATGCGCTCCTCGATGTCCACGGTGAGGGGGAAGAAGTCCGTGCCCTCGCGGACCTTGCGGGCGGCGGTGGCGGCCACCAGCACCACCGTGTCGCCGATGCGGCCGACGACGGCGCCGTCGGCCTGGAACGCGTACTTGCCGGCCTCGAACGTCAGGGTGCGGTCGGTCTCGCTGATGGGTGCCGACACGGTGATGGCGTCCGCCATGGGTCTCCTCGTGTTGATCGGGGACACCGCGCCGGGCCAGTTCCCAGTAGTCGACCACCCCGCCCTCGCCCCTGATCCCGACCCGGCGGACCGCCGACGGGGATCGGAGCCGGCGCGGTGACCGGCGACTGGCAGCTGACCTCTCGCCAGATGCCCTCGGATGTGTGTGGGGCGGGCCTTCCGCCCTCTGCCCGGGCGGGTCCGCACCCGCCCGAGACCGGCCCCCGACCGTCGGGGACCGGGTCGCCTAGCGGCGAATGCCGAGCCTGCCGATGATGGACCGGTAGCGCTCGATGTCGTTGTCCCGCACGTAGTCGAGGAGCCGGCGGCGCCGGCCGATGAGCTTCATGAGGCCGCGCCGAGTGTGGTGGTCGCCCTTGTGCGACTTCAGGTGCTCCGTGAGGTGGGTGATGCGCTCGGTGAGGAGCGCGATCTGCACCTCCGGGGAACCGGTGTCGGTCTCGTGCAGGCGGTACTCGGCGATCGTCGCGGACTTCTCGGGCATGTGGGGAGAGCAACCTCGGAACTGATCGGGAGAGGTCGCGCACTCGGGCACGACCGTCCCACCCGGATCCCACCGGGACGGCGCCCCGGCTGACGGGTCACTCTAGCAGGGCCGTCGCCGCGCCGCCCGCCGAGCCGCCCGCGGTGGCGTCGGCCCGGGAGGCGCCGGGACCGCGCGGCACGGCCCGGGTCGGCGCCGCGTCGGCGAGCACGGCGCGGGCCGCCTCCACGTCCCGGCGCATCTGCGCCACCAGGGCGTCGACGCTGTCGAAGCGCAGGTCGTCGCGCAGGCGGTCGACGAAGGACACCCGGGCGGTCTCGCCATAGAGGTCGCCCTGGAAGTCGAGGAGGTGGGCCTCGAGGACCGGGTGGTCGGGGACCCCGGTGTCGAAGGTCGGGCGCCGTCCGAGCGAGGCCGCCGCCGCGTGCAAGGCCCCGTCGGGGCGCTCGTACCAGCAGGCGTAGATGCCCTCGCTGGGCAGGGCGATGCCCTCGGGGAGCTCCACGTTGGCCGTCGGGAACCCCAGCTCGGCGCCGCCGCGGCCCACGTCGTGGACGACCACGCCCCGCACCTGGTGGTGGCGCCCGAGCAGCTCGGCCGCCCGCCGCACGTCCCCCTCGCCGAGCAGGCCCCGGATCCTGGTGGAGGACACGGCGTCGCCCGAGCGGTCGCTCTCGAGGTCGAGGCCGACCACGTCGAAGCCGCGGGTCTCGCCCATGGACGACAGCAGGGCGACGTTGCCCCGCCGGCCGTGGCCGAAGTGGAAGTCGCTCCCGACCACCACGAGACGTGCCCCGAGGGCCTGCACGAGCACCTCGTCCACGAAGTCCTCCGCCGACTCCCGGGCGCGGGTCTCGTCGAAGGGCACCACGACGGTCCGGGCCACGCCCGTCTCGGCCAGCAGCTCGAGCTTCTGGTCGAGGTCGGTCAGGAGCAGCGGGGCCGACTCCGGACGGACCACCGTGGCCGGGTGCCGGTCGAAGGTGACCACCACACTGGCCAGCCCGCGCCCGTCGGCCATGGCCCCGAGACGCTCGATGAGGTGGCGGTGGCCGAGATGGACTCCGTCGTAGGCGCCGATGGTCACCGCCGATCCCTCTGCGGGCGGCGTGCAGTGCTCCGGCCCGAGGACGACCTCCATCGGC
>Ga0187778_10000431_pt1 | contig 29764 bp, 20 predicted proteins | sample 1015_Q2_SP5_20_M_FD_132418 | JGI IMG/M metagenome (GOLD analysis project Ga0187778, IMG submission 132418) | Tropical peat soil microbial communities from peatlands in Department of Meta, Colombia - 1015_Q2_SP5_20_MG | ecosystem: Environmental > Terrestrial > Soil > Wetlands > Peat | place... | reverse complement strand
TGTTCCGGTGAACCCTGCAGCCATTTAGTGCTGCAGGACCGGAGTCCTATGACAAAAGAATTGTTTGTGTCTTCCACCCCGCACGAAACCAGAGTGGGGATGGTCGAAGACGATCAGCTCGCAGAAATTTATCTGGAGCGCGAAAACGAGTACACCTTAGCTGGCTCCATCTACAAGGGCCGGGTCACGCGCGTGCTTCCCGGCATGCAGTCCGCTTTTGTGGACATTGGACTGGAACGTGATGCCTTCCTTTATGTTTCCGATTTCATGGAACTGCGCGAAGAAGAGGAAGTGGAAGAGATCCCGGTGGGCGGGGCTCAACCATTTCAGCCGCAGCAGTACGCTCAGCCGGTCAAGGAGAACCGCGGGCAGGAGAGTGCCGAACAGCCTTCGGCGATGGAGAACAGCCGCTCGCAAGATAATCAAGCTGAAAGCCATGTTCCAGAGAACCGCGCCAAGTCCAATAATGTCGACCAGCGCGAATCGCGTAATGACTGGCGAGGTCGAGGGCGGCGTGGCCGCTGGCGCCGGGGAGAACGTATGCCCGAGAGCCGCTTTGCCCGGCCTGAATCCACCCAACCGCCGCGCACCGATTATGGCCCTCCCCCTGGCTATCAGCCCATTCTCTTGCCCGGTGAATCGATTTCCAAATACCAGCGGCTGGCGCAGGCGCAATCTACTCAGCGAGGCGAGGAAACAGCGTTGCCCATCTCGGCGGCTTTTCCTGACGATGAGCCTCTGTTTACAACAACGGACCACGAACCTGCTCAGAATCCCGACAGCACTCCCGAAAAGAACCTTCAAAGTTCAGTCGCAAATCCCCAGCCGGAAAGGACTCACGAAAGCGGCTCCGCGGAATCCGAACAAAATAGCCGGATAACCGCATCTGCGTTCCAGACTGAAGAACCGGCTACGCAGGAGGACCAAAACGAGGACGCGCTGGGTTTCGGTACGGTTGAAGAAGAAGAGATCGAAGAAGAAGAGGCTGATCTGGCTTCCTACGTAGAAGAACTGGAGGAAGATGCGGCCTTCGATGAAATGGAAGAAGAGACGCATCACGCGGTCGATTACCAGCGTCAACCTCAGCAAATCGCAGCCGCGGCCGAGTCCTTGGCGGAACCCGCTGTGCCGTTTTCTTCCGAGCCAGTCTCACCGCAAGCTACCGAAGTCGCGGATGCCGAAGAAGAAGTCGATGATGAGACCGACGAGGAAGCCGAGCTTGAAGAAGCCCAGGCCGAAGCCGAAGCTTTGCTGGATGCCGAGGCTCGCGGCAATGGCAGCGTGGAAGCTCGTGCCGATGTGCGGGCGTCCTCAGGAAATGTCCCCTATACCCAGCGAGCACCGCGGCCGGCGTTTGATCGTCGAGGTGGCCCGCGCGGACGGCGTGGGGGCCGGCGGTTCCGTCGAAATGAACCCCAACTGCCGCAGATCACAGACCTTCTCAAAGAAGGCCAGGAAATTCTGGTGCAGATCGCGAAGGAGCCGATTGCCAAGAAAGGAGCGCGAATCACCAGCCACATTGCATTGCCCGGGCGTTTCCTGGTTTATATGCCGACGGTGCATCACACCGGGGTCTCGCGCAAGATTTCCTCCGAAGAGGAGCGCCAGCGGCTGAAACGCATCATCCTCAGCGAACGGGAAAACGGCCACGGCGGTTTTATCGTGCGTACAGCAGCGCAGGGCGCATCCGAGGATGAATTGCGCGCTGATATCCGGTTCCTGAAGGGGTTGTGGGCAGAAATCAAGACACGCGCCGAGATGAGCAAGGCTCCTGCCCTTATTTACCACGACCTGAATGTCGTGGAACGCGTGCTGCGTGATCAGGTCACCTCCGACTTCTCACAGATCTGGGTAGACACGGAACAGGAGTACGAGCGCATTCTGCGCTTTGCCAACCGCTTTCAACCGGCACTGGTCAAGCGGATCAAGCTCTATACCAAAGAGACGCCGTTGTTTGATCAGTTTGCATTGACCGATGAGATCAACAAGGCCCTGAAGTCCAAAGTCTGGCTCAAGAGCGGCGGCTACATCGTCATCAATCAGGCTGAAGCGTTAGTCGCGATTGACGTAAATACCGGCAAATACGTCGGCAAGACCGCCCGCCTGGAAGACACGATCGTCAAGACCAATGTCGATGCCATCAAGGAGATCGTGCGTCAGATTCGGCTGCGCGACCTTGGCGGCATCATCATCATCGACTTTATCGATATGGACGAGCGCCGCAATCGGCAGAAAGTAATGCAGGCACTGGAAGAAGCGCTGCGCAGCGATCGTTCACCATCCAAGGTCCTGCAGTTTAATGATTTCGGTTTGGTCGCGATCACCCGCAAACGGGTGAAGCAATCGCTCGAGCGCACGATTGGAACGCCTTGTCCATATTGCCAGTCCACCGGTTTCGTGAAATCGGTAACCACGGTTTGCAACGAGATATATGTGGAAATGCGCAAGATGACAAAACATCTGGAACACTCCGACGTCATGTTGCGTGTAAATCCGGAAGTGGCCAAGGCGTTAAAGGCAACCAACGGCCGGTTGTTGGCCGAAATGGAAGAGCTGACAAAGAAGAGTGTGATCGTGAAGAGCGACCCGGCACTGCATCAGGAGCAGTTCGATATTAACTAGCGCCTTCGAATTTCGGGCCTTGAATAAAACCAAAGACGGGCGTCGCCGCCCGTCTTGGCTTCTGTCAGTCGGAGAGAATCCTCCTACGGCTTGATAATGATGATCCCAGGGATTGGGTTTTGCTGAACAGCCGTACCCGAGCTTTCGAAGACCTCGTAAGGATAGCGGTCTTCTGTGGCATCCGGTCTCGCCTCGCCGGAGTTGGCCTTGTCTCCCGCCGGCACAGCGTATTGTTTGTCGGAGAACGGACTCCTTCCATTTACAAATTTCACGACTGCACTTGCTTTTGGATCGACGCAATGCCACTCAGCCTCATGCTTCGCGGCCTTGCTAATCTGTGTTTCGTAGGGATCCACTTTTCGGTTCCTTGTGTCGATAGCCACCCTAAGGCTTGCAGTTATTTGTACCGGTGATGCTGCCATAGTCTACCTCCTGGATGTTTCGTAAGTTGTGGTTGAATGGCCTTGCGAACGGTACGCTCGCGCCTTTCTTTTCTACTGCTCGTGAGTTTCTGCCGATCGCAAGAGTTGCTGGAACGACCTGCTGGCATGCAGGTTGCTAAAGTCGATCATGCTGCGCACAAGTACTGGCGATTGCCCCGCATTAATTGCCCGGCGTAACCATGCGAGGCTCGCGCGTTCATCTTTGACCTGATTGGTTACAAGAGCTGCGTTAAGCAGGACCGCGGGATCATCCGGGGCCAGCGAGAGCGCCCGGTTCAGGAACTCCCATGCCGGTTTCTGCTCCCCGACCACGGCGTGAAATACGGCAAGATAGCTCAATAGGGCTGCATCGCGCGGGTTGACTTGCAACTCTCCCTCGGCCAGTGCAATTGCTTTTCTGTAGGGAACAAGGGATTCGGTACGTCTGCCGGGTTCCCAGTAGTAAGCGTTGCCCAAGTTCGCCCAAAGGGAGTACTGGCCTTCGTTTAACTTGACCGCCTGCTCACATGCTAGGGAGGCTTCGGAGAATCGCCGAAGATACAGGTACAACAGGCCCAAGTTCGAGTAGGCATCTTCGTTCGGGCGGATGTGAACCGAGCGCTCAAATGCGGCGATCGCTTCCGGGAAGCGGCCCATCGCAAGATCCACCCCGCCGAGGTTGTTATAGCCGCGGATGTTGTCCGGGGCGAGGCTGGTCACGTGGGCAAACATCTTTTCCGCCTCATCGTAACGCCCGTGCTTGAAGAGAAATGCGCCGAGCCAGCTATAACCTCCCCAGTAGTCGGGGCGGATGGCAATGGAGTGGCGATAGGTTTGTTCAGCATCTGCAATTCTGCCTAGTCGATCATAGGCAGAAGCCAAGCCGCGATAGGCCGCGTCATTCGTGCGGTCGAGCGTCAAGGTGTGCTGGAACATCGTAACTGCCTCTTCGTACTTTCCCGTGCCGTTATAAACGGCTCCCAGGCAGGCAGCGCCGGCCGCGCTCTCCCCCGCACGTTGGCAAGCGTCCAGAGCTTCTTCTACCCAATGCCGGTCATGCGTGAGTTCATATTTTTGCCAGTAGCTTTCGCCCAGCCCGGCGTAGGCAACGAGGTAGTTGTTGTCGCGCGATAAGGCATGCTGGAAAAGCTCAATCGCGTTTTCGATGTTTTCTGACTTCTGATAATCCTGCAAATAGCCGCGCCCCCGCAGATAAAAATCATAGGCCGCGGGTTCGTTCGTGCCGTGAGCGGTCAGGTTTTGCCGCTGATTGCTGCTGAGTTCTATGTCCAGAGCTCGAAGAGCGCTTTGCACCACGCCGTCTTCCAAACCAAAGGGATCACCGGCTGCGGCAGTAATGGTGTCGGCGCGCAGCACACGGCGCGTGCGGGCATCCACCAAATCGTAACTCACGCGCATGTTGGTATCTGATTGATGAAAGCTGCCTTCGAGCACCAGGTTCACTCCCAGCTCGGCTCGCGCCTCCTCCACCGAAGTTGCGGCTTGTGCGCGAATCTCATCGGGTGATACGACTTCTATTGGGTATTTGTCAGTGAGCTGGCCTAGTTTCGCCGTCAGCGTTTCGGTAAGCCCACGGCAGAAGGCTTGGGCGCTGGGGGATTCCGCGGCGGGAACAAACGGTAGCACTGCCAGGTTTTTCTTTTCAGGCAGAGGAAGTTTGTGGGATCGCAAGACCGGAAACGCGAGAACCGCAAGCACTGCCAGAAGAAAAACAGCACCCCGCCATAGTCCCCATTTCCACCATCCCTGATACGACTGCTGCGCTAGCGGTTTGAGTGTGATGGATTCTCCCCGCTCCAGAGCGCGCAAATCCTCGAGCAACTCGCGAGCGCAGGCGTAGCGCTCTGCCGCCATTTTCGCCATCGCCTTCATCACTACGGATTCCAATCCCTCCGGTACCGCCGGATTGACGATGCGAATCGCGGCGGGGAGGTCGTGCAGAATGCGTTCACTGGTGGCCACAAAGCTGCTCGTGAAGAACGGGTTTTTGCGCGTTAGCATTTCGTACATAACGACGCCCAGCGAAAAGATGTCGGACCGAGTGTCGGGCATCTTCTCCAGAAGAACTTCAGGAGCCATGTAGGCTGGCGTGCCTCCAAGCAGGCCGGAATCCAGGGTTGAACTTTGATCGGAGCGGGGCATATGCTTGGCCACGCCGAAGTCCAGGATTTTCACCTGCCCCGCCGCGGTCAGCATGATGTTTTCTGGTTTGATGTCGCAATGTATGATGCCGTGCTCGTGCGCCTCGACCAGCCCTTCCGCGCATTGCCTGGCAATCTGGAAGAATTGCTCCAGGCTTATGGGATCCCGAAGGCGCTCCCGCAGGGTTTCGCCCTGCACGTACTCCATCACGACAAAGATCTCGCCGTTTTCTTCCAGCACGTCGTGAACGGCAGCGATGTGTTCTGCAGATAGCGCGGAAGCGCGCTGGGCTTCTCGCAGGATATGTTGGCGTGCCTCGGGGTCGCTGCCCGGTTTGTTGCTCACACGCTTCAGCGCAACTGAGCGTCGCAGCGTGGTGTCCTCGGCGCAGTAAACCTCACCCATCCCGCCGGCGCCCAATTTGGAGCCTATGATAAACCGGCCGACACGTCTGCCCGTCAGATCCCTTGAGACCGGAAGAGGTTTCAGCGGTTTGCGGGCAGTTGCCATGGTCAAACCCGCATCAGGAGATCAGGGGCCCAGTCCCCTGCGGCACGCCAAAATCTGGCGGGCCTGGCTCTAAGCACCGTAGGGAGTTGACGCGAGTCTTATAACCAAAACAGGACCTGTTTGTCAGTGATTAGCGCTGCAGAGGTTTGTGACCACCTTGAGGAATGGGCGAAGGCCAAGCGATGCACTACGTCGACTGCTCACTTACTTCCCGCTGCTGGCGCCCAGCTTCTTCTCGGCAGGCTTCGCGGTCAGAATCTTGAGCACCAGCTCAGAGCAATCATTAAGCTTCTTCTGCGAGGCTTGAAGCGTTTCCACACTAGCCGCCGATCCCTGCTGCTTGGCCAAACTAATCACACGTCCGGTATTTTCGTGCACGGTGCGCACGATCTCCAGCAGCACGACCAGCGAATCCGCGTGGAGCTTCCATAACGATGGTGAATGCTCCGCGCGTTTCAATTCTTCCAGCTCAGTAGTCATGCGAGCCCCGACGGCCACAAGCCGCAGGAGCATTCGCGCTACGTCGGCACGCAAGCTTTTTTCTTCCAGGTAATCGGCAGAGTATGCCTCAGCTTCCACCGGCGTCAAGATTAGGTTGAAAAAGCGCATGGGTACAACCTGGCGAAATTTAGGGTCGGCCACGCGCACGAATACGCGAATGGATTGCTCGACCCGCAACAGCTTGTCTTCTTCGCTTGAAATCTGCTGTGGTGTCACGGCAGCCCGCATGGCCGAAACATCAAGCACCGCCCGAACAGGAGTCTTCTGCTGTGCGCTCGGTTGGCTTTTAGGCACCGCTGCAGGGTGAGGGATCCTGCGCATGGGTGGCCGCTGTTCCAGCGCCCTTTTCAGCTTGGAAACCCGGCGAAACTTCTCAAGCGCCGCCCCGTAGTCGATGCACAGCAATTCGCTTTCACTGAGGGCAGCGATGTGGTCCACAGTGACATCGAGGCCGTCCACCGTGCCAAGAATCGTGCCGCCCTGCTCTTCAAGCTCGGCAGCGAATCGCTTGATCTGCGCGGTCGCAGTCAGAAACAGCTCATCAAAGCGTTTGCCGAACGCAAAGTTATAAGGGGCGATGGTGGCCAGTACGCCGGGATGGTAGAAGGACGAATCAAACGAGCGCTTCAGCTCTCGCACTCTCACAATAATGCCCGAATCCAGAAGCGCATTGAGATCCCGGGCATGTTGAGCCTCTTCGGCGAGTTTGTCGAACTCTCGCAGGAGCTGCGAGTTCTCTTCGGAAAGCGGTGGCATCTCAGCATCGGCGAGAATTTCGATCAAGGCGATCTCAAAAGGTGACAGAGGTAATGACCCGTCGAGCCCATAGCCGCGACGCTCCCATTGGCCGGCAACCCGCGGATGCCGAAACAAAAAAGTTGCGACCAGATCGGTCTTATCGCGGGTTGAATCGGAGGGATCTTTTTTTCGCGTGAAATACCGCAGCATCGCCTCGGCAATCTCAGGATCGGTGTCCACGGTAAAGGCGCGTCGCAACATGGCAGGCGTGATTGCCATGTCGAGCAGCTTCAGCCAGCGATGCATGCTGCTCAGCGTTCCTGCAATATCCTCGTCACTCTGCAGGGAGACAGCTTCCAGCCCAGAGGGTACCGGAACTTCCCCGCCCACCGGTTCTTGCAGAAGCTTCTCATAGAAGCCCTGCACCGTGGCGAGGATCGCCAACTCCCATTTCGGATCTTCGACCAAGCACGCTCCTGCACCTGCACCCGCACACGGATGCTTGAGTTTAAGTGTTATCTAAGTACCCTTTGAGCACAAGACACTCTCAAGGCTCACTGGGTCATGAACTTCCGGGGCTTAGTCACCAGTTTGCTAAGTTTTTGCAGGAGAAGTATCCCTCAGAGAAGAAGCACTCTATCACTCGCATGCATGAGCAATTAAGACGCTGAAATCCGCTTCTTTAAAGCGATTTGGGCAGACAAACTGGAGCAAAAGTGTGGTAATCTAACCGCCTGAAGTTCAATTCTCGAGGGGTGAGATTTTATGCAGTGGAGTACACCGCAGTTCGAAGAAGTCGCACTTAATTGTGAGATCAATTCTTACGCCAGCGCCGCAATGTAATCTGTGCGGATAGAAATCCTGGGTTCCGCAGCCGGCGGCGGTTTTCCGCAATGGAATTGCAGCTGCCGCAACTGTCAGGCGTTGCGGGCCGGGAGTTTCCGTGGCAAGGCCCGCACCCAGACCCAAGTCGCAGTACGCGGCGGGGAAAGTTTCTGGTTTCTATTGAACGCCTCGCCCGATTTGCGAACGCAGATCGAGGCGTCCTCTTTCCTGCATCCCCGCAAAGCGCAGCGCGATTCTCCCATCGGCGGCCTTCTCTTAACCAGCGGCGATGTCGACCAGGTCGCCGGCCTCCTGTCACTACGCGAATTACAGCCGTTCCGAATTTACTGCACGCCATCTATCCAACGAATCCTGCGGGAAGACAATTCCATTTTCGGGATGCTCAACCGGGTACCTAATCAGGTCTTGTGGACCGAGATCAGAATCGGCCAAACCTTTCCTTTGGTCGGCGTGCAAGGCGATGAAAGCGTAACTGGCGCATCGATATTTTCAATGGGAGAGCGCTATCCGCCGTATGTTCCGCCCAAACGCGCTGTGAGTCTGCAGCCCGCGGAAGCTTCGCTTGGCGTAATCGTAGAATCTGCCTCCGGCGGCAGACTTGCTTATTTACCCACCGTTCCAAAGATCGATAATTCGCTTCTTCAGAGACTCGAAACCGTGGACCTGCTGCTGTTCGATGGAACTTTTTGGAGCAACGATGAACTGGTTCGCGTTCAGGGCAGCGGACCCACGGCACGGGAAATGGGGCATGTTCCTGTATCTGGCGCGGACGGGAGTCTACGAATGTTGGCCAGTCTGCGGCACCCTCGAAAAATCTTCATCCATATCAACAATACCAACCCCATGCTGGATGAAGCGGGTCCGGAATATCGTGAAGTGCGTGCTGCAGGTTGGGAGATCGCCGAAGACGGAACGCGGTTCGATATCTAAGTCGCGTTCACCGCACCTTAACGCTGGAATCCGCAATCCTGGCTGCCGTTTCTGCAGGAATCGCCTCGGTCCCGGCGCGGCCGAAGCGGAACTGTATCGTCCACTTGCTCGGCACCGCTTTCCCATCAACCTGCGGCGGCTGAAATTTCCAGGCGTGAGCAGCGGCGAGCGCCTGGCGCGCAAAGTACTTGCTTGGACCCGCTCTTTCGAGTGTGGCTTCAGATACTTGGCCGGCGCTATCGACATCGACCCGAACCGTCACTCTGATCTTCCCCTGAATCGTATTCCTCGCCCCTTGCGAGACGTTCGGCATGACGCGTTCAGCAACCGCACCCGTCACTGTCCCGGTTTGCACACTGACCTCAGGAGCAGGCGCCGGTGCAGCACTAGCCATGGGATGATTTTCATGCCTCGCTGATATCGGTGGCGCCTTAGCCGGACCACGGTGCCCCACTAGCCAGAAAGCCGCCAGCAGTACGATCAGCGCGACCTGAGCGGCAATTAGGGCTCCGGTCCGCGAATTGCGCCTTACAGGAACTGGCGCGGGTTGGAGGCGAGCTTTGATTTCTTCCAGCGTACAGCGCTGGCTCGGATCCAGCCGCAGACATTGCTGAGCGATTTGCTGAAAAGGCTCGGGAATCGATTCAGCAACTACCGGCTCAGTTTTCGCAGATCTATCCCAAGCCGGCGGCTTCTGACTCAGGGCTGCCACCAAAGTGACGCCTACCGACCAAATATCGGCCGCAGGCGCCAGCTCTCCGCTGCCGAGCTCCGGTGCATCATATGGTCCCGTTTCTACAGAGTGATCGCTACGTTCTCCTGCCTTCTGCAGCGTGTCGCTCGAGATTTTGAGGTGGTCCTCCACCGCCATGATATTCGAGGGCTTCAGGTGACCATGCACGAAACCATTTTTATGGATAAATTCGAGGACATCGAGAATGCCACGCAGCATGTCACCGGCTTCAGCGGGCGTGAGTGGCCGTGACGGTAAAATTTGTGATAAATCCTCCTCCGCGTACTCCATTACTGCATAGAGCAGCGGGACCGAGTTGATGCTGCAGCGTCCCACGTGAAAAATGCGGACCAGAGACGGCTGCCGGACTTGCGCAATGGCCTGCCAGCGGGAAATGGTTCTCTCGGCGTCTCGGCCGTCCGCGGGGATGAGTTTAATGGCGGCTTTCTGCGCCGCATGTTCAGGGAGTTCGGTGAGAAAGACGTCGCTTCGCGCGGATCCGCCCAGGCGTTCCAGCAGCGGAAACTTTCCGTCGATGACCTGACCCTTCCAGGTCTCCATAGCTACGGCTGTGCCCATGGGAGCCTTGTCGGATTATTCTATCTGAACCTAAGCCCTGCAAAGCTGTTTTTGCAGCGTCAAGGATTTTTTCCTGCTAGGGACACAATCCTTTGCCTCTAAGGGTATGCATTAAAGGGCGCCGGGCAGCGCAGAGGGGTAGCGAGCGGCCTTTGGCGCTGGACCAATGACTTTCGTAACTTCCCCAGGTTACAAAACTTTCTTACCCTGACTGTGTTTTAGTCCGCGTAGCAGATGTGCCAGGCTCCCCACCGGCAGGTCTCGCACAGTACACAGGAGCGATCTCATGAAACGATACCTCGTATGCACAACCTTGCTTGCGCTCATCGCGCTGACTTTCGCAGCTTGTGGTGGTGGAAGTAGTTCGTCCAACAACAATTCTGGCAATTCTCAAGCGCAGGTGTTCGTCACCGGTGAAGATGCACCCCTGCCGTCGGTAGTTTCGTTCTACATAACCATCAATAGCATCACGCTCAATAACAGCTCCAGCACACAGACCGTGCTCTCCACGCCCACGACGGTTGACTTTGGCCGGCTGATGGGATTGCGCTCGCTGCTGGGTTTTAACACAGTCGCACCGGGCACATATACCAGCGCAACTTTCAATTTCTCGAACCCGGTAATTTATTTTGTAGCTTTGACGCAGCCCTCGGTTGGAACCTGCCAGGGAAGCCAGCCGCCGATGCTCTGCTCAATCAACGGAAGCTTGACTAACTCTACGGTTACAGTGGCTTTCCCGAACGGAGCTCCGATGACCGTGGGGAGCAACGGACTGGCTGGACTGCACATGGACTTCGATCTCGCCCAGTCACTGGCGGTGAATGGCAGCGGCCAAATCACTGGCACGGTCAATCCGACAATCGAGCTGATGGCAGTCTCCGCTTCCAGTGAATTAGGCCAAATCAGCGATTTCACGGGATCGGTCGTGTCGACGGACACGACAAACAATACTTTTACACTGCAGGGCCCATACGGCTTCAACGAAGTTATCGACGTCAATTCTTCGACGCAGTTTAGTGGTGGCTACAATCTCGGCACTTTGCCCACCAACGCCATCGTGTCGGTGGAAGGCACAGTGCAGACCGATGGCAGTATCCTGGCCAGCGGTGCTGAGGTAATCACTACCGATAAGGCCTTCATCTCCGGACGCATTCTTCAGGTTCAGCCCGGTCCGGTCGTGACCATGTTCGTCGGGGAAGAACTGCCGAACCTCAGCCCCACAATTCCGGTGGATACGGTTTACACGGTGAATCTGACCGGCGTCTCGCAATATGACATTTGCTTCTTCGACAACTGGCTCACTGGGCAGTTCTTCAACGCCAGCAGCCTGGTCGTCGGACAGCGCATCTTTGTCGGCGGCACTTTCCAGAGCGCAACCTTCACTCCGGATCTGGTTTCGTTGCGCCGGCAAGGCATCCTGGGCCAACTGGTTGCCAATAGCGTCACCGTCAACAGCGGCAATCAAGGCAGCTTCCAGATGCAGAACGATGCGCTGCTGAGCTACGCCGCCGGCGGACCGTTCACGGTCTATACCGGCAACCTGACGGTGTTCGAGAACATCAACGGACTGGTGGGCCTGGAGTCTGCCGGATCCGCCAACCTGGTGACGCGCGGTCTGGTGTTCGACCAAGGTGGTAAACCCGTTGTCGTTGCCGGACGGGTTCGCGTGTTGCCGTAAATTCCATAATCAGCAACCTTCCTGGGGCGGCTGCGTGCCGCCCCCTTTCTTTGCCTTTACTTTGCAAACGGGAAATGCCCGTATAATCAAACGAACGTGAAGAAGGTCGTCCATGCCGCTTGTCCGCATGATTGTCCCGATGCCTGCGGAGTGCTTATAACGGTCGAGAATGGTAAGGCCACAAGGATTCAGGGGGATCCCGCCCATCCTGTAACGCGCGGCTTTCTCTGTGCCAAGGTAGCCAAATATTTGGATCGCGTGTATTCACCAGACCGTGTGCTATATCCGATGCGGCGAGTTACGCCGAAGGGACCTACTGCGGACTGCGGCGCTGCGCTCCGCCCGTCCCCACACAGCCCATTTCAGCGCATCACCTGGGATGAAGCGCTCGACGAAATCACTGGCCGCTTCAAACAAGTAATCTCCCAGTTTGGTAGCGAAGCTATTCTGCCTTATTCGTACGGCGGCACACTGGGTGTGTTGAATGCCGCCTCGATGGACCGCCGTTTCTTTCATCGGCTGGGGGCATCGCAGTTGGCTCGCAATATTTGTTCGGCTGCCGGAGAAGCCGGCCTTAAATCTGTAATTGGAATGAAGCTGGGCACCGAACCGGAGCAATTTCGCCACTCGCGTTACATCATTGCTTGGGCCGCCAATATTCACGCCAACAATGTTCACCTCTGGCCCTTCATTGAGGAGGCCCGCCGGCAAGGCGCCAAGCTGGTGGTGATCGATCCTTACCGGACGCGGACCGCCAAATGTGCCGACTGGTATCTGCCCATCAATCCGGGTACGGACGCGGCTTTGGCGCTGGGCATGATGCACGTCATCATCAACGAAAATCTCTACGATGCGGATTATGTAAAGCAACACACCGCAGGTTTTGATCAACTTCGTGCCAAGGTACAGGATTACCCTCCTGCACGGGTAGCCAAGTGGACTGGAATATCCGAGGCGGACATCGTTACGTTGGCGCGTGAGTACGCGACCACGCGACCCGCAGTGATTCGATTGAATTACGGCGTACAGCGCTCAGAACGCGGAGGGATGGCGACGCGTGCGATCACGATGTTGCCGTGTATTACCGGCTCCTGGAAGGAGGTGGGTGGTGGCCTCCAGCTCTCGACTAGCGAGGCGTTTGGACTGAACAGCGAAGCGTTGAAACGTCCCGATCTGATGGCCAAATCTCTGGGGCGGGAAGCGCGTACTGTAAATATGGTGGAACTGGGCAAGGCTTTGAACAATCTGAACGCTCCGCCCATCAAGTCGCTTTATGTCTACAACTCAAATCCCGCTGCCGTCTGCCCTAATCACAACGAAGTAATTCGCGGCTTGCGCCGCTCTGATCTAATCACCGTCGTTCACGAGCAGTTCTTCACCGATACCACCGACTATGCGGATATTGTTCTGCCGGCCACAACGTTCTTCGAGCAACAAGACTTGCAGGCGGCTTACGGCCATTACTATCTTCAAATGTCGCATCAGGCCATCGAGCCATTAGGTGAGTGCCGCTCGAATCTAGAGACGTTCCGCGCTTTAGCCCTTAGGATGGGTTTTGAGGATGACTGCTTCAAAGAATCCGTCGAGCAAATGATGGACACCGCTCTTGCCTCCACCAATCCGTGGTTGCGTGGCATTGATCGCGCGCGACTGGAGAGAGAAGGGCATGTAAGATTGAATTTTTCGGAAGCAGCGTCGCTTTCCGCCGCACCGCCGACCGCGGCTTTGCCTACGGAGACAGGCAGTGTGCCGTTCCTGCCTTTTGCCAATGGTAATTTTCCCACTCCTAGCGGGAAAGCGGAGCTCTACAGCGATCCTCTCAAAGCTCTAGGGCTGGATCCGGTGGTTCAATTCATGCCGCCTGTCGAATCTCGTCATGGCGAACACGCACAGTCCTTTCCTCTCGAGTTATTGGCGCGCAAAGCGGATAACTTCCTCAACTCCAGCTTTTCGAATGTGCCCAGTGTCCAGCAGATGGAAGAGATCGGTTGGCTGGAAATGAATGCGGTCGACGCCCACGCCCGCGGCATCGCGGAGGGAGACAGCGTGCGCGCCTTCAACTGTCGAGGGGAAATTCTTCTCAAAGCCAAGGTAGACGGTGCCGTGCAACCTGGAGTTGTGAGTGCGCGACTTTTTTGGGCGAAGCTCAGTCCCGGCGGACGGAACATCAACGTTCTTACTTCGCAAAAACTCACCGACCTGGGCAACTCCGCCACGTTTTATTCCGTCTTGGTTGAAGTAGAGCTTTTCAAGCCGGGTTCTGCGGGCAACTGAGTCAATGTGCTTGGACGCTCTCCATTGCGCTACCGTATAATTGCCGTTTTCCATACTCCCATTTGCTGAGGTAGAGGAGATTCTTCGCTCTCATCAGGGTAGCCCTGCTCCAAGCGGGGAGAGGAACCATCGTGTGTGGCAAGGAGCCAACTCTTGGCGCGGCCTATGTCGTTCACTTCTCGGGCTTTGCCCTGGACTTCGTTTCCTGGGCCTTGCCTTGCTGATGAGTTTTCTATTGTCCCCGTTCGCCGCTGGTCAGGAGCTTATCACAGGGATCTCGGTAAAGGGCAACCGGCGGATCCCGGCCGAGACCATTAAAGGCCGCATGTTTACCCGTATTAACGACGTGTACGACGAAGCGGCTCTGGAGCGCGACTTTAACGCCCTCTGGAATACCGGCTACTTCGAAGACCTCAGTTTTGAGCGCGAGCGAACGCCTGGAGGGTGGGACATCATTGTCGAGGTGAAAGAACGGCCGACCATTCGCGAGATCAATTACGAAGGGCTGAGTTCGGTTTCCAAAAGTGACGTGCTGGACCGATTCAAGGAACGCAAGGTCGGCCTGTCGGTAGAAAGCCAATACGATCCCACCAAGGTCAAGCACGCCGAAGTAGTGATCAAGGAATTGCTTTCCGAGCATGGCCGGCAATTCTCAACCGTCCGCACCGAAGTGCGGCCCATTCCTCCCGCAGCCGTGAGCATAACTTTCGTGGTGAAAGAAGGGCCCAAGGTGAAGGTGGGCAAAATCATTTTCACCGGAAATCAGCACGTCAAGAGTCGCATCCTGCGCAGCGCGATGAAGAATCTTAAACCGATTGGCGTTCCACATTCCATCTTCCTGGAAAATCTCTTTGCTCGCACTTACGACGCCACCAAGCTTGACGAAGACACGGAGCGGGTGCGCCAGGAATTTCAGAATCGCGGTTACTTCAAAGTGGTGGTCAACGAACCAAAAACCAACATCCACGATACTGGTCACAAGGGATTTCACATTCCTCTGCTGCAGGCCGGCCCCGGCAAGGCCGTCGACATTACCATGCCGATTGAGGAAGGCGATAAATACCGGTTAGGCGAGATAACCTTCAAAGGCAACAAAGCCATTCAGAATACCAAGGCGCTGCGTGCACTTTTTCCCATCCGAGATGGCGAGGTGTTTGACCGCAGCAAAATCGGCAAGGGTCTGGAAGCTTTGGGAAAGGCTTACGGTCAAGGGGGATACATAAATTTCACCTCGGTTCCTGAAACCCGCTTCGATGAAGAAAAAAAGCTGATTTTTATCGACATCGACGTCGATGAGGGCAAGCAGTTTTACGTCCGCCGCATCGAGTTTGAGGGAAATACCACTACTCGCGACAAGGTGATCCGGCGTGAAATTCTGCTCGAAGAAGGCCAAATCTACAACCAGCAGTTATGGGAACTCAGCCTGCAACGTTTGAACCAGTTAGGCTTCTTCGACACTTTGAAACCGGAGGACCCCAGCGTCACGGAGCGCCATTTAGACGAAAAGAACGGTACGGTAGATCTTTTGCTCAAAGTGAAGGAGAAGGGCAAAAACAGCATCGGCTTGAGTGGTGGCGTTAGCGGACTGGCCGGCACCTTCGTCGGTCTCAGCTATAGCACTAACAATTTTTTGGGCAAAGGCGAGACCCTCAGCATTTCGGCGAACCTCGGCAATCTTGAGCGCAGTATCAATTTCGGATTCACCGAGCCCTACCTTTTCGATCGGCCATTAACGGCGGGTTTTAACGTCTACTTCACCAGATTCATTTTCGATCAGGCCCGCGAAGCGGCACTTTTGACCGGCCAGCAAATCTCGCTCCCTACGGCTTTGCAGGAGAATTTGCAGAACTACACGCAATCGAGCAAAGGCTTCAGCACCAGCCTTTCCTATCCCATACGCCGCACTTTCAAACGGGTGGGCATTTCATACCAACTGGATAATTCCTCAATTGTCGCGCTCACCACGGCCTCAAAAACGCTTTTTGATTTTCTGCAGTTCAGCGGAATTAGCGGCCCCAGCGCACTCAACGGCATCGTAACCAGCAAGATAACGCCCAGCTTTACTCTGAACTCACTCGACAGAGCTCTGTTTCCCCATAGGGGCAGCAGCTTCTTCGCGGGCATGGAAGTGGCTGGGCTGGGCGGAAATGTCAGAACAGTTCGCCCCATCGCGTCCTACAAACACTTCATTCCGGTAAACAAAAGGCGGAATACGGTTGGATTTAATATTACCGGCTCTTTCTTGAGCGGGTACGGTGGGCGCGTGCCGCCGCCATTCCAACGCTTTTATGATGGCGGTGAAAACGACCTACGGGGGTTTGATATTCGTTCCATATCTCCGGTGTCATTTCTACCCACTACTACTACGACGCCGTTGCGTAACCCGGATGGCTCTATAGTCCCCAAGAACCCGGCTAATCCGCTTCAGGGCAACTACACAATCCCCATTCCCGTTAACCAGATCGTTTTTCCGGGCGGCGACTTAAGCATAACCGGAAACGTAGAATACCGAATCACGATCGCTGGGCCGGTTGGCCTGGCGCCCTTTCTTGACACAGGTATCGAGCCTATCCTGCGCGAGTCGCAATTGAAGATATCCACTACGGAACTGGACCTGCTTAACAGCACCGTATTCGGCTGCCCCGGCCTAGATATTGGTTTCAACTGCACCGGAGGAGTAAAAGAAACGTTTTCTCAGTTCCTGAAGCCCCTAAGTGGCACCAATTGGGTTCCTCGCATGTCGACCGGTCTGGAACTGCAGGTGTTCCTGCCCGTCATCAATGCTCCCTTTAGGATTTATTGGGCTTACAACCCCTTGCGGCTTGACAAGACAGCCAACTCTCCGATTCCGATCACCCGCAGCATGTTCCCGCCGGGGGCTGCCGGCGATTACACCTTCCAGGTGTCGCGAAATGCATTCGGCCCGCCATACTTGTTGCGCGAGCCTCGCAAAACGTTCCGCTTTACGGTTGCGACCACCTTCTGAGTACAAATGGTAGACCCCTAAGTAAACCTAGGTAATTAGTACCTAGGAGCTTTACATGATCGCGGATTTTTGACCTAAGGGATTACCCCTAGGCCGAACGCACCCTCTGAATAAAGCACTCCGAAGACGGTTTGGATCACAACTCGCAACCATCTAGTGTCGTCATTTTGGCTGAGCGGTTCTTAAACAACAAACACAACAACGCGGAACTCAGGATTTTCCATATTACGTTACTAGTTTTTTAATCAATAACTTACGTTCCATTACCCTTTCCTAACTCTATTCAGAATTGGCCTCGACCAGTGCTGGAGAACACACACAGGCTGGCGCTTTTTAGCGAATAGTCGGCGTCTCAGAAAATATATGGATTTACGGATATTGTGCTCCTTGGCATAGAGAGTGCAGCCAACTTGGCAAGCAGCCCAAGTCAAAACTTTTTTGTTTTTTCCTCCGTGGCTGAATGGCGAAGTTTACCGGGCGACTTTTTTCACGGTCGGCCCCGGTTGAAGTGAAAAACCACTCCTGGGAGAACTGGCATGAAAGACAAGCCTATTCGGCTGGGTCCACGGGAGCAGCAAATCGCAGATCTGCTGCTGCAAGGCTGTGACAACGCTGAAATTGCTAAACAGCTGAACATGGCCCGGCGCACTGTCAAGGCGCACTTTAATCGGCTTTTCTTGCGATTTGGAATCAGAAGCGGAATAAAGCGGGTAAAGCTCGCGACACTTTTATATCGGAGGCAACTATGTTTGGAGGGAAACGGCACAGAGACTCGACCCCGAATGCAAGGGAGCAGCGAGTCATAGAACTCGTCGCCCAAGGACTCAAGAATAGCGAAGTCGCCCAATCAATCGGAACCACAGAACACGTCGTCAAAAACTACCTCCGGGCCATCTACGATAAGCTAGGACTCTGGAATCGCGTCGAGCTAGCCTTATGGTACGAAGCTCGTCGCTATGAAAACCTGGCTCAAGTCTAAGTCTCTTCTGATCGGCTGTGCGCAGTATTGCGGATGGCAGCTACTCGCAGGTTTTCTGGCCGGCTGGTTCGAATTGGTCTAACTGTGCGTCACGCTGGTTGGTCACTTTGCCATCTCGAGTCTTGCCATAAAGATCTGTGCCGGGACAGTAGTAGAGCCCGGTGTGCAAATCCTCCCAAACCTGGACATTTGGGTTGCCCAATGGAATTGGTGCGGCTGGCGCTTCCGCCACGCCAAGTCCGACCAGCACGCGCTCGAATAGACTCAACGAAGGTTGTGGCGGGGTCTTGGCAGTGGGCCGGTTCCCAGCGGGGCGAGCATTCCATCCGAAAATAACAAGTATAAGGATAAGTGCTGCCGTCGCGACTGATACATCTCCGCCGTGTTTGGCCAGCCATCCGGAATCGGTCGACTGCAACGAGTCGAGCCATCGACGCGCCTTGGTTGCCGAAGACCAGGGCGAAGGTTCATCCAACTTTTCAGTCTCTGGAACCAGCTGCAACCCGCTCTCCTGAGCGCGTGCAGTCTCGGGCTCGTTTTGAGTAGACAAAGCTAAAGCCGTGCTGCCGTCTGTAAGAGCAGCCGCAGCAACTGACTGGCTTGCTGGTTTCTCGCCTGCAGGCGCTGGCATCTCCGTCACGAGATCGGCAAGCGAGTCGTGAACAGGTTCCAGTTTGGCCGCCACTGTCGTGTCCCACGCACGGTTTGAACCAGGGGCTTCTGAGACTTCACTGACAAACGTATCTTCCTGCGAGAGTGGTTGGCCACACTTACCGCAGAACTTTTCCCCATCGGTGAATTGACGGCCGCAATTGCTGCAGGTAGAAGTCAAGCCCTGACCGATGATTTCGGCCAATGACGGATCAGACAGAGCAGTTTCTAAGGCTTCTTCGGACAGCGGAGCATCATCAACGGCGGTGCCCGTCTCACCTAACTTCGCCATCAGTTCCGCCGGTAAGGAGTCTGGGGCAGCCGCCCCTGCACTCTCCGGTCCCGGCTCTGCAACCAAGCGCTGCAGTTGCGGGCGGAGGCGCTCCAAAGCTTCCAGCATGGTTGCGCGCTCGGCAGCGAGTGACTGCTTCCATTCCATCTCGGCGGCGCGGGAGATGCTTTCTCCCATCAGGCCAGCCATAAGCTGACAACTTCGGATCTCGTGTTTCTGAATTGATTCACTCTTGGGGAAGCTGAGCTGCATCAAAGCTGCAATGCGTCCGCTGCAATAGACCGGGAAAAACACCGGAGACTTGTCGCTTTTTTCCAGAAGCTCCAAACGGGCATCATTAGGGCTGCGTTGCAACGCCTCTTCATTGCGCAGGAATTCGCCAACATCGGCGGGAATGGGCCGGCTCTGATGGCTGAGTGAGCTGAGACTTCCGACAGCTGCGCAATAAGTAAGTTGGTCGTCCGCAACCAGGGCAATGGCCATGCCCTTCGCCTTGGTGATTTTTCTTAATCGCTCAAGCATCAATTTCGCCGCTATGCCTACTTCATACTGCTGGGACTGCAACAACTCCTGGGTTTCGGCGATTATCGCCAGACTTGCCTCAGGATCAACTGTCAGTTCGGTCGTAACTTGAGAATCATTTTCCTTCTGGATGATGTAGGCTGCCTGCAGAATTTGCTGGAAAGTAGCCTCATCCAGGTGTGGAGCGGTTTGCGTCTTTGCGACCTGCGGCTGCACTCGGTACGTTCCTGTTTTCCTCGAATTTACTGTACCACTCTACGTGCAATTGGCAATCCAAAGAGCCAGCCAGATTAGCGAAAGAGCCGATTTTAGCAGGATTAATGGGGCTTAGGCCGGTTCCGCGGGAATGGCGCAAACTGTTTCGAGAGGGGCGGTTAGGTCTTTCTGTGAACCTCCAGGCAATTGTCCCCAGCTTTCACTGGCCGGTGACTCTATGTACCAAGTAACCATTACTCGCAGCTCACACTCTGGGGATGTGCAATATTTTGCACTTCTGGGAAGCACGGATCGAAGATTGGGGATCGGCCAAATCGGAGCCTACACGTCTGCCGGAACCAGGGTTTCTGCCTGCGATTCTTGTGCGCTGAGATAGTAATGAACTGCGGGCGTGATGATCAGGGAGAGCACCATCGAGATCAGAATTCCACCAATCACGGCGATGGCCAACGGCTGCAGCATCTGTGATCCGGCGCCGAGGGCAAAAGCCAGCGGCAACATTCCGGCTATCGTCGCCAGCGCAGTCATCACAATCGGCCGTAAGCGGCGGCGGCTGGCCTGCAGCATCGCCTGCTGAACCGGCAACCCTAGCGCGCGAAACTTCTGCTCTGCATCCAGCAGCAGAATACCGTTCTTGGCTACGATCCCGATCACCATGATCATCCCCATAAATGACGAAACATTGAAGGTTGTTCCCGTGATCAGTAAGGCGATGAAAACGCCCGAGGTGGAGAGCAGTGCCGAAGCCAAAATCGCAACTGGTGCCGCAAATGTACGAAATTCGAAAAGAAGCGAGATAAATACCAGGAGAACGGCCAGAAGCAACACAAATACCAGATCGTGAAACGATCGCTGTTGCTCCTCGTAGGTCCCACCGTAAACCACGCGGATGCTGGAGGGCAGGTGAAGGTCAGCAATGGTCTTTCTTACGGCGGCGATGCCGCTCCCCAGGTTGGTTCCTTCCAGGCGAGCCGTGACCGCTACGTCGCGTTGCAGATTTTCGCGACGGATTTCCGTTTGCCCGGGAAGCTCGGTGATGGCTGCCAGTGCTCCCAGACTGGCAGTCCTGCCCGTGCTGCTGGTGAGTAATGTGTTCTTGATCGCATCCAATGAAACGCGGTTGGAAGCTGGGAATCGCACTCGCACCGTGTAAGCGCGATCATCGACCACGACCGGAGTCGCTGCCGGTTCCCCTTCTAAAATCGCCGCCGCGTCGGTGGCGATTTCTTCCGGAGTAAATCCGGCCCGTGACGCCACAGCAGGATCCACCTGAAAGGTAACTGCTGGCCCGCTGATTGTGTTTTCGATGCCGTTGAGGACATCCACCACCCCAGGGATCTTGTGGATCGCATCTGCCACCTTGGGAGCCCATTGCTCCAAGACGGCAGGATCCTGCGAAAAAAGTTTGATCTGAACAGGCTCCGGAGCACTGGTCAGGTCGCCAATCATATCTTGCAGTACCTGGATGAACTCCACATCCAGAGCGGGTTCCTGCGCCGTGATCTTTCCCCGTGCTTCGGCAATAATGTCCTCAATATCGCGGTTTCGATGTTGCTTCAACAAGACAGAAATGTCTCCGGTATTGGCTTCGGTTACGGCCGCCAGGCCCAACTGCAGTCCAGTCCGGCGAGAGATGCTCTGGACCTCCGGGATGCCGCGCAGAATCTGCTCGACGTGCGTAATCACGCGGCTGGTTTCTTCGAGAGAACTGCCCGCTGGCATGATGTAATCCAGCACAAAACCGCCTTCGTCCATTGCTGGAAGCAGATCTGAACCGGAGAAGCGATAACACACAAATGACGCAACAATCAGGCCCCCGGCTCCAGCCACCAGCCATAAAGGCTTTTCAACCGCGCGGCGCAACCAGCGCTCGTGGAAATTCACAACCTTTCGGAAAAAACCTGAAAGCGATGCTTCTTCAACCTCCAATAATCGCGTGATCGATTCTTCCTCGGGTTCGCTTTCCCCTTGCTTGGTGAGCTTGGAATGCCGCTTGATGAAATAAAGGCTCAGGTTCGGAGTCCAAGTAAGCGCCAATGCTAAAGACGTAACCAGAGCGATGGCCATCGTTAAGGCCAGCGCGCGAAAGAATGTTCCAGTCACGCCGGTGATCGAGATCAGCGGCAGAAATACAACTATGGGTGTGACTGTAGAGCCAATCAGCGGAACCGTAATCTCCTGCAACGCGCTGTGAATGGCTTGCAGGCGGGTCTGCCCGGCGTCACGATGCAGAACAATGTTTTCCACCACTACGATCGCATCATCAATGACCAGGCCAACCGCCGCGGCCAGGCCGCCCAGGGTCATGAGATTAAAACTTTGGTGCAGCACTCTAAGGGCGGCGAAAGTGACCATGATTGTTACCGGAATCACCAGTCCGGCAACAATCGACGTACCCCAGTCCCGCAGAAAAATGACGAGAATAATGGAAGCGAGAACCAGGCCCAGCAGAATCGCATCCCGGACGCTTTTGATCGAAGCGTTGACGATTGTGGATTGGTCATAAAACGGGCTGATCTGTATGCCCGGAGGCAGCGATTTCTGTATCTGCGCTATCTCGGCATGAACCTCGTCGGCGACCTGCACGGTGTTGCTGTCGGGCTGGCGATTGATATTGAGCAAAACAGCAGGTTTGCCGTTACCGGTGACAATGGTGTACACGGGCTTTACAGACTGGCTCACGGCCGCGATGTCCCCAACGTGAACCGGAATCCCGGTCTGCGTGGTCTTGACGACTGTGCCCGCGATCTGCTCCGGCGTTCGCACCTGGCCGCTGATCAATCCCAGCACCAGTTGATGATTGCGTTCAAACAAGCCGGGTGAATCAATCAAATTGGTCCGCCGCATGGTGTCCAGGATGTCAGTTACGGTAACGTTCGCGGTAAGCAGTTTCGCCGGGTCGGGAGTGATGTGAAACTCGGGTATCTGTCCGCCTTGCACCAGAACCGTTGAGACACCATCGAGGCGATTCAATCGCGGCTTGATTTCGTAGGTTGCCAACTCCCAAAGCTGGGTCAGCGGCATAGTCGGAGAGGTCATGCTGTAGTTCATGATTGGGAAGCTGGCAAAAGTCATGCGATTCGCTACGACTGTGGCTGTCGATGGCAATTCTGGCTGCACGCGCGAGATGGCCGCATTCACGTATTGCAGCGTCTGGAACATGTCCACGTTCCAGCTGAAGAAAAGATCAATTTCGGCCGAACCGCGGCTGGTAATCGACTGCACGCGCTGCAATCCGGGCACGCTGTTGACGGTTTCCTCAATTGGACGCGTGATGGTGACCATCATCTGATCGATCGGCATCACGCCGTTATCAACCGCAATCAAAATGCGGGGGAAATTGGTTTCCGGGAAAACCGAGACGGGAATCGTGAATGCCAGGTATGCCCCGAGCATCGCGATCGTGATAATCAGAAAAATCACCGGCTTGGAGAGCCGGGAGAACCAATATGAATGTTCTCCTTGGTTCACTCCTTTGCTCCCGATTGCGGCTTCTGCGCGGAAGGCGTTTCTGCCGCGTTGGGCTGCTCGACCGTGATCTTGGTGTTATCCGGCAATCCATACGCTGCCGTGGAGACCACGCGCTCTCCAGCCTGCAAGCCATCCACGATCTGCACTTCGTTCCCTTCGCGGATACCGGCCTTCACTTTCCGCTGGTGTGCTCGCCCATCGGAGCCCGCGACCATGACGGAGGTTTTGCTGTCCTCTGCCGTAAGCAAGCTAGACGCAGGAATGACCAAAGCATCCGGCACGGTTTTCGCCAGCATGCTGACTCGCACACTGGTGCCGGGCTTTAAATGCTGTGCCGGATTCTTCGCCTGAATCCAGATTTCCACCGTCGTGCTGTTTGGATCCAAAGCCGGGCTGATAATCGTCACTTTGCCCTGTACCGGCTCTTCCTCGCCCGGCGCGCTAATAGTTGCTGGATTGCCCAGCTTCAGCAACGCGGCTTCAGGCTGAGGAATGTGGGCACGAGCAATGACTTTGGAAATATCCATGACTGTGACCAGCGGAGTCCCCGTGGTAGCCATTTCGCCGGGAAAAAGCGGACGATCAGCGATCACGCCATTGATAGGGCTGCGAATTTCAGAATAGCTAAGCTGGGCCTCCGCCCCCATGTACTTTCCTTTTGCCGACTCCAACTGTCCGGCGGCCGATTTCACAGTGTTCTGCTTGCCCACGGCCAGCAGTGCATCCAGATGTTGCTGCGCCATCTCGTATTGATTGCGAGCTTGCGTCAGATCCACGCCGGATTGGTCGAGTTCTTTGCGGGGCAGAGCTCCCTGCTGAAAAAGTTCTTGCCGGCTGTCATAGACCTTTTGCTGCGCATCCAGAAGTTTCTTTGCCGCTTGCATATCCAGCTCCGCCTTTTGAACTTCTTGCGGCAAATCTGAAGCGGTACTGATCTCGTAAACCGCCTCAGCCTGATCGTAGGAACCTTTTGTATCCTGGGCAGCGGCCGTGAGATCTCTATTCTCCAAAACCGCCAGCAATTGCCCTTCATGCACGGCGCTTCCGCGTTGCACATAAAAAGTTTTGACCGGGGCGCTGATCTTGGGAACAATCGCGGATTGGGACAGCGGAAACAAGATCGCCTCCGCACATACCGTTTGCTCAATATTTTTTTTCTCTACTACTGCCAACTGCACCGGAACCACCGGTTCTTTTTCGCTGGGTTCTTTGGAGCAAGCGGGAAGAAAAAGAAAGACCGATAGCAGCACAACGCAAGAACACATTTTGAACAGAGCAGGGACGGTTCGCGTCATCACAATGTCCCCGTCAACGTTTGCAGATTGGCCAACGAGACGCGATAGCGAGACTGACCCTCATGGAGCGCATTCCGCGCCTGGACTAGGGTATTCTGCGCATCCACCACTTCCAGCGCCGTGGATTCGCCCGCCTGATAGCGCATTGTGGTAAGCCGCAGGCTTTCGGCGGCCAATTCGGCGGAATGCTCCAGCGAGTCCAGTTGCACGCGTGACGTTTGCGCTTCGCCGTAGAAATTCTGCAGATTGGCCAAAAGACGGCGCTGCGCGAAACTCAGTTCCACGTGTGCTTGTTGCCGGCGAAGGCTCGCCTGCTTCAACTTGCTGCGATTTGAACCCCAATTCCAGATCGGCAGCTGTAGCGTAGCCGTCCCGGCGTAGCCCAGATTATGGATGGGCATTCTGGTAGTTGGATCGATTCCATTCACCGCGAAGTGAGTGGCATCAATTCCGTAAAAGTAGTCGATCGTGACCGACGGCAGAAAGCCACTCCATGCGGCAGCAATCTCCTGATTCGCCTCTCGGACGGCTGCCAAAGCCGCTCGTAAATCAGGATTATTATTGGCGGCTGCGGTCTGGGCCTCCGCGAACGTGGGAAGCGGTTCGGGTATCTGCAAGTCATCTACTACCGCGAAGTTTTGATTGAAGTCCGGGAAGATCAGTACGGCCAATTCCAGCCGGTTGCGCTGCATTTCCAGCTCAGCCTCTTTCAACGCACGCTCCTGCTCCTGGAATTGGATTTCGGCTTTGATCACGTCTGCGTGGGCAACTTCCCCGCCGCGTTCGAGTTTCTGACTAAGATCGAAGAAGTGTTGCGCTTCGGCTTCGGCCCGCTGGGCGGTCGCATATTTTCTCTGCGCCACGACAAAGCCATAGTAGGTCTGAACCACTGTGAGGACCAATCCTCGCGTTGCGATTTCTGCGCGTGCCCGCGCCAAGGCCTGCGCAGCCAGAGTTCGCCGATATTCCGCGATGTGGGCCAGCGAAAACTCCTGATGCACGTCGCCTTGGCTAATGTATTCGTGTACGCCATTGTTGGCGACGTAACGGCCCACCCCCGGACTGCCACCGCCTTCCGTATAGACGAAAGAACTGTTGAAGTTCACGTTGGGCAACAAGGCCGCCCGGCTTTGCACTTTATCTTCCTTGGCCAAGCCATATTCGGTTACGGCGGTCTGGTATTCGGGATTGTTTTTCCTGGCACGTTCGAGTGCGTCCTGCAAGGTTAAAGTAATGGGTGCGGTGCCAGCAGATTGCTGGCTGCTTCCTGTGATTTGATTCGGCATTGTCTGCGCCAAAGCCGCCGACATCAGGCTGAACAAGACAACTGCGATGCTTGCGGCGCGCAGGTCCCCGCCAAATGAATTCATAAGGCCTCGCTAGCTTGCATTCTGCGGAAGGCAAGATTAAGGAAAGCTGAAGCCAGTTGGACTACACGATGGTTTTACCGCGAGGAAGCTTGGGACACCGGCAGCTCTACAGTAATGAGGGTACCCTGACCCAGACTGCTGTCGGCGCTGATCCGGCCTCCATAGGCCTCGATCAGTGCTTTGGCGATCGCCAGGCCTAAACCAAATCCACCAGTGGCGCGATTGCGAGATGGATCCCCGCGATAGAAGCGCTCAAAAATGTGGGGCAACTCATCCGCCGGAATACCCGCTCCGTGGTCGGCGACAGTGATTCGAGCCGGGCCGCCGTTGGCGCAGGCCACCGTCATTTCCACCGAGCCGCCCTGCCAGCTGTAACGGACGGCATTTTCCAATAGATTGGACCAAACCAGTTGCAAATCCTCGGGATCGGCCCGCATTGGGACTTGCCCATTCTTGGTGAGGTGGACAGTTAAGCCGCGCTCAGTTGCCAAATGGCGCACGCGTTCTACAGCTTCCTCGCAGGTGGCGTTTACATCTACGATCGGCAGATCGCGCCGCAAAGCCCCGTGCGCCCACTGCTCCGCCCGCGCCAATCGCAACATCCATTGCAGAAGCTGTTCCAGGCGCTCCAAGTCCTCCAGCGAATGTTCTAGACCACTCTGGTACTCCTCGCTGGAACGCCGCCGCTGCAGCAGCGATTGCAGCGTCGATTTCAGCACCGCGACTGGAGTTTTTAGTTCATGCGCGGCATTGCCCAGGAATTCCTTTTGCTGCACAAAGGAGCGCTCCAGACGAGCCAACATTTGGGCCATGGATTCCAGCAGCGGACGCAACTCGGTGGTTCGCTCGGCATGTTCGGGAACACGCAAACGCCAATCCTGACTTGAGACCAATGCGGCGCGGTCAGCCAATTCTTGCAGAGGCTGGAGACCTCGGCGGATTCCCCACACAGCCAGCAATACAGTCATACCGAGCAACAACACGCTCCACAGCGCGATGAAAAGACCCGCAGCCTTGACCTGCAGATCGAGTTGGATCAGCGGAGCCGCATAAATGACTGTCAAGGTCTGAGGATGGAACGCGGCGCCTTCCTCGCGATCTAGCACCGGCGCATGAAATACCCTCAATCCCCGGTAATGAACGTGCGCCCATTTGAAGCGCCAATGGTTCTTCCCGTCGGGCGATATGTCCAGCCCTTCGGGCCAAGTGCGAGAACGTACCAGCAGTCCAGAGTTTTCCGTCCAGACCGCAAACATGTCCGGATGGGAGGGATCGATGGACGCAGGAATGAGACTGTCGTCAAAGTACACACGGCCGCTGCCATCTTCGGTATAGCGCACCAGGGCGGCGAGGCTCATCGCACGCGCCTGCATAGCAGTGTCTAAGGTCGAAAGCAGACGCCATTCTGTGTAGTAGATACCAGTGAGCAGCAGACCCGCCGCCAACAGGGCCTGCGAAAGCACCACGATGGCTATCAGCCGCTTTCGAATGGAGGTCTGCCGCATAGTTAGTCTCGCAAAATATAACCTTGGCCACGAATCGTATGGATCAACTGCCTGGATGACCCGGTATCGAGTTTCCTCCTCAGTCCCGAGATGTAGACTTCGATGACGTTACTAAACTTTTCCCAGTTGTAATCGTAAAGATGCTCCAGCAATTCCGATTTGGACACCACCGCCCGGGGCCGGTGCAGTAGATACTCCAACACTCGATACTCCATGGCAGTCAGCACCACGGGTTGGCCTGCCCGCTTCACGCTGCGACTGACGGTATTCAGTTCAAGGTCGCCCATCGCCAGTACTGGAGATGGTTGGCCCTTGCCGCGTCGAATCAGTGCTTTGGTTCGCGCTAACAACTCGCCGAGGTCGAAAGGCTTGGTCAGGTAATCATCGGCGCCCGCGTTGAGCAGGGAAACAACCGACTCTTTGTCATCGCGGGCCGTCACCACCAGGACTGGCGTCCGTTGCCCCGCACTTCGAATCCTGCCCAGCAACTGCATGCCATCCATTTGCGGCAGCATCAGGTCGAGCAGGATGGCATCGTATTCGTTGGACTCCGCCATGAACAGCCCTTCCTGGCCGTCGGAAGCAACATCGACCGCATAGCCTGCGCCTTCGCGCAGACTGCGCGCGATGTTCTCAGCCAGGCGTGGCTCGTCTTCAATGACCAATACTCGCATGCAATCGCATCGCGTTCTGCCGTCTCATTACCCTTAAAGTAGCTGCTTAAACCTTAACCCGTCCTGAACGCGGTTGGAAGTGCAGGCATCGGCGCTGCTACTTGGCTCGATCAATGTGAGCCATTCGGCGGCTATCCTGGTTTGCCCGTTCTGAAACTGCTGGTTCCGTATCGGCCCCGCAATGCTTCGAGTTCCTCCCTCTGAGCTACGTAGCTGCCACATTCAAAGGTGCTTAGCCTTTTGAATCTATAGCGAAGATTTGGCGAAGCAGTTGCTCTTCCTCGGTTGCGCCGCAAGCCTCACGAATCGCGACGCTAATTAGTGACTCAGGAAAATCCATGATTAACCTAAACGAGATAAAAATCACTGACCGGGATGAAGACGTTTTGAACCTGCTCGTTCAAGGATGCAGCAATAAAGAAATCGCCGAGCAGCTGCACATCAGTCCTCGCACCGTAAAACAGCATCTTCGCACTTTGTTTTTGCGGGCTGGCATCACCCAAGGCCGCAAGCGGGTGAAGCTTGCGACCGCAATGTACCAGAGGGAGCAACGAAATTATGCAACCATGTGATCGACTCACAGCCAAGGAAATTCAAGTCGCAACGCTGGTCTGGAAAGGCCTCACGAACCGTGAAATCGCGAGGGTGATCGGCACCACCGAGCAAGTGGTGAAGAATTACCTGCGCAACACATTCGACAAGCTCGGCGTCTGGAGCCGGCTGGAGCTTGCCCTGTATGTAGCCAGTCATGGCGGGGAGGAATGGAAGAAACCACTCTGCAACGACCCAGCGGCGCCGCCTCTCACATCCGGGGCATCTTTGGAAGCTGCCAGCTAACCGGCTGGTTCTGAGGGCGGGTGCATCAGGAGGTTCGCCAACGCTGGCTTTGGCCCGCTTTTCCACAGATCGTGCGGCCGAGCTGATTCGCTTCAGCTATGGCGATTGCCGACAAATCGTCATTCCACGCTTGATGTCCAGCACAGGCACGGAGAATGTTTACGCATTGCACATCTTTTGGTTCCCTGCCCTGTGGAGGACAGGCATCTGACACAAAAACTGGAGACTAGCATGGAGTAAAAATTGTTGACCGGGTGTTGAAGGTGGGATACACAGCTTGAAAGTTGCAGGGGGGCCGGGCCTCCCTGATAATTCTCCGCCTACATTAGCACTTCTGGCCCTGTTGGGGTGTTGGATTGTCTGACCAGAGCAGGCAACGCCTTGTCTCAACCTCAGCCATCGGCGGAACAATGAGGCCAGATTTGCTATGACAAGCACCGCGACAAACCAGGTCAAATCTACGGTTTTGGTGATCGATGATTCTCCCGAGGTGCAACGATATTTTCGTTTCGTGCTCGAAGCCGATCATTACCTCGTCGAGACCGCTGCCAGCGGAGAAACTGGTCTTCAACTGGTGCGTACCGGTTGCGCTCCGTCGGTTGTGCTGCTGGACATGCAAATGCCGGGCATGGATGGCTTGCAAACCTTAAAGTGCCTGCGTGAACTTCAGCCGGAATTAAAGGTCATCATGTGTTCCAGCCAGGATAACCCCGAGATCATTCACCAGGCAATTCTGTTGGGCGCACAAGCGTACCTGGTAAAACCGGTGCAGCATCTTTACCTTTCAGCTGCACTCGAACGCTGTCTGGCCAGTCACTCCCGCACTTCAGCGAATCCACCATCCCCCGTACTAATAATGCCGCGTGAGGGCTTAGATCACGCGAATTAGACTCTGCCAAACTCAGGTCGGTATTCGAATCAAACTGCTCACAAACTGCTTCAATAGTGTTTTGTCTTGCTCTGACATCTC
>Ga0187778_10000430_pt1 | contig 29768 bp, 27 predicted proteins | sample 1015_Q2_SP5_20_M_FD_132418 | JGI IMG/M metagenome (GOLD analysis project Ga0187778, IMG submission 132418) | Tropical peat soil microbial communities from peatlands in Department of Meta, Colombia - 1015_Q2_SP5_20_MG | ecosystem: Environmental > Terrestrial > Soil > Wetlands > Peat | place... | reverse complement strand
CGACGAAGGCGTCAAGATCGCTTCTTCGGGAGACGCCGAGGCGGTGGCCGCCCGCAAAACGTGGAGGGAGCCAATCTTTGGGCGGAGCAAGTTCGGCCGTACCACGTAACAGCGGCCGATCTGAGTTTGCGTGCCAAAACGTACCTCGTACAAAACGGAGCCAAGAAAGTCAAATAGCGTTGCAGCCGGAAGATCTCGGGAGGTGGCCACGAGGCCATCATCCGGCTTTTTCGCAACGATAGGGATGAAAGATGATGCGAGCAAGCTGCCTTTTCGTCGTCGCGGCAGGCTTTCTTCTTTGCGGAGCCGTGCACGCCGATGGCGCGAAACTCCTTCAGGAGAAGACCTGCTGGTCGTGCCACGGCTAGCACGGGAAGAAGACCATATTGCCGGAGTATCCGAAGATCGCCGAGCAGAACGCTGCCTACGTCGAACGGCAGATGCTCGGTATCAAGAGCACGGCGCGAGCCAACGGCAATAGCGCGGCGATGAAAGCGGTGATGGACCTGGTGACGGAAGACGAGATCAAGGAATAGGCGGCGTACATCGCGTCCATAAAGAGCCGGGCGAACGGACTGACGGTCCGTTCGAATCGAAGGGGATCCGAAGACCGCGTTTTGTTTCGTGTCGCGCCATCGCCTTAATCGTTCGGCAAGCGCGGGATGGATTCCGGATAAGATCCGAAAATTGAAAGTCCGTTGCCGTAGCACCTCAGGATAACGATACCTTGGTCCTGTGGCGCTTTGTGGTCGTTGCAGCGTAGATTGCGGCGTCGGCGACGGACGTGGGCTTTCCGAAGTGTGTTGCTGCGGCCTGTGCCATGCTACACAAGAGGGTCGAGCGTGTTTTGCCGTACGCGCCCGAGCGGGTATTCGATCTCGCTGCGGATGTGGAACGCTACCCCGAATTTCTGCGCTGGTGGATCGCCGCACGCGTATGCAGACGGGAAGGCAACATCTGCTATGCCACCCAGACGCTGGGCCTGGGCCCCATCCGCCTTCGATTCGATTCCATAGCGGTCTTTCAACGTCCGCAGCGAATCGAAGTAAGGGCCAAGGACAGCTTTCCGTTCCGTGAATTTCGAATAATTTGGGGTTTCACGCCTGCCGGGGAAAGGGACTGTCGCGCCGAGCTCGCCGTCGAATTTGAAATCGCGGTGGGTCCGCTCCGCAGCCTTGTCGAGCATGTCACGCCGCTGGCCATTGCCGATACGATTGCCGCCTTTGAGACACGGGCTCGGACAATATACGGTGTATTGCCGTGAGATTTTTCCTCTCGATATGGGTGCGCTTCGCGAGCCGGCGGGCGCTGGGCGACGAACACGACAGCGCAAAATGGGATGCGGTACGCAGAGCCTCGGCCCCGGAGATTTTCCGCGGAAAAAGGCAATTGAGGCGAGGGTTGCCGTCGCGTCCCTGTGTCGCGAACCGGTACGTTCCCCGAAAGGTCGTTTCTCCTACAACACTTTGCGTTGAGGCGTTTTGCACCGTCGGGTGAGCGTGCGACGACCCGCAACTTCTCGTCGGTTTGCGGACCCCCTCCGCGCAACGCGTGTTCTGTGCCGCGTATTTCCATAGCCTCGCAGAGGTTGCCTGCCCGAAAGACATCACGCTCTGGAACCGAAGTAACGGTCTTGGAGTCGAAGGGACAGTGCATGGTCTGCGTTTGTCGCGCTGCACTTTAAAAGTCGCGGATGCTAACGCGGCGTCGGAGCGTCGCAACGTGAAGCCTGACCCGATCTTGGTCGGAATGTTTGCCGCGGCGATCGTCTGTGTTTTTTTGCTCTGGGCTTTTTTCGAGCAATATCCGCTGCTTTTGATTCACCCCGGTGCGTGACGGGTACTCCTTGCGAATCGACTTTGTCGTAGTGACCATGAGGGGGGCGATAGTACGCGACGCAATGTGCCATCCGAAACATTCCAACGGCAATGCGACCGTTACGGTTGTGGAATGCCGCAGTCCAGTCCCGCGACACGAGATTGGATATCGGTCCCGTCCACCTTGGGTTTCACTGAGGCACTCGCCATTGGTCCGATGCAAACCCGCAAGGGAATCTTTGGCCCGATCCTCGTGTCCAATTAGTGTTTGAAATTGAGCGGCAGAGCGTGCGCGGATGCTCCGTCCCATACCCTCCTGCTAGAAGAACGCAAAAAGGAGGTCTGCCGAACGAAACTTCGGCAGCGTGTTTCCGCGGACGGGTCAGAGCATCGCGCTCGGCGGAGCTTCGAAGGGTCAATCGATGAGAGACCTTAGCCAGATAGTTGTGGCGACGGATTTGTCCGAACATGCGAAGTGGCCGATTGTTCGCGGCGCGACGCTTGCCGGCCGCCACGGCGGACAGCTGCATCTGATGCACGCGATTCCGCAATTCTCATTGAAGGACCTTTCCGAGTCGTATCGACCCTACGGAATCGTCCTCGCGAATCGACCGCACTGGGTCGACGCGGCGCGGGCCCAAATGCATGCACTTGCGACGATCGCCTCCGAGAGATTTGGCATCGCGATTGAAGAGCATGCGAAGTTTGGCAGTGCGGTCCCGGAAATTGAATCGATCACGAGAAAGTTGCCGGCCGATCTTTTGGTTGTCGGAACCCACGGGCGGGGGTTTCCCCGCGATCTGCTACTCGGGTCAACGGTCTCCGCGTTGATGGACCGGACCGTTTGCCCGTTACTGATTAGCAAAACGGAAAGTGACGATCCGTACAGGAGCGTACTGGTCGGCATCGACTTTAGTAACAGCTGCCGAAGTGCCTTGGAGTTCGCGTCCTTTCTTGCGCCGGACGCGGCGGTTGCTGCGCTGTACGCCGTGGAAAACGATGTCGACAGCATCTTTCATGCCCCAAGATCCTCCTACGAAAAAGACCCCGATGCTCTTCGAGGAGCTCAGCGAGAACTGGACAATTTTGTCGACGAAGCGGCGGCGCAGCACCCGGTCGAGCGAATTGCTGACTGGGGCAACGCCGCACAGACGCTACTGACTCACGCCCGTAGCAGCGATGCCGATCTGATTGTCGTGGGTAAGCACCACTCCAATTGGAAGGGAGTGTCGTTTGGCGATATCAGCAAACGCGTGGTCAAAGACGCAACGTGCGACGTTCTCATTGTTCCCTAGGCAAGGCGTTTGTCGGTAATTTGCCTGCCTGCGTATCGGTCGGATCCGTTGTTTCTTTTCGTCCTTCGCGAGCGTCCGCGTCGGCGACGGACCGCCCCGTGGACTGGCACAGACGAAGAGGCGCACGGCCCCGATGGACCACGGAGCCCGGTCGGTTGCCGCCAACAATGGCGGCGCGCAGCGCTCGGCAGCGAGTGGGCTTGGGGCCGGCGTCGATCAACCCCGCGCGCCTCTTGACCTAACGCGGGCTCGATTCGTGCGCGTCGGAAATTCAAAGGTGGCGCGCGCAACGCCTTTGCGAGGCTCACCGCGCTTGGGTGTCGGCGGCGGCTCCAATGGCAGGATTTGGCAGTCGTCCGGCAGAGGCGGCGGTCGGCGCATCGAGACCTCCCTGCGCCAGCTCTTGACCGTCCCACCCTCCGCCCAAGGCCTTATAGAGTGCAACAAGTTGCGTGGCAAGGCTCGCCAGCGCATCGACACGCTGTTCTTCGGCTTGGCGTGCCTGACGCTCGGCATCCAGGAGATCCATTAGGCTTGAGCGGCCGGCTTGGTATTGCGTGCGCACCAAAACGGCATACGCGTCGAGGTCCTGCGATACCTTCTCGAGCGAGACCACGCGGGCCCGGGCGCGGTCGTAGCGGATCATGGCCGCTTCCACGTCGCTTAGTGCCTGCAGCACCGACTTTTGGTACGCGGCAAGCGACGCGTCACGCGCGGCCTCGCGCGCAGATACTTCCGACGTCAAGCGTCCCCGGCCGAACAGCGGAAGGTACATCTGGGGCGCCAGGGACCAAGTTCGACTTGCCTGCTGCCCGAATTCGCCGGGCTGGACGGATTCGGCGCCGAAATTCCCAATTAGCGTAAAGCGCGGATACAAATCTGCGGTGGCAATGCCAATGTCCGCGGTCGCCGCCGCCAGATCGCGCTCGGCGCGGCGAACGTCGGGCCGGCGCCGAAGCAGATCCGAGGGCAGGCCGACGGCAATGCGGTCGGCGCGTACCGCCGGAACCGGCAGGTCGGGTTTTATCAACGTCGCAACGTCCGCCGATGTCGTGCCGATCAATACCGCAAGGGCATCGAGAGCAGCACCCTGATCGGCGTGCAAGGAGTCGAGCAGCGCCGTCTGGATTTGCACGCTGGCGCTTGCGCGGCGCACCTCCAACTCGCTTGCGTTACCCGCATCAAACCGCAGCCGAACCAGAGCGAAGGTTTGCTCGAGCGCCTTACGGTCGGCTTGGGCAAGCGCGATCTGCGCCTGCGTCTGCCGCAGAACAATGTAGGTGCGAGCGACTTCGGCCGCGACACTGATGCGAACGTCGTGCCAATTGGCTTGCGCGCTTTGCATGCGTGCGTTGGCCGCTTCCACCGATCGCCGAACGTGACCAAACACATCCAATTCCCAGGAGGCGTCGAACCCGGCTCGATAGTCGGTGAAGGCCAATTGCGGATTGGGAATCGGAAAATTGGCAAAAAGTTCGCTGTTGCGGCTGAAGCGGTCGCGCGAAACCTGGGCCCTTGCGTTGACGCTGGGCAGCTCTGCGGCGCCGGCAACGCCAAGTTCCGCGCGCGCTTCTCGGATACGCGCCTCGGCGCTCTGAAGATCGAGGTTGACCCCGCCGATTGCCCGCTCGATCAGCTCCGTCAGGTTCTCGTCGCCCAGCACCTGCCACCAGGCGAGCAGCGGTGTGCCGCCGTCAAAATCGCCGGCGGTGGCAAATTTCACGGGCACCGGCACATCCGGTGCGTGGTAGTCCGGGCCGACAGTGCAGGCACACAGAGCAAAGGCCGCAAGCACAACCGGCGATACAAGAAGGCGTCGCGGGCTTCGGCGCGGACTCATTGGGTTCTCCGCTTAAAAAAGACGTATGCCAAGCTCAGGGTAAGAAGGGCGATCACCAGGAGCGGCCAAGCGTTGGTCCACACGAGCTGTGCGTCAAAGCCCTTCAAATACAAGCCGCGCGCGATCACCAGAAAGTGGCGCACCGGATTGATCCAGGTGGCCGAGCGCAACGGCTCCGGCATGTTCTCGATGGGGGAAATAAATCCCGAGAGCAAGATTGCCGGCATCACAAAACCAAAGACGCCCAAAAACGCCTGCTGCTGTGTGGCGCTTACGGAGGAAATCAAAAGCCCGATGCCCACTAAGGCCAGGCCGTACATCACGATGGCCAGATACAGGAGCGCAACCACGCCCTGGAAGGGAATGCGGTAGGCGAAAACCGCCGCGCTCAGGATGATGCTGGCCTGAACGACGGCGATCAGCAACGCGGGTACCGCCTTGCCGACCATGATGACGGCCGGCGTGAGCGGCGAGACCAGCAGTTGCTCAAAGGTCCCCTGTTCGCGTTCGCGCGCGACCGACATGGCCGTGACGATTAGGCAGCCCAGCGTCGTGATCACGGCCACCAGACTGGGCAGCAAAAACCACTTGCTGTCCAAGTTGGGGTTAAACCAGTTGCGCGCTTCCAGGCGGCTGGGAATGCGGCCGCCGCGCTCGGCTGCGAATCCGTCGACGATGGTCTGTACGTAGCCAAAGGCCACCTGTGCCGCATTGGAGCGGCGCCCGTCGATGATCGCTTGCAGCTGCGCGGGCCCTCCGGTGGCGAGATTTCGGGAGAAATCCGACGGAATCTGCAACACCAACATCGCTTGCTGCTCGTCGACCGCCGTACGCACTTGCGCGTCGCTGTTTAAAAACACCATCTGGGGAAAGGCGCGGGTTTGCGCAAAGCGCTGCAGTAGTTCGGTTGAGGCGCTGCCGCTATCCAAGTTATGGACCGCAAGGACGTTGTTTTTCACCTCCATGGTTGCGGCAAACGGAAACACCAGCAGCTGCAGCAGGATCGGCATGATCAAGAGGCGCCGGCTGCGCGGGTCGCGCAACTGCGCCAGCAGCTCCTTGCGAATCAGCGTCAGCAGTCGATGCAGCATTTCAGTCCAAGCGGCGTTTTGTAAAGTATGCGGTCGCACCAATCAGCACGGCGGCCGCCGCGAAAAGGTAGAGGCAATTGACAAGGAGAATGCGCGGCACGTTGCCGGCCAAAAACAAGGTCTGCATCGAACTGACGAAGTAGCGTGCCGGGAAAAGATACGTAACGGCCCGCACCGGGGCTGGCATGGAGCTAATCTCGAACACGAATCCCGAGAGCATGACGGCGGGCAAAAAGGCGATGTTCAAGGCCGCCTGCGCGGCGTTGAATTGGTTTCGCAGCACCGAGGAGACAAGCAGACCGCCTCCCAGGGCGACAGCCAAATACAAAGTGGTAACGCCCCAAAGCGCCCAAAGCGATCCGCGAAAAGGCATGCCCAAGAGTGTGACGGACGCAATCCAGCAAACGCTCATCGACGCCATGCCCAGCAAGTAGTACGGAATGAGCTTGGAGAGCAAAAACTCGCGGCGGGTGATTGGCGTGGAAAGCAAGGCCTCCATGGTTCCGCGCTCCCACTCGCGGGCAACGACCAGCGAAGTGAGCAGGGCACCGATGACCGTCATGATCAGGACGATCGAACCGGGCACTAGAAAAAAGCGACTGATGGCCGCCGGGTTGTACCAAAAGCGCGGTTCGATCGCGATGCCCGCCTGCGCCGGCAGTCCCAGTTCGGCGTCACGCACGTCGAGCCAGTGTGCCCAGACGCCCTGCACATAGGCACTTACGAAAGCCGCCATGTTGGGGTCCGAGCCGTCCGTGACGACCTGTACCGCGGCGGTGTCGCCGCGTTTGAGCCGCGCGCTAAAGTCACTTTGAATCACCACGAACCCGCGGACCGCGCCGGCCGTGATCGCACGGGCCGCATCGGATGCCCGGTCCAGGGGGACAAGGTCGATGAACGGCGAACCGGCAAAGGCGCTCGCAAGACGCGAGGCTTCGGTGCTTTGATCGAGAACGACCAGTCCGATGCGCATGCGCGCGGTGTCCAGGTTCAGGCCGTAGCCAAAGATAAAGATGAGAATGAGCGGCAAAACAAAAGCGACGAGGATGCTGCTCGGGTCGCGCACGATCTGATAGAACTCCTTGCGCGACAGCGCCCAGGTGCGGCGCAGCGAATCAGGCATGGGCGGCCTCGCGGTCGTGCCGGTGCACAAGCTCGATGAACGCATCCTCCATGCTGGGTTCGGGTTGGCGCTCATTGGCGACTTGGCTTTTGAGTGCGTCGGGGGTGCCCGCGGCGATCACCTGCCCGCGATAGACCAGGGCCAGACGGTCGCAGTATTCGGCCTCGTCCATGAAATGGGTCGTGACCATCACGGTGACGCCTTTTTCGACGACGCCGTTGATGTGCGTCCAAAATTCGCGCCGGGTGACGGGATCGACCCCCGAGGTGGGTTCGTCCAAAAACAGCACCGCAGGCTCGTGCATGATCGCGCATGCGAGCGCCAGGCGCTGCTTAAAGCCCAACGGCAGGGTTTCGCTCGAATCGGGCAGATAGCGTTGCAGGTCAAAGGCCGCGACCATTTCGGCGATCTTGGTCGTGCGTGCGCGTCCCTTCAGGCCGTACACCCCCGAGAAAAAATCCAGGTTCTGCGCCACGCTTAAGTTTCCGTAGAGGGAGAACTTCTGTGCCATGTAGCCGAGCTGCTGGCGCGCGCGGCTGGCGCTGGACTTTAGATCTATTCCCAGTACGGCCGCCCGACCCGCGCTGGGCGTCAGCAACCCGCAAAGCATCTTGAAAGTCGTGGACTTGCCCGCACCGTTGGGGCCCAGCAGTCCGAATACTTCGCCACGTCGCACCGCAAAGCTGATCTGATCCGCGGCCACAAAATTGCCAAAGCGCTTGGACAGTTCGCTTGCCCGGATGACCGCCTCATCAAAAGGCCCAGGCGCAACTTGCGGCATCAGGCGCGCGATGCTCGATTCGCCGCCGGGTCCACCGCCCAAAAGATCGATGAAAGCGTCCTCAAAGCGCGGTTTGACGGACAGGACGTGTGCGCCCGCGTCGGCGGCCAAGGAGGACAGTTCCGGCACGGAAATTCGGTCGCGCAAAACAAGACGTATCGCCTGCCCTTGGATCACGCCGTCGATAACCCCGGGGATGCGAAGGGCCCGTTGCAACAACTTGCGATGACTGCCGCCCGCGCGGATTTGCACGACCCGTCCCTCGAGTCGGGCGGTGAGCTCCCCCGGAGGCCCTGCAAACCGCAGTTGGCCATCTTGGAGCAGCAAGACCCTGTCGCACAGCTCGGCCTCGTCCAGATACGAGGTGCTCCAAAGAACGGTCATTCCGCCGGCGGCCAGCTCGCGCACGATGCGCCACAGTTCCCGGCGCGAGATGGGATCTACCCCCACGCTGGGCTCATCGAGCAACAGCACGTTTGGCTCGCCCAGCAAAGCGCAGGCCAACCCAAGCTTTTGCTTCATGCCGCCGGATAGGTCGCCGGCCCGGCGCGAGGTAAAGCGCGTCAGATCCGTGAAATCGAGCAAACGCGCAAGGCGTTGCTCGCGCGCCGGGCCCAGCACCCCACGCAGGTCGGCGTACAGATTCAGGTTCTCTTGAACGCTTAAGTCTTCGTAGAGTCCAAACTTTTGGGGCATGTAGCCGACGCGAACGCGCAACGCATCGCCCTCGACCGTGGGATCGAGTCCTTCCACGCGCAGCTGTCCGCCGCTGGGCGCGAGCAGACCGGCAATCAGCCGCAGCAAGGTGGTCTTGCCCGCACCGTCGGGCCCAACCAGTCCCGTAATGCGGCCGCGCGCAAAGTCGGCAGTGATGCCTTCCAAGGCCGTCACGTCGCCAAAACGGCGCACGAGGCTCTCCAGACGGATGGCGACCGCGTCCATGTCAGTCGGGCGGTTTGCCAAGATCCACCGTTACCGGCATGCCTTGGCGCAGCTCGCCCTTGGGGTCTTCCACGATGATGCGCAGCCGATACACGAGGTCGGTGCGCAAGTCGGGAGTCTCAACGTTTTTGGGTGTGAATTCGGCAACGGGCGAGACAAAACCCACTTGGCCGGAAAAACTCCTTGCCGGTAGCGAGTCCGCATGGACCTGCACTCGCGTACCGGGGCGCGCCGCCGCCAGATCGGTCTCTTTCACGTACGCGCGCACCCAGACGGGTTGCAGCAGGGACACGGAGAGCACGGTCGTGCTCGTGGCCACCATGGCGCCGGGTTCGATTGCGCGGGTGAGTACGACGCCGGCCGACGGCGCAAGAAGGCGCGTGTCCTCCAGCCGCAGCCGCGCAAGCGCAAGGTCGGCCTTGGCGCGCTCGAAATTCGCCGCGGCTTCGGCGATTTCTTCCTTACGAAATCCGCTCTTGCTCTCCGCATAGGCCTGCTCGCTGGCGGTCAAAAGCGAGGCGGCTTCATCGCGCGCGGCCCGTGCTTGCTCCAAACGCTCGCGCGTCGAGGCGCCGGTGTTGTCCAGGCGGACCTCCCGCGCCCACACGTCTTGGGCGTTGACGAGCGCGGCCCTGCGCTGCTCGACGAGCGCGGCCGCTTGGGCAATATCCTCCTTTCGATAGCCGGCACGCATCAACGCGAGGCGCGCGGCAAGCGATGCGACGTTGGCTTCGCCCTGGGCAACCTCGCGCTCCAGGGGTGCCGGATCGAGCTGCGCCAGAAGCTGACCGGGCTGCACCGCATCGCCCTCGTCGACGAGCACCCGCTGCACGCGGCCGCCGACCCGAAACGCGAGGTTGACGTCCCGGATGTCCACGTTGCCGTAGATTCGCAGTTCGGATGCCGGGTTGGAGAACAGGCGCATGGCGCCCAGAGCGGCGGCCCCCAGCAGCACGACCGCGGCAACGACGAGGATCCTCGAGCGCATTCGCATGGGCGTTACCTAGCGTCGCCGCGCTTTTCGGTGTTCGGGTCGTGTGCGTGCGGCTTTGGCTTTGCGCGCCTTGGTGCGCAGCGCCCTCGCATAAAACTCCGCGTGCTCGCAGGCCAGACGTTCGATCAGCGCAACTTCCCTGGGCCCGTACTGCTGCCAGCCGGTGCGCCGCAAGAGCGTCGCGGCGGCGACCCGAAATCCCAGAATGGATCCGAGCAAGATATGCGCGCGCAGTACGCTCTCGACGGCGCCGCAGTCGGCACCCGCGTATCGGTCCAGCAGCCCGGCCAGACAGCGGTGCGTCCGCACGATCGCACGCTCATAAAAAAGCTCGAAGGCCGCCGTCGGATCGGTCTGCTCGCGGCTGATGATGCGGCTGATGGCGCGCGTCTCTTCCCGGGTGAGCATCAGCAAGAGTCCGCTGCACAGCTCGCGCAGCGCGCGCAACAGCAGCGGGGCCCTGGCCTGAGCGTCCTCGAGCAGCGCTTCCGTGCGCTCGAGTAACGGCAAAACGCGCCCGAAAATGGAAGCAAGCAGATGCTGGGCAACGGCCAGGTACAAGCCGTCCTTGGAGCCGAAGTAATAGGCAATTGCGGCGATGTTCTGCCCCGACGCGTGGGCAATCGCGCGAGTGGTCGTGCCTTCCAATCCGCGCCGCCCGAAAAGCTCGATGCCCGCCTCTAGGAGCGCGCGGCGCGCGGGCTCGCCGCGCCGCGTGTCGGGGTCAAGGCTGGGGTGGGGGCGCTCGTCCACGGGTTCAAATCTTACTCAATCGTTTGATTAAGTCAATCCGATCGACCCCCGTCAACAGTGCGCCGGAACAAGGACCGACCGGACGCCAGTGGGACTCGCGCGGTACGGCCCGCACGCTGCGGGCGGCCGCCTTGCCGCCGCGTGTTTGCCGACGGACAATTGCACAAGAACCTGTGGCCGCCCGTGGCGGCAAGATCCCGGATCGTGAGCAAGGCATTTGTCAAGGAAGAGCCGGAGGACGACGAGGACGCTCCCGAAGCGCCCGCGCTACCGGCCGGAGCGAAGAACTACATAACGCCGGCCGGCTACCGGCGGCTGCGCGCGGAACTCGGCCATCTGGTCACGGCCGAGCGTCCCGAAGTGGTTCGCACCGTCTCGTGGGCCGCGTCCAATGGAGATCGGTCCGAAAACGGCGATTACATCTACGGCAAGCGGCGGTTGCGCGAGATCGACCGGCGGATTCGATTTCTCACCAAACGGCTCGAATCGGCGCAAGTCGTGGATCCGGCGCAACGCGATGCCACCGACCAGGTATTTTTTGGAGCAACCGTCGTATACGGCACCGCGGACGGTCGGCGCAACGAGGTGACGATCGTGGGTGTCGACGAGGTCGACCCCGCGCGACGGCACGTGAGCTGGATCTCGCCGATTGCGCGCGCGCTGCTGCGCTCGCGCGAAGGCGACTCGGTGCAGATGCAGACACCCTCCGGACCGCAGACTCTGGAGGTCTTGGAAGTTCGCTACGATTACTCGGAGGCTGGCGGCTCGGTCGCCTGAGTGCGCGACTGGATGCGGGTGCGTGCCACGCGCAGCACCTGCTTGATGCGCCGCAAGGTGCGCACGACGCGCGCCAAATGGCGGCGATCGCGTACCTGGATCTTGAAGTGGATCGTGACCTCACGCGCATCTTCGTCTTCGACGCTGACGCTCAAGATGTTGGATTCGGCCTCCGCCACTGCCATGGCGACGTAGCCCAGCACCCCGCGCTCATTGAGCGCGCGCACGTCGATGCTCACTGCGAACTGGCCCGAGGGCTCTTCGGCCCACTGCAGGTCCAGCCAGCGCTCCGGATCGGCGCGCCGCGCCCGTTGGGCGTGCACACAGTCGGATTGGTGCACGACCAGACCCAAGTCGCGACGCAACTGCCCGACGATTTGGTCCCCGGGAATGGGCGTGCAGCAATTGGCCATTTGCAGGGCCATGCCCTCGGTGCCCTGAATCTGCACGGGAGCCGCGGGGGCAGAGGCGGAAACGGCGCTCGCATCGGGGTTCGAGGCGGGAGCACTGCGCGATTGAATGCGGCTTAACTGGCGCACGAGAACCGCGGGTAGGCGCCGGCCCAGGCCGACGTCGGCAAGAAGCTCGTCGCGGTCATGCGCCTGGGCTTCCCGCACGAGCGCATTCCAGGCCTCGGCGCTGGCGTCGGCCACGTTGAAGGAAACCTGCGCGGCGGCCTGCGCGAGCAAGCGCGTGCCCAGCTCGACGGATTCCTGGCGCTTCATCGTGCGCAAAAAATGTCGAATTTCCGCGCGCGCCCGTCCGCTGCGCACAAATCCCAGCCACGCCGGGTTGGGCCGCGCCTCCGGTCCGGTCACGATCTCGACGACGTCGCCGTTGCGCAATTCGGTGCGCAGCGGCTGCATCTCGCCGTTAATTTGCGCGGCGACGCAGCGGTTGCCGACGTCGGTGTGAATCGAGTAGGCAAAGTCGACCGGCGTTGCGCCCCTCGGCAGCGAGACAATCTTGCCCTTGGGCGTAAAGATGTAGACCTTGTCGGGGAACAGATCGACCTTGATGTTCTCGAGGAATTCGGCCGAGTCACCGGTTTGCTGCTGCAGTTCGATGAGCGACTGCAGCCACTGGTGCGTGCGCGACTGCATGTCCGACTGGCTCTTGGCATCCTCCTTGTCCTTGTAGAGCCAATGGGCGGCAACGCCCGATTCGGCAACGCGGTTCATCTCGCGCGTTCGCAGCTGAAACTCGACCGGCTGACCGAAGGGGCCGATCAGCGTCGTGTGCAGCGACTGGTAACCGTTGACCTTGGGGATTGCGATGTAGTCCTTGAATTTTCCGGGCACGGGCTTGTACAAGCCGTGCAGCACCCCCAGCGCAAGGTAGCAGTCGGGGACGGTGTGCAGGACGATACGGAAGCCGTAAATGTCGAGAACCTCGGAAAAGGACAGACGCTTTTCGAGCATCTTGCGGTAGATGCCAAAGAGTGTCTTCTCGCGCCCAATGATTTCCGCCTTGATCTTGTTGCGCGCCAGCGCGTTTTGCACGGCAACCTGGATTTTTTTGAGCACTTCGCGCCGGTTGCCGCGCGCCGTGAAAACGGCTTTTTCCAGCACGCGGTAGCGCATCGGATACAGCAGCGCAAAACATGCCTCCTGCAACTCGCGGTAGATCTCGTTGAGTCCGAGCCGGTGCGCGATCGGTGCGTAAATGTCGAGCGTCTCGTGCGCGATGCGCTGTTGGCGCTCGTGATCGACGGCGCGCAGCGTGCGAACGTTATGCAGCCGGTCGGCGAGCTTGATGAGGATCACGCGCACATCGCGCGCCATCGCCAGCAGCATCTTGCGAAAACTCTCGGCTTGGGCCTGGGCGTTCGTCGCAAAGTTCAGGCGATCGAGCTTGGAGACGCCGTCGACGAGTTCGGCCACGGCCGGTCCGAACTGCTCGGTCAGGTCCTGCTTGGAAACGCCGGAGTCCTCCATCACGTCGTGCAACAGCGCGGCTTGTAACGCACCGACGTCCATGCGCCAGTTCGCCAGGATCTTGGCGACGGCGATCGGGTGAGTGATGTAGGGCTCGCCGCTTTTGCGAAACTGGCCCAAGTGCGCCGCGTCGGAAAACCGAAAAGCCGCCTTGACCTTCTGAACGTCGCTCGAGGACATGTAGGCCTTTAGGCGATCGGTCAGGTCGGCGATGGTCGCGACCTGCAGCGCGGCCGGGGCGGCATCCGTGCCGGCGCTCGAATCGCTGCGCCAGACGGCACTGCCGGCCTTGCGCAAGACTTGCGCGGCCCGGCGCGCAAAGCCCGCCGGCTTGGGTACTGCCGAGGGTTCCGCGGGAAGGGCAGGAACCGGACTGTCCGCCGAGGTCGTCATAGACACCACGCTAGCGCGCCTGCCGACGCACCGCAAACCGCCCGCACGGGCGCCTTCGGCGGCGCCGCTCGAGCCCGGTCAGGGGACGGGACGAATGCCGTTCCCCAAACCGATTAGGTCGGCACTTTGCGCAGCATCTCGATGCCGACCTTCTGCGCGGCGATTTCCCGCAGGGCGGCAACTGCGGGCTTGTCCTTGGTATCGATCTTTAGGGCGTGGCCCTGCGTCAACTGGCGTGCGCGGTAGGCGGCCGCAAGTACGAGTTGAAAACGGTTGGGGATCTGCTTGAGGCAATCTTCTACCGTGATGCGGGCCATGGGGCGTCGTCCGTTCGTTACGTCGGTACCGGCCGATAAAGAAAGACCGGAGGAAAAAAACAGTTTCAATTATAGCGTCCCCGTGCCCGCGGGAATGCTTCCGGCCGATCGTGGGTCGGCGGATTTCCCGGTGTAATCGCACGCACCTTCGGCGTTGCCAATGTCAACGCAGCTTCGCAGCCAAGCGTTGGTGTTGGGGCAAGCGCCTCTGCGCAACGCGATTTTCTTTTGGGGAGTTCTCGTGAAGCGATTACTTCTATTACCCGTGATTGCCAGCCTTGCGGCATGCGTTGTCGAGCCCGCGCAGCCACCCCCACCGGTGTACGTGCCGCCTCCGCAGCCACAGTACATGCCTCCGCCGCCGCAGGTGTACGCACCCCCGCCACCGCAGCCGTACCCTCCCGCGCAAGCGCAATATCTTCCTCCGCCGCCGCCTGCTCCCGAACAGTCCTACTATCCGCCGGCGACGTACGAAAACTACCAGCCGCCGCCGCCCGAGCCGGTGGTGAGCGTGTACGTTGATCCGCCGGTGCAGCAGCCTGCACCCATTGGCGTGCCGTGGGCTCCACCCCCGATGCTGGTCGAATACCCGGGACCGCCGCCGTTTTATGGCGCCGTATGGACAGGGGGCTACTGGGTGTGGGAAGGGCAGTGGGTCTGGGCGCACGGCCGCTGGTTGCCACCGCCGGCCGTTGGCTACGGCTGGAACCCTCCGTATTACGAGAATCGAGCGGGAGTGGTCGTCTTTATTCCCGGATTTTGGCGCCCGCCCGGTGTCGTTTTCGTGGCCCCGGCACCGACCGTGTCGATTACGGTGGTTTCCGTGCGTCCCGGAGTTGTGATGGGGCCTCCCGTGCAGGGACCGGTCGGAGTGTTTGTGCCGCCGCCACCGGGCTCCCATCCGGGTTTGATCGTTCCTGCACCGGTTGGAACGAATCCCGCGGTCGTTGTGGGTGCGCCGCCCTTGGTGCATCCCGGAATGCAGGTGCGACCAGGCGAAGGAGGAAACGTTCAGATTGTTGCCCCGGCCAACGTGACCGCGGGTGGTCAGCCGGTCAATACGATGGCGCCCAACCAAGCCCATTTGGCGGCATCGCAAACGCCCGTGGTTCGAGCGCAAGCGCCCACGCCCGCAAGTCCGAACGCAATTCCGACCTTTAATCCAAAGCACGGTTACTCTCCGCTGCCAGAGGCCCGAAGTGTGCAGCCCGTCGTGACCCAACCCAATTTGGTCCGGCCTTCGCCCCCGGCCTACGGTGCGCCTGCAGCCTCGCCGTCGCCCGCTTCACACCCATATGGCCAACCGTCGGGGCAACCGCAGTTCAATGCCGAGCGCTCACCGCAGGTGGGAGCGCCCGCGCCGCAAGGCGTTTTGCCGCAACCGGGACAGGGCCAGTTCAACGCGTCCCACCCGCCACCCGCGGGCGGTGTTCAACAAGGCCAGGCCCAGTTCGGTGCGCTGCACCCGTCGCAACCGGGGTCACCCGGTTCGCAGGCTGGCGCCTACGGCCATGCGCCGCCCCCTCCTCAGGCGGCGGTTCATCCGGCTCCGGGAACCGCACCGCCCAACGGCCATGGTCCCTCGGGTCCGAAACCCCCGCCGAAAAAAGAAGGCGAGCACGCAGAAAAAGAGCGCCACGAATAGCACGAGGCCGACCGACGGGGTGGCGCTCGCGAGCGCCACCCCGTGATCAGAGACTGGGGATTCCCAACTGGGCGAACAGATCGTGATTGCGTGCCGCTTGGGACTCGTAGCGCAGGCGCGTTGCGGTTACAACCGCGGTGAGCTGCGCCAAAGCCACTTCGAAGTCCTCGTTGATGATGATGTACTCGAACTCGGGCGCGCGGGCGATCTCGCTTCCGGCCGCCAGTAGGCGGCGTTTAATCACCGAGGCACTGTCCTGCCCGCGCTTGTGCAAGCGCTCATCGAGCGCATCGATGGACGGAGGCAAAACGAATATGCCCACGGCGCGCGGAAAATGCATCTTGACCTGGCGCGCGCCCTGCCAGTCGATCTCCAACAGCACATCCACGCCCGCGCTCAAATGCTGCTCGATCTCACGGCGCGAGGTTGCGTAAAAATTGCCGTGCACTTCCGCGCTTTCGAGAAACTCGCCCTGTGCCTTGCGCCGCTGAAACTCGGCCAAGTCGAGGAAGTGGTACTCGCGCCCGTTGACCTCGCCGGGCCGGGGAGCACGCGTTGTGCACGAGACCGAAAGGGCCAGTGCCCGATCGCGCGCCAACAAAGCGTTAACGAGGGAGGACTTGCCCGCTCCCGAGGGTGCCACGACCATAAAGATCTGGCGACCCGACGCGCTGGGGAGCACTTGCGGGGCGCTACTCATCGGTATCGTTCTCCGAGACAAGTCGGGGCGGCGGTTGGCGTCGGCAGGGCGCGGGCGGTTCTCATTCGAGATTTTGCACCTGTTCGCGCATCTGTTCGATGAGCAGTTTTAACTCGACCGCGGCCGTCGTCATGTCGATGACATTGGCCTTGGAAGCAATGGTGTTGGCCTCGCGGTTTAGTTCCTGCATGAGAAAATCCAGTCTCCGGCCGACGGCACCTCCCTGCTGGACGATGCGCCGCACCTCGGTCACATGCGCCGCAAGCCGGTCGATTTCTTCGGCAACGTCCGAGCGCATGCCGTGCAGCGTGAGCTCCTGGCGGATGCGCTCGTTGACTTCCTCGCGCGATAGCGCCCCGCCCGAGAGCGCCGATCCCAGCGCCTGCAACATGCGCTCGTTGAGCCTGCGCTCCATGTCGGCGAGAATCCTCGGCACGCTGGCACGCAACAGCACCAAAATTGCCTCGATGCGATCGCAGCGCTCGAGCAGTGCCGCGCTCAGCGCGACGCCTTCGCGGATGCGCGACGCCAGCAGACCCTCGAGCGCATCGTGCAACGCGCGCATCAGCGGCTCGCGCCAAGCCTCCGGTTCGGCGGCTTGTGACTCGATGAGCCCTGGCCAGCGAAGTACATCGCCAACGCCCATCGGAGCAACCTGCGGCAGGGCCTCATGCACCTGATGCGCAAGTGCACCCAACTGGGCGAGCACCGCCTCATTGATGCGCGGGCGGCAGGCGAGCGGATCGCGGGTGATGGTGATCCGACAGTCGATCTTGCCGCGCGCAACGAGCGCGCCGATGCGCTCGCGCACGGCACCCTCGGCAGAACGCAGCTCCTCCGGAAGCCGAAGGGTAAGCTCCAAAAACCGTCCATTTACAGACTTAATCTCGACCGCAACCGCGCCAAACTCTGCCGTCCGCGTCGAATCGGAGAAACCCGTCATGCTGGCGATTTCCGCCATGTGCTTTGCCTTGTCCGTGTCGGCTCGGAAATGCTTTGCCGGCATCCCGCGGGAATTCGATAAAATGCGCGCGCTTGCCCGATCGCGCCACGGGCACTCGGTGCGATCGAACCGCGCCGCTCCCGCGGCCCCAGTCCCACTACCGCTCTAACGGCGCTGTCCCCCGCATCGGCAAACCATGGCGGCTCAGAACAACGCGTCCTTGCCCGAGGGCTTGCAGCTCGGCGCTTACCGCATTGTAAAGAAGATATCGAGCGGCGGATTCTCGATTGTCTATCTTGCGCAGGACGAAAACGGCAATTCGGTTGCGATCAAGGAATACATGCCGGCGGCCCTCGCGCAGCGCAAGCCCGGTGAGTACGCTCCGTACGTCACGCCGGAGAACCTGAACACCTACCGCATCGGCCTGAAGTGCTTTTTTGAAGAAGGTCGTGCGTTGGCCTCGATCTACCATCCGAACATCGTGCGCGTGCTCAATTTCTTCCGCGCCAACGAGACCGTCTACATGGTCATGCACTACGAATCGGGGCGTTCGTTGCAAGAGCACGTGCTGCGCAACCGCAGCAAGGACCAAAAGGACGTGCTCTCCGAGCGCTTCATTCGCCGCGTGTTCTCGCAGGTCATGAACGGCCTGCGCGAAGTGCACAGCAACCGCCTGCTGCACCTGGACGTCAAGCCCGCCAACATCTACCTGCGCATGGACGGTGCTCCGATTCTTCTGGATTTTGGCGCCGCGCGCCAAACCCTGCAACGCGACATCAGCAAGACCTACCCGATGTACACCCCCGGGTTCGCCGCTCCGGAGCTGTACAAGCGCGATGCCGAACTCGGGCCCTGGACCGACGTCTACAGCATCGGCGCGTGCATTTACGCGTGCATGTCCGGGTTGCCGCCGCAGGAGTCCGACCAGCGCCTGCGCGATGACAAGATGCCCCAGGCACTGCGCTCGTTCCGCGGACTGTACTCGGCGCAGATCATTTCCATGGTCGAGCGCTGCCTGCGCCTAAATTCGCTCGAGCGGCCGCAAACCGTGTACGCTGTCCAGAAGGAGTTGCTCAACAACGTGCCGGAAAGCCCGGAGTTCTCGTTTCTCGAGCGCACCGGCGCGCGGGTGCGCCACCTGCAGGAGCGCATGGCGCGCTTTGCGAAAGATCACAACATTACATGGTTTTGAGGTCCCAGTTGCGTTTTTCGATCTATCAAGAAAGCAAGAAAGGGGGACGCAAGGTCAACCAAGACCGCATGGGATATTTGTACACACGCGACTCGCTCATGATGATGGTCGCCGATGGCATGGGCGGACACGCGCGCGGCGAGGTGGCCGCCCAGATGACGATGCAGATCGTGGCCGCGATGTTTCAGCGCCAGGCCAAACCTCTGCTCGCCGATCCGGCGCGTTTTCTTGAGGAAGCGGTGCAAACGTCGCACCACGAGCTGCACCGCTACCGCGCGGAGCAGAGTCTTCCAGAGGCACCCCGCACGACGATCGTGCTGTGCGTGGTGCAGCAGGGTATCGCGATCTGGGCGCACGCGGGCGACTCGCGGCTGTACCTGATCCGCGGCGGGGCCATCGTCGATCGAACGCTCGATCATTCGCGCGTGCATCACCTGGTTTCCTCCGGACTCATTCGTCCGGAGGACGCCAAGGATCACCCGGAGCGCAATCGCATTTTCAATTGTCTGGGCGCTTTTGTTGCGCCGACGGTGGAAATCAGCCACCCTACGGCGCTGCACGGTGGCGACGTTTTGCTGATGTGTACGGACGGTCTGTGGGGGTCCTTGAGCGACCGCGCCATCGTCGAGGCGTTCTCCGAGCGCACGGTCATGCGCGCGGTGCCCGAACTCATTGATCTGGCACTCGAACAAGCCGGCCCCGAATCGGACAACTGCACCGCCTTGGCGATGGCGTGGGCTGGTGCCGAATCGCTGGATATGGTTCCGCCGAGCGACTCGCCCGTGTCCACTCTGGTGATGCCCGAGGGTGCCTTGACCTCGACGATCCAGATTCCGCGCGCCGGAGACGAACCCGGGCCGGCCTATACCGACGACCAGATCGACGAAGCGGTCGATGAGATCCAGAAAGCCATCCAGCGCGCTTCCAAACTGATCACCGATCAATGAGCGAGCGCAGCCAGGGACGGGGCGCCGGCGAGCTGCGGCGTGTCGAATTTATCCGCGGATATACCCACCATGCCGAGGGCTCCGTGCTCGTAGCCTTCGGGCACACGCGAGTGCTGTGCACCGCCTCGATCGAGGAGCGGGTCCCGGCGTTTTTGCGCGGCAAGGGCAAGGGCTGGCTGACGGCCGAGTACGGCATGCTGCCGCGGGCCACGGGCACGCGCTCGGAGCGCGAGTCCGTCCGGGGCAAGCAAGGCGGGCGCACGCAAGAAATCCAGCGGCTGATCGGACGGTGCCTGCGCTGCGTCCTGGATCTGGAGCGCATCGGCGAGCGCACGATCCAGATCGACTGCGATGTTCTTCAGGCCGACGGCGGAACGCGCACCGCATCGATCACTGGGGCGTATATTGCCCTCGTAGATGCCGTGCGCTGGCTCCGCGCCCAGGGCCTGCTGACCGCGCCCGAGGCGGCCGAGGATCCCGTGCGGGACGCAATCGCGGCCGTTTCCGTCGGGATCGTCAACGGCGAGGCGTTGCTCGATCTGGATTACGCCGAGGACTCGCAGTGCGATACGGACATGAACGTCGTGATGACCGGCCGCGGCGCCCTCGTCGAGGTGCAGGGCACGGCGGAGCGTTTGCCGTTTTCGCGCACGCAGCTCGACACCATGCTGACTCTCGCTTCGGCCGGCATCGGGCAGTTGATCGCCGCGCAAAAGGCGGTGCTCGCGCAGTCCTTGCCTTCGCGCTGAGTGCGGCCCGCGGCATTGCTTGGCATTGAGGAGTATGGAGAAGACCGCGTTGGGCCGCCGGCTTTTGCTCGCCTCGGAAAATCGCGGCAAGCTTGCGGAGCTGCGCGCACTGGTCGAACCGATGGGCGTGAGCGTTCAGTCCCAGGCTGACCTGGGCATCGGAAGCGCGCCCGAACCGCACGAAACGTTCGTCGAAAATGCCCTGGCCAAAGCGCGGCACGGTGCGCGCGCCAGCGGCTGGCCCACACTGGCCGATGACTCCGGGCTTTGTTGCGATGCCTTGGGCGGAGCGCCCGGCGTTCGATCCGCGCGCTATGCCGGAGAGCAAGCAAGCGACGAACAAAACAATGCGCTGTTGGTTCGGCAGCTGGCCGCAACCGGCGAGCGGCGCGCGCATTATCACTGCGTCGTGGTCGCGCTGCGCTGGTGGGGTGATCCCGAGCCCCTCATCGCGGACGGACGCTGGGATGGCGAGATTGTTGACCGGGCGCAGGGCCATGGGGGGTTTGGTTACGACCCGCACTTTTGGCTGCCCGCGCTCGGCTGCACCGCCGCTATGCTCGATGCCGACCGAAAAAATCAAATCAGCCATCGCGCCGTGGCGATGCGCGCCTTGGTAGCGCTGCTGCGCGAGCGCTGGGATTGGTAAGCCATGTCCGGGGTGCGACGGCCGCCGCCCGCGCCGGCCGCAGGCGAGCATCGGGTGGTGTTTCTGGATGGACAGCGCGCGCGCGAGCGGGTTTCGCCACCCCTGGCGCTGTACGTTCACGTTCCCTGGTGCCTTCGCAAATGCCCCTACTGCGACTTTAACTCCCACGCCATCGAGCCGGGCACGCCGGTGCCCGAAGAGGCGTACTTGGCGGCGCTGTGCGCGGACCTCGAATCGACGCTGCCCACGGTATGGGGCCGCAGCGTGCACAGTGTCTTTCTCGGGGGCGGCACTCCGAGTCTGCTCTCGGGCGCGGCGGTCGAGCGGCTGCTTTCGGACGTGCGTGCGCGCCTGCGCTTGAGTCCGGATTGCGAGATCACGCTGGAGGCAAATCCGGGGACACTGGAAGCGGGGCGCTACGGACAATATCGACGGGCGGGCGTCAACCGCCTGTCGATCGGCGTGCAGTCCTTCCAGGACGAGAAACTGCGCGCTCTGGGGCGCGTTCACGACGGCGCGCAGGCGCTGGCGGCGCTGGAAGCGGCGCGGCGCGAATTTGCCAACTTCAACGTCGACCTGATGATTGGCTTACCCGGGCAAAACGAGCAAGAGGCACGCACCGATGTGCAGCGAGCTCTCCAATTTGAGCCGCCGCACCTGTCGATCTATCGGCTCACCCTCGAGCCCAACACGGTTTTTCACAAATACCCTCCGCCACTGCCCGAGGACGAGACGATGGAAGCCATCGAGCGCGGCGTCGAGGAGCTTCTTGCCGGCCAAGGCTATGAGCACTACGAAGTTTCGGCCTGGGCGCGCAGCGGTTGCATCGCGCGCCACAACATGAACTACTGGACGTTCGGTGATTACCTGGGCATCGGCGCCGGCGCCCACGCGAAGATCTCGCTTGCCGATCGCATCGTGCGCGAGGAGCGCTTTCGGCTGCCCAGCGTCTACCTCGAGCACGCCGCGCGCGGGCAGTTCGTGGCCAGCACGCGCGACTTGGAGCCCGAAGACCTCATCTTCGAGTTCATGCTCAACGCGCTGCGACTGCGCCAGGGGTTTGCCCCCGCGCTTTTTGCGCAGCGCACGGGCCTGAGTCTTGCGACCATCGAGCCCATCTTGCAAGATGCCCAAGCGCAGGGACTGCTCGAGCGCACCGTCGAGCGCATCCGACCAAGCGAACGGGGTATGCGCTTTTTAAACGACCTGCAGGGCCTGTTTTTGCCAGCCGGGGCGCAGGTCCGCTAATGCGCTCCCACAACGCCCAGGTCAATATTGCACAAAAATGGTGCCGCACGCGCACGTTTTTTGTTATATTGCACCAAAAGTGATCAAGAACCTGCGGTCGGCCAAATCGCCGCGTGCGGGGTAGAAAACTGCGCCGGGTCCGCGGGCAGCGGGGCCGACTCTGGTACGCTCGCCGGCTCAGCAGCCGCGGGCCTTGCGACGCGGTCCCCGACGGGGCCGCGCGTCGGGGCACACTTCTTGCGGCTCGCTTCCAAATGGATCGGACTAGTCACTGAGAGGAGAGGATTCAATGGCGTCGGCAAAAGACGTTTTGAAGCAAATCACGGAAAACGAGGTGAAGTTTGTCGATTTGCGTTTTACCGATACGCGGGGCAAGGAGCAGCACGTATCGGTGCCGGTGAAGGCCTTTGGCGAGGAGAAGTTTACGGACGGGCATGCCTTTGACGGCTCCTCGATTGCGGGGTGGAAGGGCATTGAGTCCTCGGACATGCTGCTGATGCCCGATCCGGCGAGCGCGCGCATGGACCCGTTTCGAGAAGAAAACACGCTGATTTTGACCTGCGACGTTCTGGAGCCGATGACCGGCAAGGGCTACGAGCGCGATCCGCGCTCGCTGGCGCGGCGTGCCGAGGCGTATTTGAAGTCCAGCGGCCTGGGCGATACGGCGTTTTTCGGTCCCGAGCCCGAGTTTTTTATTTTCGACTCGGTGACATGGAGCGTCGACATGCAGGGGTGCTTTGTCAAGATCAAGTCGGAGGAGGCTCCCTGGTCCAGCGGGATTGAGTACGAGCAGGGCAATCTGGCGCACCGCGCGCCGATCAAGGGCGGGTACTTTCCGGTGCCGCCGATCGATTCGCTGCAGGACATCCGCTCCGAGGTGTGCTTGTTGCTCGAGCAGCAGGGCGTGGAGGTGGAGGTGCATCACCACGAGGTGGCGGCGATGGGCCAGGGCGAGATCGGCACCAAGTTTGCGAGCCTGGTCAAGCGCGCCGACTGGATGCAGATTCTCAAGTACACGATTTGGAACGTGGCGGCCTCCTACGGCAAGACGGCCACCTTCATGCCCAAGCCGGTGGTGGGCGACAACGGCTCGGGCATGCACGTGCACCAGTCGGTGTGGAAGGACGGGCAGAACCTGTTTGCCGGCAACCTGTATTCGGGGCTCTCCGAGTTTGCGCTGTACTACATCGGCGGAATCATCAAGCACGCCCGCGCCCTAAATGCCATCACCAACCCGGGCACCAATTCCTACAAGCGCCTGGTGCCGGGCTTTGAAGCGCCGATCAATCTGGCCTACTCGGCGCGCAATCGCTCGGCGGCCTGCCGCATTCCCTTTGTTTCCACGCCCAAGTCCCGGCGCGTGGAGGTGCGCTTTCCGGACCCGACGACCAACCCGTATCTGGCGTTTTCGGCGATGCTGCTGGCGGGCCTGGACGGCGTGCAAAACAAGATCCATCCGGGCGATCCGATCGACAAGAACCTCTACGATCTGGAACCCGAGGAAGCCGCGAAGGTGCCCCACGTGTGCCACAGTCTGGAGCAGGCCCTCGACTGCCTGGATCGGGACCGGGAGTTTTTAACCCGCGGCGGGGTCTTCACCAACGACGTCATCGATGCGTACCTCGCCCTGAAAAACGAGGAACTGACGCGCTTTCGCATGACGACCCACCCCGTCGAGTTCGACATGTACTACAGCTTGTGATCCGAACCGGCTCTGGGATCGAAGCATCGTGGCGGAACGGGCGGCTTAGCAGCCGCCCTTTTTTCTCGGCGCCGCTTTTCCCTTACGCGTTGCGCCCGCGCGGCAATCGCCCGAATGACCGAACCAAACCCGCCTATTTGTGGTTATCGCGGCTCGGGCAAGCCGGTAGACTTAGGCCGCTAGGGTACCGATCGGAAGTCGATGCGGCGTGTGACGGTTTTGGTTTTTGGTCTGACGGTGGCTGGCGGCTGCGTGGCCGCTCCGCCCGATGGCATTTATGTTTGCATCGACTCCGATGGCCACAAAACCTATCAGAATTCCTCCGATGGCACGGCCTGCCATCGCGTCGACGGGATCGTCGCCACAATCCCGTCCTCCGAACTTCCCCGCGGCGCATCGCCACGACCGGCCCGCGCCAGCATTTCTCCGGCAAGCTTTCCGCGCGTGGACATGAACACGCAGCGGCTGCGCGACACCGATCGGCGTCGCATTCTGGAGGAGGAACTGCGCGCCGAGGAAGAGCACCTGGCGCGCCTGCGCAGCGAATTCAACTATGGGCAACCGGCGCCGACCAGCGACGAAGTGATCGGCTCGGTGCGCTATCAGGACCACGTGCAGCGTCTTTTCGACGACATCGAGCGCTCAGAAGGCAACATCGCCTCGCTGCGCCGCGAACTAACTCCGATCCGCTACTGACGGGCTGCGCGCAAGCGTGCAGTGCTCTTGCGGGGCGCCGCCACGCGGGAGCGTTGCCGTGAGCCCGCACCGGCGCCGCTCGGTCGCCTCGTTCACCGGGATCGACGAATCGGGACTGGATCTGCTCTCGGTTGCGGTCCTTCTGGTCGATCGCACGGGCATCGTGCGTCATGCCAATGCGGCCGCCGAGACCACGTTTGACCTTTCGCGCCGTTTGCTCGAGGGCCATGCGGTGCGGGGCCTTTTCGTGCAATCCGCGCAGGTCGACGATCTGCTGGCCGGCGCCGTCTCCCACGCTTACGAGCACCGCCGGCTGCTGCTTGCGGCGCGCCGCTCGCTGCGCGAACCCCTGCCGGCTTTCGTCGTGGCCAGCGCGACGCAAGACAGCCGGATCGGCCTGGTTTTGGAGATCTCCGACGCCCGGCAATCGTGGCGCGGAGCCGCCCGCGAGGAGCGACGAGCGGACGTGAGCGAGGCCAATCGCCGGCTGCTGCGCAACCTGGCCCACGAAATCAAAAATCCCCTGGGCGGAATTCGTGGTGCGGCGCAACTACTGGAAACCGAGCTACGCCTTGGCGAACAGCGCGAGTACACGCGCGTCATCATTGCCGAGGCGGACCGGCTCCAGTCGCTGCTGGACCGCGTGTTGGCGCCCAACCGGGGTCCGCAGGTGCTCGCCGAACTGAACATCCACGAGGTGTGCGAGCGGGTGCGCGCCCTGATCCAGGCGGAATATCCCACCGGATTGCACCTGTTACGCGACTACGACGCTTCCGTACCGAATTTGCGTGGCGATCGCGAGCAACTGATCCAGGCGCTGCTAAACGTCGTGCGCAACGCGGCCCAAGCGCTGACCGAGCAGATCGTGCAGGACCACGCTCGTATTGAAATTCGTACTCGGGTCGCGCGTCAGATCACTTTCGCCCGGCGCCACTGCCGGTTGGCATTAGATTTGCGTGTGATCGACAACGGGCCGGGCGTTCCGGAGGAAATCCGCGAGCGGGTATTCGATCCGCTGGTTTCGGGGCGCGAAGGCGGCAGCGGTCTTGGGTTGGCACTGGCGCAAAGTTACATACAAGAAAACGGCGGCATGATCGGGTTTGAAAGCGAGCCGGGCCGGACCGAATTTCGCATTTTGCTGCCGCTGGATGCGGATGAGGAAAAAATTGCTTAGGACATAGATGGCAGCGAGCATCGAACCCGCCGATATGGCGCAGATCTGGGTCGTCGACGACGACCGCTCGATTCGTTGGGTGCTGGAAAAGGCTCTAAGCCGGGCGAACCTTCCGTCCCGCGTTTTTGAAAGCGGCGCCGAGGTCCTGGACGCCCTCAAGCGGACCAAACCCCAGGTCCTGGTTTCCGACATCCGCATGCCGGGAATGGACGGCATCGAGTTGCTGCAGCAGGTAAAAAGCCGCTATCCCGGACTTCCGGTCATCATCATGACGGCCTACTCCGATCTGGAGAGTGCGGTTTCGGCGTTTCAGGGCGGCGCCTTCGAATATCTGCCCAAGCCCTTCGACACCGACAAGGCGATCGAACTCATTCGCCGGGCGCTCGACGAGAGTCTGCATGTGGCGGCGGCGGCGGAAGATCCGCTAGAGGCGCCGGAGATTCTCGGCCAGGCGCCCGCCATGCACGATGTGTTTCGTGCCATCGGTCGACTGTCCCAATCCAACGCGACGGTACTGATAACGGGCGAATCCGGTAGCGGCAAGGAAGTGGTGGCGCGCGCCTTGCACCGGCACAGCACGCGAGCCGCGCGGCCTTTCATCGCGTTGAACACGGCGGCCATTCCGCGTGATTTGCTCGAATCCGAGCTCTTTGGACACGAGCGCGGCGCATTCACCGGCGCGCAAGCCATGCGTCGTGGCCGCTTCGAACAGGCCGAAGGCGGTACGCTGTTTCTGGACGAAATCGGCGACATGCCGGCCGAACTGCAGACTCGCTTGCTGCGAGTGCTGTCGGATGGATTTTTCTACCGGGTCGGCGGGCACCAGCCACTGAAGGCCGACGCCAGAGTCATTGCGGCGACCCACCAGAATCTCGATGAGCAAGTGCGAGAAGGTCGATTCCGCGAAGACTTGTTTCACCGCTTGAACGTCATTCGCTTGCGCTTGCCGCCGCTGCGCGAGCGCCGCGAAGATATTCCGCTGCTGGCGCGACACTTTCTGGCGCGCAGCGCTCGGGAACTGGGCGTCGAACCCAAGCGCTTGACGGAGGAGGCGCTGCAGTTCGTTACGCAGCTGCCGTTCCCCGGAAACGTCCGCCAGCTCGAGAACTTGTGCCACTGGCTCACCGTGCTTGCTCCCGCGCAGTGGGTTCGTGTGGAAGACCTTCCCCCGGAGTTGCGGCAGGAGCGTGCGCCGGCTCCCGCCTCGGGGTCCGCGGAGGCGGCCAAAGAGCCGACGGCTTTTGTCGGCGCGGCGGCCGCGCGCGCGGCGACGATCGCGGCCGTCGGTGACTGGAAGGAGCTGCTGCGCACGGAGGTCAAGCAGCGCCTTGAAAAGGGACAATCGGCCATCATCGATGAGCTCACGAACGACTTCGAGAGCGTGGTAATCGGCTGCGCGCTCAGCCACGTTCGGGGCCGACGGATCGAAGCGGCCGCGCGACTGGGCCTGGGCCGAAACACAATTACCCGCAAGGTGCGCGAACTCAAGCTCGATCATTCGGACGATTAGCGCGGCGGCCGCGCGCGCGGCGCCGCTTGGCCTAGCGGTGGTTGAGGGTCGCAACGACGGGGGCGTGATCGCTGGGCCGCTCCCGGCGGCGTAACTCCACATCGATTTCGCAGGCCGTACAGACCTTGGCCAGCGCCGAGCTCAGCAAGATGTGATCAATGCGCAATCCCATCTTGCGACGGAAGGCCAGGTCGCGGTAATCCCACCAAGTGAAGGAGCGCTCGGGCTGCTCGAAGAGCCGGAAGGCGTCGCCCAAACCCAGCGCGAGCAAAGCACGAAAGCCTTCGCGCTCCGGTTCGGAACACAAGACCTGGCCTTCCCAAAGCGCCGGGTCGTGAACGTCGCGTGCCTCGGGTGCGATATTAAAGTCGCCGAGCAGGGCCAGTTGCTCGTTAGCGGCCAGTTCACTGCGCAGCCACTGCGTCAGCGCCTCGATCCATTGCAGCTTGTAGCGATATTTGTCGCTTCCCACGGACTGTCCGTTGGGAAAGTACGCGCAGACGACGCGCATGCCTTCGACGGTGAGCGCGATCAGGCGCTTTTGCTCATCCTTCCAGTCGGGCAGGGCGGTGACGACGGCGCCGGCGTTGCCGATGCGCGCCTCGCGTAGCAAGATGGCCACGCCGTTGTACGTCTTTTGCCCAGCAAAATGACACTGGTACCCCACATCGGTGAGCGCCTGGGCCGGAAAACTCTCGTCGGTAAGTTTTGTTTCCTGCAGGCAGACAATGTCCAGCGTTCGACTGTTGAGCCAGGCCAGCAGGTGCGGCAGCCGAATCTTCAGCGAATTGACGTTCCAGGTGGCCAGGCGCAGGGGTGTTCGCGCGGACTCAGGCAAGACCGCCGCCGTCAACGTTGGGCATCCGTCGACTCCTCCGTCGCGGGCGCGGCAGGCGGCGCAACGGGCGCCAGCGGCTTGGCCGCCGGCCACTGCCAATTTTTCGGCAGAGAAACGCCCTGCGGATAACCGGCGTCCGTCAGCGCCTCGCCCCATGCGGAGGGTTCGTAGCCGCGCACGATGCGCCGGCCCACCGCGATGGCGGGCAGTTGCTCGCCGCCGCCGAGTTGGCGAAAAGCCGCGATGTCCTCGGCCGTGGCAATCGTGCGCTCGCTAAACGGTATGGCGCGGGCCTTCAGAAAGGCGCGACCGTCGTCGCAGATCGCACAGTTGACTTGCGAGTACAGCACCACCGGAAAGTCCTTGGCCGCGCGCCGAACCTCGTAGGGCAGCTGGCCCAGCGCATCGTCCGCCTGCGCCGATGGGGTGCTCGTTCCCATGCGCTCGATGTTCGTGGCGTCGCGCGGTGCCTGGTCCCCGTAGCCCGTCTGCCCTTCAGGCCCGGTCCATTTGTACTGAGCTTGTGCCGAGCCGGCCAGAAGCAATAAGGACACAAGGGCGCGCTGCCACATGAGGTTTCACCCGCACAGTTGTACCGAAGGCTTCGGCACGAGGCCCTATCGTCGCGGAATTTGCGCGCCTCGGCAACTCGCGCCGGCCTGCACGCCACGGCCTTAGCCGAAGCGACCCGTGATGTAGTCCTCGGTCTGGCGGCGCTGGGGCCGAGTAAAGAGCTCCGCGGTTGCGCCGAACTCGATCATCTCTCCCAAGAACATGTACGCGGTATAGGACGACACCCGCGCGGCTTGCTGCATGTTGTGGGTGACGATGACGATGGTGTAGTCGCTTTGCAGCTCATTGAGCAGTTGCTCGATGCGGCCGGTGGCGATGGGATCGAGTGCCGAGGTCGGTTCGTCGAGCAGCAGCACCTGCGGGCGTAAGGCCACGGCTCGGGCAATGCACAGGCGCTGTTGCTGCCCGCCGGACAGACTCAGGGCGCTGGTGTGCAACTTGTCCTTGACCTCGTTCCACAGTGCCGACTCGTGCAGCGCGTGCTCAATGCGCTCATCGAGCTGTACGCGGGAGAGCTTAAAGTGGTGCCGTAATCCGTAGGCAACGTTCTCGTAAATGGACAGGGGGAACGGCACCGCTTTCTGAAACACCATGCCCACGCGCGTGCGCAACCGATTAAGCGAGAACCGGTCGTCGAGGATGTTCTCGCCGTCGAGCAGCACCTCGCCCGTGGCCTCCAGACCCGCGTAGGCCGAATAGATGCGGTTGAAAACCCGCAGCAGTGTCGATTTGCCGCAACCCGACGGGCCGATGATCGACGTGATCGTGCGCTCGGGTATATCGAGATTGACATTTTTGAGTGCGTGGTAGCCGCGGTAATAAAAATCCAGATTGCGCACCGAAATCTTGGTGCGCGCTGCCTCCAGCAGTTCCGAACCATTGGTCGTGGCGTCCATGTCCGCTAGCCCGCTGCATCCACGCGGTTACGCAAAAGGTAGGCACGAGTGCCGACGCTCAGCAACAAGACAAAGACCGTCACGATGAAGGCCCCGGCCCAGGCCAGAGCGTGCCAGCTCTCGTAGGGGCTCATCGCGAACTGAAACACCACCACCGGCACGCTGGCCGTGGGCGCATTTAGGCTGCTGGCCCAGTACTGATTGTTTAGCGATGTGAAGAGCAGCGGCGCCGTCTCGCCGCTGATG
>Ga0187778_10000429_pt1 | contig 29780 bp, 34 predicted proteins | sample 1015_Q2_SP5_20_M_FD_132418 | JGI IMG/M metagenome (GOLD analysis project Ga0187778, IMG submission 132418) | Tropical peat soil microbial communities from peatlands in Department of Meta, Colombia - 1015_Q2_SP5_20_MG | ecosystem: Environmental > Terrestrial > Soil > Wetlands > Peat | place... | reverse complement strand
CGGATTGACCGTCATCGCCGGCGGCGACAAGACTCAGTTGGAGAATGCGGCCGCCGAGGCGCAAGTCGTGGGGGAATCGCAGAACTTCACGCGCGACCTGGTCAACGAACCTTCCAATCGCATGACGCCCACAATCCTCGCGGAGCGGGCAAAGAAAATGTGTGCCGAGGTCGGCCTGCAGTGCGAGGTATACGGTGCCGACAAGATCAAAGAGATGAAGATGGGGGCCTTCTGGAGTGTTGCCCAAGGATCCGACGAGCCGCCGGCGCTGATTGTCATGAAGTATGAACCGGCCGGCGCACCCGAGAAGCCGGTCCTGGGCCTGGTGGGGAAGGGAATTACCTTCGACACGGGCGGCATCTCGATCAAACCTGCGGATGGCATGGAAAAGATGAAATACGACATGGCGGGCGGCGCCACCATGATCGGCGCTATGCGCGCCATCGCCCTACTGAAGCCGAGAGTGAAGGTCATCGGCATCGTTTGCGCGACCGAGAATATGCCTTCTGGCCACGCGCAGAAGCCCGGAGACGTGCAGATCGCCATGTCCGGCAAGTCGATTGAGATCATCAATACTGACGCGGAAGGACGCCTCGTTCTGGCCGACGGCCTCTACTACGCCCGCCAGCTCGGATGCACGCATCTGGTCGACGCGGCCACGCTGACAGGCGCAGTCGTGGTGGCGCTCGGCTATGCGAACGCAGGAATCTTCGCCAACGACGACGATGTGTACAACCGCTTTCACACTGCAAATGCAAAAGCGGGTGAGAAGATGTGGCGCATGCCTCTCGACGACGAATACAAGGAACAGATCCGTTCCTCGATTGCCGATATCGTCAATTCCGGTGGACGTTGGGGCGGAGCGGTGACTGCGGCCATGTTTCTGAAGGAGTTCGCGGAAGACACTCCGTGGATCCATCTCGACATCGCCGGCACCGCCTGGATGGAAGATCAGAAACCCTGGATCGCGAAAGGCCCCTCCGGGATCGCGCTACGGAGCCTGGTCGAGTTCGTGAAGGGCTTCGCTCAATAATTCGACCGCCGGGAATTGGGCGCAGTCCGCACGCCACGCGAGCCGCACCGAGCGCGTACCACCGATGTGCCTGATCGCCGATTGTCTTTTGTCGTCCAGCCGGCGACATTGAGCGAACTCAGTACCGTTGCTATAATCGAGAGCGTTCCAAACGCTTCCCGCAACGGATTCATTTGGTTCGGTCGGCAATCCCGCCACAACCGCGTCGAGCGGATAGCGTTCGATCCCGCACACCGCGGGTTTCGCAAGGCGGCCAGGTAGCTCAGGTGGTAGAGCGCAGCCCTGAAAAGGCTGGCGTCGGCGGTTCAACTCCGTCCCTGGCCACCATGTTTTCAACGACTTAGCTCGTCGTCCCACCTGACTTTGGCTCCAATTGGCTCCAAAATAATTTCCAACTGATCAATTCACCATCCGCGATTGCGGCGGCATAGCAATACCGCCTGCGCTTGCCGGTGCAATCGGCTTGGACGTGCGCGCCTCGACCATCGCCGACATCTTCGCAAGTGCGCGCCTTTGTGATTCCGGCACGAACTGCGCGTAGATGTCCATCGTGGTTGAAATGCGCGAATGCCGCATCTGGCCTTGCACGTCTTTTGGGTTGGCGCCCGCCTCGACCATCCAGGTCGCATGCGAGGTTCGCAGGCAACGCCAGTTGATCCAGGGCAGGCCGAGTTTGCGCGCGGCCGGCTTGATGTGCCGCGACAGTATGTTGTTGTCACGCATCGGAGCGCCGGTGCGGACGGACTGAAAAACGAGGTCCTCTGGCCTGTCAGACTTGACGACCTTATAGTGTCTGACTGCCAGTCCAGCTTTCACGTCAACCGTGAGCTGCTTGAGGCGCTGGATGCGCTCAATCACGCACGGCTCAACGCCGATTGTGGCATTGCTGGCCTCGCTCTTTGGAGCATCCCAGTCCCCGCGGCAGCAGCGCTCATCGATCGTCAGCGAGTCTGCTCCCACGTCTTCCCATTTCAGTCCGATCAGCTCACTGACGCGAAGTCCAGTCCAGACAGCCACGAAAACCATGCTGGCGTAAGGCTCCGGGATCAGCTCAAGTACTTGTTCGAACTGCTCTGGGGTGACATGCGGTTTGGTTTTTCGCTTTCCCCGTCTTTCGGCGGGCAGGCGAATTCCTTCAACTGGATTCTTGACCAGCAGCCCGTACTGCACGGCCGAGCTGAGAATGCTCGAGACCACGTCTCTTACTTTGTCCCGCGATTCATGCGCTAGGGGTGAGTTGGCTAACCCGGAGAAATACCGCTGCAACCTGAGAGGTGTCAGATCTCGGAGAGAAAGCTTTCCGAACTCCGGCACCAGGTAGTTGGCGATAACGCCTCGGCTGCGATCCTGAGTCGTTTTGGCCATCAAAGGCATTAGCAGAGGCTTGTACGTGTTCTCCACGTACTCGTTGAAGTTGGTTGCGGAGCCGACCAACTCCAAGCCCTGGTTCTGGGGCCGGAGATGCTCGGCGGCAATTTTGCGCGCTTCCCGCTCCGGCACAGTTGCCGGTGCGATCCGCACGCGCGTCTTCTTTCTTTGTAGCTGACCCCCGACGAACTCGTCGCGGCGAACTTGAATCGTCCACCACTTGCCGCGACGTGTCGGCTTCGGGTCCTGAAACCGCCGGCGGGCCATCGCTTCGAAATCTCCTCTCGACGGCCTGCCGAGATTTGCCTCGCCCGAAACAATACCATGACTCTCACAGGCCGGTGCTCGTTCCTCAAACGAACTCCCTCTTCGGCCATCGAAGGACGCATTTGCTGAAACGGCTGGCTGTGTTGAGTCGGAAGGCGGCCAAGATTTTCGATGCTGCAAGGAGACACTCCTCGGCCTGCGCCAGGTTTTCTGGAGTCAAGCCGAGGGGAACAAGAAAGAAGACACCGCCTCAAAATTTGAACTGTCGCCGATTGCTCGTATCAAAATCTCTTAGGATTCAGACAACTCGGCTTACATCAGACGAAATACTGCTGTGTCTCGAATTTTCGGGATCTAGGTTGGATTGGGTGCCGCAAGCGACGAGCGGAGGTCATGGCGGACTTGCCCTGCGCATGCGATCGAGGAAGTGCGGGCCTTCATCCGGCCCACTGCGGATGATCAGAAGATCGACCGGAACGGGGCATAGCCGGATCACGATGCAGCGGAACCACCACTGGCGATCTGCGTGCGAACTGGAACGGCGGGCTGGTAGCGTTGGCCGCGTCTTTGGTTCAGAGTTTCTTGGGGCTGAGCGCTTGCTGCGAAGCTTCGCCCCCAGGCTTGTGGCCAGCGCAGGATTGATCGGAGTTGCAGACGATCAAGCGGTCGTTTCCGCTTAGGGTGGCCGAACGATGCCTGCCCAGGCCCTGGGCTAACAGAGCTCGATGATTTTCAAATGCGGCAGGTGATCTGAGGATTCGGAACGTTTATAGGCCAGCAACCAAGTTCCGGGACAAGTCGCGAGTCGGATAACACGTTTTCCAGCAGCCACAACTGGGGCGAAACAACCAGAGGACAGAAGGCTCAGTATAGCCTCACAGGTCAGAATCGGCTCTGGGCAAGGCATCTGGACGATCTTACTGGCCAGGTATATAATGAGATTGTCTCGTAGTTGGGGTGCAGGCGATTACATGGTAACCTTCGGGTGAGATAAAGCTATACCAGAACGAGGACGAGACAGCGGACGATAGTCCGACCTTCCTTTAGGCGCAACGGCCTCACGGTCACGTGAGGCTTTTCTATGCGCCCAACAAATACGGTAACAAGTTCAATTCTCCCCGCTGAGGCGGAAACATCTGCGCTCGCGATAAATGGGACAAATGTCCCAAGTATCACAGTGCCCGATCTGACAACCCTGCCGGCCGACGATCTCATGTCAGCGTCCCAGAAAGTCTGGATGCTGGGTCGGTCGGCACACGATGCCACCGTAGCGTGCTTCAAAGAAATCATGTATCGCTACGACGGACGTAAATCCAACTGCCCGACGTTCGCGACGGTTCAAGATGCATTCGCAAGCATCGGCGTCAACTATGATGCAGCACGGAAACTTGTTTATCGCGACACGCGCAAGCGTGAACTCGAAGCGATTGCTCTAAGCGCGCATTCGCTGCGCGCAGCTCCCGAAACATCCAGTCAAATTTCCATCTTCAACGAAAGGGATCAAGTCACGGTGCCCGATGGCGACGGAGAGGTTTCTTACGTCCACCAGACGACGGGCAAGCTTGATGTCGTCCTGAATGAGACTCAAGAAACTGTCGCCAACGTCGACCCCAAGCACGTGACGAAGCTCAACGGTACTCCCGTCATCGGCGGCAAGCTGGCGAAGCGGAGGGAGCACGTCCTCGCTGCCGGTGAACTGCTCATCGACGCCGCCAGCGGTAAGAAATGGACTTACGCGGATGGCAAGTTTTCCGCGACCAAAATGCCAACACGGCGTGAAGTTAAAGAGGAGGCCTCCACACGCCTCCAGGTTGAGCGCGAAGCGGCCCGCAAGCGCAAGGAGGAGGAGAAGAAGGTTCGCCGGGAGCAAGCCGCTGTGAAAGAGGCGGCGAAGATCAACATCGCCAAGGCCAAGCGCGAAGCCGCGCAGGCGAAGCGCGAAGCAAAACGCTCAGCTGCTGCAGATAAGGCAGCGAAGGCTGCGGCAAAGGCTAAGAAGCGCTCAGCGACCACGCGGATCGTAACTCCAGTCAAGGTGAAAACGTTTGTCACGAAGCGCCTTGACAATCCTGTCGATGACTATGTCTTCGGCACGTTCAACACAGACGACCTTAAGACTCCGTTATTCAAGGCCAAGAAGTTGCAAGATGTGGAAGCTGAGACAGCTCGGCTCAACGCCAAATATGGCACGAGAGGCGTTCCGGTTGAGACATCGATTGTCGAGGCCTAGCAAAAAGTCCACACGATGCGAGTCGAGCAGGCCGGCGCATAAGAGTCGAAACCGCTGCGAGGCGGTCGCTGCGACGGTAGGCTACGCAGCCTGAAGGAGCGTCAGGGCGTCATCGAGTCCGCGACGGCCGTTGGCACTCGCGCCTGGCGTGGAGATCGAAGAGACGCCCAACGGCCCTGTGGCGCGCTTTCTCAACGGAGACGCGCAGCAACCCAGCGCGGGAGAAAGTTCAGCAAGCCAGTAATACACAAAGGAGAGAAACAATGGGCGGGATGATCGAGACCGACAAGATGCTGGCGCACGTGGAGTCGTGCGCCGTGTGCCAGGCAGCGGGGACGAACTACATGGAACGCTGCGACGACTGGTCTGACATGTGCGAGAACTTCATGGACTGGCAGTGCGCCGAAGGCCCCTTCGTGCCACAGGACGGCGAGGAGGACGGCCCGATGATGTGCCCGCGCTGCGACGGCCCCGTGGACAAGGACAACTACTGCCGGGCGTGCCAGCGGAAGATGATCTGCGATTGCCCTTGTGACCAGGCGTGCGACATCTGCGATCCCTATGGCTTGTGGCGTAGGGAGCAAGCGGTATCGGGAAAAAGCTAATGAGGAAGATCGTGAGTCGAGACCCGCAGTACGTGAGAGGAGACACATGCCTGTTCAAGTGGACGGAGTGGCAGAGCTTCTCTCCCGCGCGGATGCGGCCATGCGGCAAGCCCGCCCACTACAAGCTCGGCGAGGTTTGGTGCTGCGCAGAACACTACGAGCAGTCGGCCACGGTGCAAGCCGGTTATGCCGACGACGACGACGATGAACTGAACAAGCTTTGGGATGTGCTGGAGGACGGCGACTGATGCCAAGGAAGCCGGACATTTTCAAGCTGCTGGACGTGGAGCGGAAGACGCTCCTGCGTATGCCAGGGAACGCCTTGAAGGTGTGGCTCTATTACTGGATGCGTGAGGGCAAGGAGCGCATCGCCTGGGGAACCGAGAAAGAAATCCATGAGGCGACCGACCTGAACAAAGACACGATCCGCTCCCAGAGGAAGTGGCTGGTGGACAACGGCTGGCTCAAGCCGATGGGCTTCACCAGGAGGATTCACGGCGAGTTTGCCGTGCCACGGTTCAGGGCCAATGAAGGCACTGCGCCGAAGATTTCGGACGGACGCTCCCGAAATATCCCCCTCGGTAACGCCACCAAAAAAACCAGTGGCGACGCCGCCGAAATTTTCGGTGCCGTGGCGGCTGAAAATTTCAGTGAGACTGAGGAGTATACCGTAGAGGAGGATACCGCAGAGGAAGATACCGTTAGTAAGGAAGTGAGTAAGTCAGTAGGGGAAATTTCGAAACCCGAAGAAAACCAACCCCAACCCCAGAACGGTTCATCAGCAGAACAACCCCAACCCCCAACCTACATCAAGTACCCCGACGACCCCGACAAGCAAGCCAGGTGGGAATACCTGAACCACTACTACGGCATTACCCCCGTGCGCCTGGCCACCAGCTACAAGGTGGTGGGCGCTCAGGAACTGATGGAGAGCATGGTCGCCTGCTTTACCGGCTTCGACGAACGTGTCATCCCCAAGGAACTGTTCCCGCCGATGCTGGACGTCTACGACTACTGCGACATGAACTGCTGCTACCCGGAGGATGTCATGGCCTGGGTGCGGAAGCACAAGATGGACACGCCCAACCTGATACCCCGGTCGATCAAGGCGCTGCGCAAGGCTCTGGTGGGCAACGGGGGCGACCTTGTGGGCGTCAGCACCGAGAACGGGCTGATGGCGCAGTTCAAGCAGCACAAGGAGGACGAGTGTCCCGTGTGCCTGAAGGACCTGCGTGCCAAGCCGTGCGACTGCTGCAACGGCCCGACCTACGGATCGCCGGTAATCGAGTACGGCAGGGTCTGGTGCCAAAAGTGCGCCAAGCTGCCGCCAAACCAGCGTTACAACGCGAGGAGTTCGGCATGAGCATCGCCGAATACAGCCTGCTGGTGCTTGAGCGATTGGGCTGCTGCGATGCCTGCTTGGCCGCAGTGCGCAGGGAGCCGGAGACCGACCTCGGCGATTTGCTGTGCGACAGATGCTTGGTGCGGCTGGACACTTTCATTGACGCCCTGCGTGCTGGAGACTCAGGGGCACTAAAGACGGCCAAGGACTGCTGGGGCGACTGTTTCGACTACGAGCACAGCGTGCCGGTGCCGGAAGAATGGAAAGAGGAGGACAAATAGATGGGATGGAAAATCAAGATAGAGGGCCAGCCGTGGCGCAGGTATACACGATCCGAAGCACGGCTCGACCTGCGGCTGACGTTGCTGGGCAGGCTGCCCAGGAAGACCCGTGAGGATTTCATTCGCCTGGCCACTACCGGCCACTGGTGGGAAATCGCCGATGTGCAGAACACTACGAACGCATGCTCTCGTGCCTAACCGAGACGGAGAAAGAGAAAGGCAAAGGACAAAAATGAACAAGCAGCAATGGCTGAGGAACTACCACATGCTGATGACCGGCGACGAACTTGCCGCCTGGGCGCAGCACAACAACCTGGACGCCGGTAAACAGCAACAGGCGCAGGAGCATTTCCTGAACTGCGACGAGTGCGAACTGGACTTGGAGGACGCCAAGGTACCGACTGATGTCACGGCCACGCCGTGTCCCGCATACTTCGCCCTGGTGAATCCCACGGGCACCTACACGGTCGCTGTGTGGGTTCAATGGCAGGTTCCGCCTGAAGCCGCCGACCATCCCGATCACATCGGAAGCGGCGGCTTGATTTTGCGTGCGGCTGTGAGGCCCCAGCACCAGATTTCCGTGCCGATGTTTCCCGAAGTGAACAGGCGTTTCGAAGAACGCGGTGAGAACGAGCGCGGGATGTACGCCAGCCAAGAAGAGGTCGATGCGCTGCGGTCGCTCGCCGCGACATTGGTCATGGTGTTCGGCCGATTTCCGACGATCGGATTCTAATGAGAGAAAGGTATTCGAGATGACAGAGGACGATATGAATGTTATGAACACAGCCCTCCCTGGCGGGTTGGAGGATAAATGACCGAACGCGAATACAAGAAGCTCATTATCCCGTGCAAGGTATGTGGCCGGGAGTTTGAGCTCAAAATCCCCATCGAATTCTACGAGGCAGCAGTCGCAGCTGCGGAGGGTGACCCGGTGGAATTCACGGCCACCTGCCCGGACTGCCGCAATGACGATCCGTTTCTGCGCCTTGTGGACGGGATACCCGGCATCTTCAGCAGCCGCGACTTTACCAGGAGCAAACAATGACGGGCAATTTCCCGCAAGTGCGCACCCGACCATCGACGAAGCAAACACGCACACGGATGGGGAGCTGCTTTCGCCCGAGTTCCGCCAGGGCGTGGAGAGGCTCAAGCTGGCGATCCGCGTGGCCGCAGCCGCGCATGGGGGCGGCCTGGACATAAGCACGTTCTGGGTCGCACTGCACGAGGTTGTGGTCGAGACCCTGGACTCCGACAAGGGCAAGGAGCAGGCTGAGGTGTACTGGAGCAAAATTCAGGAATTCGCCGACTGGCAGCTTACTCAGCCAGTCAGCGGCAGCAGCCCCGGTGCGCAGGCAAGAGCGTTCAAGCGTCAAGCCGAAGACGGGCTGTGGGAAGTCGTGTCGGCCAGCACGGGCGACGTCCTGAACTGGATAGAGACCGAGGCGGGAGCCGACGAGGCGGTTTCAATCCTCAATAAGGAGTGACATGACGGTACGCGAAATATTGGCCATTGAGAACCCTGGCGCGTTGCTTTACGACGAGCGTTACGACGCCGCCCTGGTGGGCGTCACCGAGGGGTTCGGCACGAAGCGCGACACCGAACCAGTGGCCGTGTACGACCGCGAGATTCTTGTCCGTCTGCTGGCCGCAGAGTTTGCCAGCCAGCAGGTCGAGATTTACTCGGGGGAGATTCCCGAGGATGCCGAAGACCCGAGAACCGAAGCGGAAGAATGGATCGCGTACAACATGGCCGGTGCGTACCATGGCCACAACGCGCCTGTTATCGCACGGTTCCCGGGCAAGACGTACCCGGAGAACGAGGAGGCAGGAGCTCAATGAGTAAGGAATCAGCGGCAGGCGCAGCGCCGTATTCCGCTACCCCGAGGCGTGGACAAGGACAAGATCAACGATTGGTTCAATAGCTGGCTAGACCTTTATTTCAGCGCTACGGACAGCGTGAAGAAGGAGAAGCGCCAAACTTTACCGAACCTGGAAACGGCTCAATGACGGGGACCGCATGAATGGATTTGTATGAAGCGCTCGAAACTGCTTATGGAGAAGAACCTATGAACTACGCGAAGATTACCAACGCAGCCCCGCTGCTTGAGAAGATGGCCAAGCACGCGGACGCAGGCTCGCCTTTCCTTGCCATCGAGTTCGACCCTGCGACTTACGACGTCGAAACCCCGGTGGGCTTGAGCACAATGCCCACCTACGATGACATCGAGGCGGCGAACCTGGAGGGCAGCAACGCCTACGACCCGGCGTCCTACCGGCACCTCCTGGCAATCGCCGTGGGCATCACGGGCGTCACCTACGGCAACGGCCTTTACGGCGTGAACATCGCGACGGAGGACGGCAGGCACGTGGCCGTTGTGCCGGTGACCGAGGCCGTCGCCTACAGGCCGCTCAACGATGCCGAGCGAAAGGCGCTTGCGGTGTCGATGCGCCCGGCGGTCGAGGGCGGCGGGGTTGAGGAGCTATGAGATGGCGAGCCCTGCCTGGGCAGGACCAGAACTGGCGCTTTCCAAGAACGGCGGCGGAAGCGGTCGTGCGAGTGGCTGGCCTGAACAAAAAACCGCGGTGGGAAAGAGTCAGTAATAAATACAAGGAGCCTACCCAATAAACATGGCAAGCGTATTCACAGATGACGTCGAGTGCCCCTTTGTGCCGGGCGAACACGGCGCACACCGACTTGGAAATTCAGCCTAATGAGCGCGAGTGGGATTACGTGCGGTGCGACTTCCGCAGCCACACGCGCATCGTCGAGCGTGAGCTTCACAAACGGAGAAGGATGGAACCATGAGATTTCATTTCGAAACAATGCCCCTTACAGGGTTGACAGATGTAATGAGTGTTCAAGCCATAGCGATGACGGGCCATAACCGCTTTGTCGTCGAGGCTGAAACGGAGGACGAAGCTAGACAGAAATTGCTCGACTTGCTAAACAAGCGAGTTTGGGAAGGACAAGTCCGCCCGGCAACTGAAGACGAAGCCAAGGAATTTGAAGAGCGGCAGTACGAAGGCTACGAATTACACGAGTCTATTGACCGAATGCACGAGCGATTCGTCAAAGGCGATGGGAAATGAGTAAGCGCCGCCGGTCAGAGATCGTGCAAAGCTCGAAGCGGCCGTCAAAGGTCGCCGTTTTGGCGGAACTCCTGCGGTTAACAGAACAAGCCGGGACGATGGAAATCAGTCGAGATTATTTCAGAGCCAATAGCAGGTTCAGAGATAAGTGGACCATGTACTGGCCCTCATTCAAGGCATTCCTCGCTGCTGCTTCGGAGGAGGACGATTTGTATTACGCAGCGCTCGCAGAATTTGTAACCACCGGGCGTCGGAGGCACGCCCGCCAGCAGTTTGGGGAATTTGCCCGGACAAGCTTTTAGCCTTGTTGTTCGAGCAGTGCGACGTGGTCCAGCTTGCGCATCTCAGGTAAACAACAAGTTTGGTGGTTTGAACACACGGCCATGGGCCGCATAGCGTCCATACAAAACGCTCTACGCGCTTTCTCGCTCGCCCACCACAACCGCTATCAGATTATCGAGGCGACGATCCGCGCTAACCAACGCCCGCAACCAGGAACGGTATGTGCCGGGCAAGTCGCGGTACAAGACCAAGCGCGGTGCCAACGCAGATTCGTTTAGCAACAAGAACCAGCTGTGCGGCCCGCACGAGGATCTCCCAGAGCGGCGCCCCAAGCCGGCGACCTGCACGTACGACAACGGCATCGAGCGTATCCCCCTGTGCCCGGAGCATTACGAACGCATGGCGCCGCCAGGAAGCGGAACCTGGCAAGGGCCCCAACCTTGCGGGGCGATTTTCGCAATATTCACCCTCTAGACAGGGACTGCGAATCATTTACATGAATAGATCCGAAAAGAGTTGTTCTTGTCTGGTTCCGGGCTGTGGCCGCCCAGGTACTCACCGAGCGCCGGGCGGATCGGATTACCAGCATCTGTGTTGTCCCCACTATGAGCAGTTCGTCGCGCATTCGTGGGACCCGACAAACAACCCAGTTTTTCCCGTTCTGATTGAACCATCCTGACGATGATTCCAGAAATTTCTTCCGTGACGTCATCATCAAGAGCTTCGTCCCAGTTCCGCTTTTACGACGCGCAGGTACAGCGCCGCCGCGTCGTGGAAGAGTCCTTGCTGCGTATATAGCTCGGCAAGAAACGTCAGGTTTTCGTCGGACGGCTGGGCGTCGATGAGATTCTGCATCAGACCGACCGCTCTCAGTGTGAGTCCCTGCTGCTGGTAAGCTCGTGCGCGCTCAATCGTCCTCCTCACTGCTCCTCCAGAATCCTAGTGCGTCCCCGCGCGACGAGGGTGCGCATCCAGCGGCGCAGCCAAAGCAGGATCACCGGTGCGAAAGTCGCGAAAGGCAACAGGGCAAATCGAAGCCCTAGACTGCAGCGAAACCGGAGAAGAACGAATATGAGTAGGAGCGCAAGCTCGAAAAAGTACGAGCCGAACAGCCCAGCGAACATATATGCTGTCGCCTTCGTCACCGTCCGCGCGATGCCGCCCTCGGCGTCGCGCCACGTCTCCAGCCGATCCTCCCGGTTCGCCCAGCGCACAGTTTCCAAATGGCAGGAGATCAGCATCCAGAATGCGCACGACACTGGGCCGAGCCAGAAACAAAGCTGAGCTAGCCCGGAAAAATCGCCATGCGGATTCCTCCAGGTAAGAAAAAGAGGGAAACCGAAGAAGATCACTGGAGCCAGCAGCATGAACGGCATAAGTAAGAGGTTCAGAACGACCAGTTTGATTAGGTATGTCCAGATCGTCCTTATGATTTCCATCGCTCCTCCTAAAAGTTTCCTATTGTCTGGACGCAGTCACGCTATCGCACTCCGCTTTGCTGACGACCTTGGCTGCGGCGGCGGTGTGTCCTCGCAAAAGGCAATTAAGGTTTTCGGGGGAGACGTTGTGCGGTGCTACTTCTTGCACCGGATTAGGAGCCCGGGGTCAGAGGAGTTGATGGAAATGAGAAAGCCAGGCGCGTCGCGCGTGGTCTGAAATCGGTCATTGGTGCGGCCGGCAATACGGTTGCCTTCATCTCGCACGACCGCAGAGGTATCAGTGAACCCAGTCGTCACCGAGGCTAGGATCTTGCGGTTGCCGTCCCGAACGTAGTCCTTCTTCAGCATGTCTGCTCTCGCCTCCGCATGAAGTATACGGAGCAAATCGAGGAGGCGGCCATTTTGGGAGGGTAATCTGAGAGAAATCTTTGGTTACATTACCCGCGCTTCCAGACGATCTCTCGATACCCTCCGTATACTGAGGACACGGTACTGGAATTCGAGAATCCTTACTCATGCAAAGAGCGCAAGCTACAGACCAGACAGGGAAGGTGTTCACCGTCGAGCGAGGCCTGCGCAGGTGCTTGGTCTGCGAGGAGCTGTTTACGTGTACAGCGGCCAACTCACATGCACAGGTCTCGTGCCGCCCGAAGATAAACGGTTTCTCAATCGGCTGCGCAGCGGTAGCTGAATTCCCCGGCTGACTAATTCCCTCAAATGTTCTTTTAAATAGCTCGGTAGTAGGCGGGAGCACCCGCCATTTGGATTCCCGTGCCGGATTACTACCGAGAAAAGAGGTTCTCCAAGTTAAATAGAGTTGCCGCTCTCTCAAAAAGATCGGCCAGTGTTGCAAAAGATGACTGATTGCCCCTCACCCATCTCCTCCCCTAAGCAACTGATTTCGCAATAATCCGCCGGCCGGCAGTGTGCCGGCTGTGTGCCAAGTTCGGAGGAGATATTTCCCGTCGTCTCGGACAAATCGTCAGCCGTGGCCGGCAGCGCTGGCTCGTCCGCATCTTCCTCGGCCGCGATCGCGACACACGAAGGCGTCGGTACTACAACCGCACCGTCCACGGCACCGCTCGCCGCGCCCAGGAATACCTGACCAAGATGTTGCGCGAGCGCGATCTCGGCCGCGGTTTGGAGGGAGCAGAGATCACGCTAGATGAATTCCTTGATCGCTGGCTCGAGACTGCTGCCAAGCCGCGTCTGCGGGAGAAGAGCTATCGAGGTTACGAGAGCCTCCTTCGCAGATATGTTCGGCCAACACTCGGCGAGCGAAATCTAGCTACACTTTGCCCGCTTGATATTCAAGCGACACACCAGCAATTAGTTGAGCGCGGCCTGTCCTCTCGCACCATCCGATACGCGCACTCAGTCCTCCGTTCCGCTATGCGTCAGGCCATTCGCTGGGGGCTTCTGTCGCAGGATCCCACTGACGGAGCCCAGCTGCCGAGGCTCGGGCGACGGGAGATGCGCGTCCTCACGGCAGAACAATCCAGGGCCTTTCTCTCAGAGGCGCTCAAAACTCACTACGGACCGGTGTTCGCACTTGCACTCACCACCGGAATGCGGCCCAGCGAATACCTAGCCCTGAAATGGCCAGACCTCGATTGGGACCGCGGAACTGTGTCCGTCGTCCGCACGCTCGAGAAAGTGAGTGAAGGTTGGCGCTTTGCGGAGACCAAGCGCGCCCGCAGCCGACGCATCATCAAGCTCCAGGAGTGGGTGCTCGGAACACTGAAGAATCTGCAGGCAAGAAAGATTCATCGAGGAGGATGCAGCTGGCCTGAGGCTGGCGAATTGGTCTTTACGACCTCCGCTAGTCGCCCCATTCATTCCGACAAACTGGCAAAAAGATTCAAAGGCATTCTCCGCCAGGCTGGATTGCCACCGATACGGCTGTACGATTTGCGCCACACCGCTGCGACGCTCGCTCTGACAGCTGGCGTTCCACCCAAGGTCGTTGCTGAGCAGCTTGGTCATGCCAGTGCCGCGTTTACCCTCGACGTCTATTCCCACTTGTTGCCGCACATGCAAGACCAGGCAGCGATTCAGGTGGAACAGATTCTGCTGGGACGCACTACACTCCAGCGGTCTGATCGAATTCGGAGCAAGAAGGCTCATTCGGAAGCTGGGTCGAAGAAGCTTGCCGCGGCCGTGGATGCGGTGCCAGGAAGCGGTCGCAGAGGTTTGGGTGCCTAAGCAGCTTCGCCGTATGTTCGCCATGCGAGTATGATGAGTTGAACCGTTTGTGCGCGTCGTCACTGAGTTCTGGGAGTGTAATTCGTAGATTCGAGTCAATCGGGAGGTCTTACGTGCTGCTCGTCATTCTCGCCGTCGTTCAAATTATTCTGGTAGCCGTTCTCGTGATTCTTTTTCTGACGAACCGGCGTAAGGACTCACAGAACTCATCTCCGGAGTTGCTAACTGGACTGGCAGACCTGCGCAGCTCCGCGGAAAGGCTGGAGGGCAAGCTCAGTGCCGATATGCGCACCCTGCGGGAAGACAGCCTTAGCTATTCGCAGCAAGCCCGCCAGGAGGCGGCGGCGGAAGCGCGCTCGCTGCGCGAGGAACTGGTCACGAATGTAGGGCAGCTCGGCGGTCAAATGAATGACAACCTCTCCGCGTTCCGCCGCGATCAGGTATCCGCGGCCAATCATCTTCGCGATGGCGTTACGACTCAGATCGATCGCCTCGTAAACAGCACAACGGAATCTGACCAGCAGCTGCGCGACGTCATGCAGGAGAGGTTTGCCGGCCTGGAACAGCAAGTCAGCGATCAGCTCACGCAGTTCCGGGATCACCAAGGGCAAACCAGTGAGCAACTGAAGGAATCCGTCCAGACGAACTTCAGTCGCCTGGGATCTGAGCTGCGCGAGACGAACAAAGAACTCAGCACCAAAGTGCAGTGCAGCTTGGTCGATCTCACGGAGAAAATCGGGGGTCTCTCCACGGCAAACGAGCAAGAGCAGGACGCACTGCGGCAGGTCGTTGAATCGCGGCTCGACAAGCTGACTGAAAGCAACAACGAGAAGCTAGAGCAGATGCGGCAAACCGTCGACGAGAAGCTGCATACGACGCTTGAAAAAAGGCTCACCGACAGCTTCGGCTTGGTGACCGAGCAGCTTGGGAGAGTGCAACTCGGCCTCGGGGAAATGAAGGATCTGGCCAACGGGGTCGGAGACCTTAAACGAGTACTGACGAATGTAAAGACCAGGGGAGGATTCGGAGAAGTGCAGCTGGGCCTACTGCTCGATCAGATGCTCTCCCCAGAGCAGTACGTCACGAATGCCCGCATCCGCAAGGACTCACAGGAGGCTGTCGAATATGCAATTCGCATGCCTGGCACAGAGGACGGGGAGCCCGTGCTGCTTCCAGTGGACGCGAAGTTTCCGCGGGAGGCCTGGGAGCGACTGGAAGATGCTCAGAATCGGGGCGATCAGGGTGGAATGAAGGCAGCTGGCGCCAAGCTCGAAGCCGTGATTCGAGCATCCGCCAAAACGATAAAGGAAAAGTATATCGATCCCCCGACGACCACCAACTTTGCAGTCATGTTTCTCCCAACCGAGGGCCTGTTCGCGGAGGTGGTGCGCCGTCCGGGACTAGTCGACGATCTGCAAACGACCTTTCACGTTTGCTTGGCCGGTCCAACCACATTTGCGGCATTGCTAACGAGCCTGCAGATGGGCTTTCGCACTTTGGCGATTCAGAAAAAAGGCAGCGAGGTTTGGAAGCTACTGGCGGCAACGAAGCTGGAATTCGGGAAATTCGGTGGGTTGATGGCCAAGGTTGAGAAGCAGGTCGGCACTGTTCAAAGCACTCTGAAACTAGTGAGTAGCAAGACCCGCACGATCAATCGTAGGCTGCACGGAGTTGGAACGCTAGACTTGCACGCAAAAGCGAGTGTTGCCCACCTTGACGGTGACGAGGCAGTCAAAGAGCCTAGCGAAGCCGAGTCCGTTGTGGCCGAAGCAGAATTGTAAGCTACAGCCGATCGATACAGTTTATTAGCTAGCTTCTTGCCCGAAAGACAGTCATCCGAGCTTGTGGAAATCGGCCGAGTGGCGGGACTGCCAGAATTGGGTTGGAAACCACCGTTTCTCAAGCGCGTAGTGTTGAGCTAACTGCTGCAGGTACACCTTGCACTCCGTGACCTGAAAATGATCATATTGCGCCGGTTCATGCTCCAGCGCCTGCGGAACCATTCGGGCATCTCTCAGGGCTTTTGGGACTCCCGCCGAAGCTAGAGGCTGAAGCGTGAACGCCGCGTCTCCCACCGCTAACCACCCAGGCCCGGCACATGGAATAAGCTGGGAGGAACCGCAGGGTCTTACTTTGCTCTTCCCGAACGTTGAGTTAGCCAATAAGGTCCGCAGATGACGAGTTTTGTATAGACAAGTGGCAATGTCCGTTTTTGATTCCCGAATTGTCTGGGCGGTAGAATAAAAGGAAAGAGTTCCTTCCTCAGGCAGGCAGCAAAGGTTCCACCAACCATCTGAAGTGCTCTCTGTCCATGTCCCCGTGATCTGCGGTTGATGCACCGACACCGAGATGCAGAATATCTGGTCGAGGGCAAAGCGCTGCGCACCCAAACGACGGCCAACCAGCGACGCGCGACCCGTAGCATCAATGAGATATTTGGCAATGAGGCTGCGATGCTCGCATCGAATCCGCCAAGTGTCACGAGACCGCTCGATTCGCAGAAGTTTCTCACCTTCGATGGCTATGGCACCCCACTCGATAGCGCGCCCTCGCAAAGAGTCAGCCAGAATGCTTCGTTGCACAATACGAGCACCCACTTGCCTCGCACGGACTTCCTGGTCAGAGCCCCACCAGGCGACGACTTCGGAAAGATCAGCTCCAACTTGTATCGATAACCTTCCTAGGTAGCGAGCAGCGGCTGTCGAGATCGACTCAATTGCTGACCACCGATCCGGTTGATGCAGAAGCGCGACACTCCAGCCTACAGACAGGAGTTCGATAGCTGTGGCACACCCTGCAACGCCACCACCGATTATCAGTGCGTCAACTTTGTCATTTCTGCTCAACGTGTTCATCGCCCTCGAGAACGACAAAGCTCAACTCAGACCATCGAGTACGCATTTGCTCGAACCGAGCCAGATTGGTGATGTCATCGGGATCGGGCGCGGCTGGCTCTTTAGCCGCATCGAAAGGCTGCACCCATCGGCGGTACGGAGCCGATGCATCGGCGCGAATATCGTCTGGCCGTTGAGCTGTCCACCACATGTAAATCAATCGCTCATCGGAATCATCGGGGGTGTGCTCTTCCTTGTGGCAGTCATAGAAATCAGCATGCCATGGCAGCGCCATTTGTTGTGAGAAGAACCCCGGCTGAAACACTAGTGGGCCCAGCTGGACGCCGGTGTCCTTTAAACGAAAGGCCCCTGCGTACAGATCAGCCTGCCGAATAAGCCAACTAACCTCGATGCCGGGGTAGAAAGGACCGCCGACACAATTCTCCGAAGCGGCGCAATCCAAACCATGAGGTGTGATTGCCCCAGGAACCGGAACTGGAGCAAATCTCACATCCCCGAATGTCCAATCCTCCTTGAAGCGCCCCTCAGACCAAGCTTTTAACAGTGCGTATTGCACTCTCGTAACGCTCAAAAACGCACGCGCCGTCGGCGGTGGATTAGTTGAAGCGTCAGTTTCAAAAAGGTCCAAGGTTGTGTAGTCATCACCAAGTCCCCTAGGCATGTTGAGCCGATCCAATTGGTCCAAATTCGGATTTCGGATTCTCCGAAACACAGCTTGCCGAATCTGGTCTTCACCACGGCTTGCCAGACGCGTCCAATCGGGCAGTGTGCCATGGTAGTCGGGGCGGCCAATCGGCGGTTCATGGACATCTCGGGCAGCCAGTGCTCTTGATAACACAGGGTAGATGTTGGCGACGAAAGAAGGCTGGTAGCCTTCGGCGAAATCATTCGTTTGATCTTGCCACGCTGCCTGTTGAGCGAGGAGATCCTGGAGAACCGGATCGTTACCGGCCTGACAGACTTGGCGAAGGCGCACCGCGATATCCCAAAGAGCGTCATATAGGGTAACCACGTGACGAATACCGGGGGCAAACTTCGGCGGCCCAACCGCAACCCAGGCTGGCTGCGCAATTTCTGTATGACCATCCGGAAACGTAACCGAAGCCCTGACAATGCCATCAGACATGTCATCGAACCAGCCATCATTGTTCGCGTACTCGTCGATCGGTCGGGCGGTTTCATTCGATGCCGTTTTGCCTGATCCTCCAAGGAAAAGGAGTCGCCCTTCGCTCTCCATTTGCGCTCGACCCAAAAGCTTGATCGGAGCCGTCGTCTGTGAGTCGATCAGGTCGATCGAGCCAGGCGACGAGATCGTTACTTCGCCAGGATCAATTTCGAGACCTCGGCGGTCCGTGATGTGAGCGTTCCGCATATTCTTTCGTTCTGGCTGGCCACGACCTCTATCTTGTTTTTCAACGTCATCAGGTCGGCCTACTCGATTAACGTATGGCGGGTTCGTCTCAGCCCCGCTCTGACCATTGAAGGTAAAAAAAGAAGCTTTTCGATTCGCAACGTGTACTCGCCACTCGATTTTGACGCCGTCGGCCAGGGTCAGTTCTTTTATGGGATTTCCGGAATCGTCGAACTGAAAGATCCGAAACCGCGCAGCCTGGCGAAGAATCTTGCCTTGCGAGTCTTTGAACGGTTTGAACCGTGAGGCGTCTGGATCCCAATTTCCTGGGACGCCCGGGCTTTCAGGCCCAATAAAAAACTGATCCGAGTCGCCGACTCGCGCAACACCGATCGCGGGATGGATCCTCAAGTTAGACATGTGTCCCTCATTCCGTCATTTCAGGTTTTTAAGAAACTGATCCAATGCTTGAATCTCCGCATCGTCTAGGACGCGATCTGGCGGCATCTTGAAGCCAGGCACCTTGGCTTGTTGCTTACTCGGATTGATGCGCTGCCGCATGACGCCAGCCTTTTCGACAATGGTGGGTCTGTCAAAAATAGAGAAACGCACGGAGCCGTGGCAGCGGAAGCAATATCGGTTCAGTCGATTAAGTCCGTCGGCTTCGGAAGCTTGCCAAACCGGCCCACCACTCAATGAGAAGCTGCGTGACGTTGGGGCGAAATGATCGTTAGAGTCTGAATGTAGCTTGAGCCATGTGCGAGCAGCTTGGGCCTCAAATGAATCCGGCCGAACCGCTGAATTCTGTGCCAGCGCTTCCTCGTTGAAGCGCCGAATCACGTCGAATGCAGGCGCAAACGATGGTAGCGAGGGATCGTTAGTGCCGGCGTCGAAAACGAGGGCGGTGTCGGCGGTCTTGAGAGAGGAAAAATCATTTTCCAAACGGTCGAACCAGTGGTCGGTATCGAGATAATTCACCATTGGGGGCCGCAGATTGCCTGGGCTTCCGTGGCAGTCATTGCATCCATCGGGAACAAAGTAGTCGCGAGTGCCGCCATTGGGCAGGTCGGCAGCATCGAAACTGGCATTCAAGGCCACCGTCAACTTTCCTGCAGGATCAAAATCCATCCAGTAAAGCTTGTCGGCCAGACTCGGAGCTAGAAGCATGACCTGTGTATTAACAGAATGTCCCAGGAACGGCTGGACACCAACAGGAGCAAAGAAATTAAACAGAATGACCACTGACTGAATCCCGGCTCGCGCCGCCCGTGAGTCTGGACGCACACGGAATCGAACCAGCTTCCGCCAACCCGGAATTGGAGTGGTTGAACTGATGTTGACAATCTTCGGCGCGAAAAATCGGGCTGCCAATATGTCTCCATCTCGGAGAGTCGCGCCGCTAAGGCCGCGAATTTGCAAACCCAAACCGTCAGTTGGGGAGGAAGCACGCGTCGGGTCCATCAAAATTGAGGAGTCCAGCGCCTCCACCTTTGCTCCTGAGATCGGATAGCCAATGAAACCGAGCAAGTCGTCGAGGCTGGTTTTTCCCACCGTTGCATCGAATCCAATCAGTTTCGAGATTCGGAGGTAGTAGTCGCGGGCTCCTGCTTCTGAGCCGGTAGTAATGGCAGGCTCGGTCGGTACGGCACTCCCAGGTATCGCGCAGACTAGAAGTACCAGCGCGCAGACCAGAAGGATCGGCACTCCTCTTCGGAATCGATCAGTTTGCGAAATCATAAAGTTGCGCTCCTCGGTTCCAGACCGAATCGATCATGTCGCTGGTTACTTCTCATTCCGCAATTAGTCTCTTCGAGAATTAGCGCCGGATTCCTCAAACAGAATGTCCAAGCGCATGTCGCTTCGCCAGCTCACAGCAAAATTGTCGCTGTACTCCTTCCAATCGCACTAGGGCTGAACGCGCACCTGCATTGTTGCGCGAATATCAGCAATCTGAACATTCCGGCTCGTCAGGTGCAATCGAACATCATTGAAGACAGGAGCAGAGCCTTTAATATCCGAAATGCTGAGTATCAGCGAAAAGGGAATGCCCGCCGATGGAAATGCCTCCTCTGCGCGCACCAAAGACTCAACCGATAGCCTCCAGTTCGACGACTTGCCTTTTCCCTGAGGGAACCGAGCTCGGTAAACCTTGATCGGCCACCACTTCAGGCCGTGCCGAATCAGCTCATACTCAAACTGGCCTTCCTCTGACTCTTCGGGCAGAAATGCCTGTTTCGTTCGATTCGAGAACGTATCGCCCTCTTCCTGACGCAGGTGAGCATCGACATTCACGCGGACGAATTCGGCACCGAAGTCCCGATTCAGTGGCGGTCGGTAAACAAGCGTCATCTGCGCTTCCCCCCGGCATCCTCCCGTATCGGGATTCACCAAACTGTGCGGCCAAGCAAAATCGAATTGAAGTTCCCGCAGAGCATGCAGTACATCAGAAAACACAAGCGTTATGGCATGGTCATCCGTAAAAAGCATCTCATCGCTTGACCTCGGGGTGCCGAATCCGGTGAACTGCCGAGCGACTTCGCTCAGCGACTCGTCCTGTAACGCTCCTGGGATTTGGCAACCATGGATAAGCATCGCGATGAGCATTTCCCGAGAGAGTGGCGAAGTCACACGACTCTCGAGCGTCGCGAGAGACTTTGCGACGAGGGGCGTGGCATAACTTGTGCCATGTCCGGCAATTAGTAACCCCTTACCATTCCAAGATTGCAAACCTGTATTGTTACCCGAATCGGGAGTGGCACCGCCGAAGTGGCTTACATCCGGCTTCACTCCCACTCGTAAGCCAGGACCCCGGCGCGTGTAGACGGTGGGTGCTCCCTCAACCCGCGGAGCGCACCCCGGTGGATTCAAGGCCCCAACCGCAATGGAGCGACTGCTTTCCGCTGGCTGCAAAAGTGTCTCTACCACAGTTCGTGAAGCGAGATGCTGCAATGTAGTCTGGGGATCAGCCGACCACTCTGCTCTGCAGTCAGTCGGCCGCAGATTGCCTGCCGAGATAACCAAAACTACATCGTGCTTGTCCGCAATTCGATCCAGCAGACTCGCAACTACCCCGTAGGAGTCACTTTCAACCGGTTCCATTACGTTAAGACTCATGTTGAAGATTCGGACGCCGTGATCGCGATGTGCAACTTCCACACCCGCATCCAGCTCCTCTAGAAAATCAACAATGCCCTTCGGATAGTAGGTTTCAAACGCGAGCCGTTGATCCGAATCCGGCAAAACCCCAATGTCGAACAATTCACATCCGTCCGCCTCATTACACACCGCAGATCCATTCAGCTGCTGACCCGCAACGAGCAGTCCGGCAATAAATGACCCGTGATCCAATTCTTGATGTTCGGGCGAAACAACGCTGTGGGAACCTAGCTTCCAGGAATTGAGTTGATCCCCAACTCCGCCGTCAATGATGCCAACTTTTGGATAGACCCTTCCCGATTGGCGAACCGGCGCACCTTCTGCCTCCGGCGTCATCGCAGACGATGATTCCACCCGCGCAGCCATCACAAGGGGCGGCAGAACAACGCGCCTTACATAGGGATGTGAGTCGAATATTCTGAGAAGATGGCCATGATCGCCTGCGTTGCCACTAAACGCGTGCTCAACCCCAGCGGAAACCAGCCTGATGCCAAACACCCCAGAGGGTCTCGCACCCTTATCGTTTGCGAGATCGATCGGGAATGTTTCTACCGTAAGACCGTGCTCACGTGCATCCGACGTTATAGTAGCGAGTACACGCTGGTGGTAATCGACGATCAGTGCAGAAATATAGGTCGGCGGTGGCGAGAACAGTTCGACAAAGTATGCCCCAGAAGTTCGCGCATCCGAAAGCCACCGAACCGCCTCCTCCGCGTTGAATCGCCTCTTATCAGCGGCGGCCGGTAACTCGATCGATTCCACTGCGCCGGCATCGCTGCGCTGGTCAGACGGAGCAACGTACTCCTTACCTGTCTTTGCACTAACGCGTCGGCGAGTCTCATTTTCGGCTGCTGTGATTTCGCTCGCGAGTTCGCGTACATCATCTGCCGTAACGTGGTAGTAAAGTTCTCCGAGATTCGAAACAGCAATACACGGCCGTTTTGAGGGCGGAAAAAGAGCGCGCTGCGGCCTATGACTTTTCGCCCAGGCTTCCCTCCGCAAACTCACTTTTAATACTCCAGAGCTTGCACCCGACTGTTGAAACGCCGTCGATATTGACGTCACTTGCTTGATCAACTTTTCGCGGTGTTGAACAAATTCCTGGTCTCGCCCTTCGAAAAAGTCGGTGGAAGGACCAAATCGCCCTGCTTCCGGAGCTACAAAATAGTCACGGGTGTTGAGGATTACCTGGACGGGATTATTCGGCATGGGCCGCCGCCTTGTCTGCCGGAGAAACTGAATCGTTTTTCAGCCAACGGCTAATTGTTGCTTGATCCTTTCCTAACAACTTTCCGACATCTTGTTGGGTCAGACCCAGATCCGGTTCCGCCAAAATTCGACGAGAAATTTCTTGCGGCGAAGCCAACAAAAGATCGAGGAACTCACTCCGCTGCGCCGTTGCGTTTGTGACAGCGTATGCGCGCAATGCTTCGATCAAAGCAAAGTCTCCGCGTCCATGTATCGTCGTAAATCGCTTAAGGCTTCTCGCAAGCGTTTCTAGATCACTCCCCGTCATTCCAGCCGACAACCACGACAAGAAAGCCAATGCCGGCGGATCGATCGGCAACGGACGCAAATACAGCTCAAGAATCCTATTTCGCTCCGGATACTCGGGAACCGGGACCATGATTCTGACCTCAAAACGCCGCCACACTGCGGGATCAAGAAGCCCCTCGTGGTTGGTGATTGCTAGCGTGAATCCGTGGGACGAGCGCTTATCGACGTTTTGGAGAAGTGTGTTTACGACTCGCTTTATTTCACCCACCTCCTGCGGGTCATCGCGCAGCTTAGCTAACGCGTCGAACTCGTCCAGTAGCAATAAACACCGATACCGATTGGCGAACTGGAATAACGCACCGATATTCCGTGCAGTTGTGCCGAGAAACGAGCTGATCAAACCGTCCAATCGTGCTAAGACAATAGGGATTCCAAGCCGATCCCCGATGTAATAAGCGAGCTTCGTCTTCCCTGTTCCAGGTTTACCAAAGAGCATGCAGGTGCGCGGGGGTGGGGCGCCAACCTCTGTCAGCTGATCCACATGGCTCCACTCTTCCGTCAGTCGCTCAATAGCCGAGGCCAATGCGTCCTCCAGGACCGGCGGTTCGGGTCGCTCGGGAGGGAAATGTATTTCGGCCAGCGGAGCACCTGTTTCCTTGTCAACTGGAACGGAAACGCGAGGGCTCAATATTTCACCGGCAAACGAAGAGGCAATCGATGGAACAACTCGACTCGGCCTCAACGACGGCTCTGGACTTTGTGGCTTCAGCAGCTCCTCAAGTGCATGTGCTTCCTTCTCGTAACCATCGCTGTGAAGAGCCTCTTTGAGCCGCTCCACTTGAAAGCGAAACGCCGGGCCCGACGACGGCAATCCGATACGACAAAGCGTCTGAATGATGCGGAAGTTATCCATGGGTATGCGATCTCGGTTCATTAAATGCACCAAAGCATAAATAGTATGCACATAACTCGACATAAAATGCAACCCTGCTAGGCAGTCAAATATCATTCGCTATTCGCGAATCGCGAATATAGAATGAATTCATGTCCCTAAAGCCCCAAGACATCGTGGTTGGACTCAAGTTGTGCTGCTACGGAGCGCGGAGGCCATCATTTGCCGAAATCGCCAACGAACTTGCGATGAGCCCGTCGGAGGTTCACGGGGCGGTGAGGCGTGCGCAAGCCTCACAGCTGCTGCATGGAACTGAAATGCACGACCGTCCCAATTTGAACGCGCTTGAAGAATTCCTAATACACGGACTGAAATATGCCTTTCCAGCTAAAAGGGGAGAACTGACTCGTGGCCTTCCTACCTCGTATGCCGCAGAACCGCTCAAAAAGATGATTGCTGCCGGGAACGAACCCGTTCCGGTCTGGCCCTACGCCGAAGGCCAGCAGCGAGGCATCGCTTTCGAACCGCTCTACAAGACCGTCCCAATTGCGGCGAGTCGTGATCCTCGCTTGTATCAGTACTTGGCTCTCGCCGATGCACTAAGGGACGGTCGGATCCGAGAACGCAAACTTGCCGAACAGGAACTTATCAAACTCTTGCACGCCGACATACATGCCTAATCGAAATTTGGAATTGCTCACCACCGCTGCCCAGTTGTTAAGGCCGATTCTAGACGAACTCGTATTTGTTGGAGGATGCGCAACTGGATTGTTGATTACCGATGAGGCGGCAGCCGAGGTGCGTCCAACTTTCGATGTTGACGCAATTGTCGAAATTACTTCCTATTCTGATTACGCTAACTTCTCAGAACGCCTGCGCATACTCGGATTTACCGAAGACACCAGTGAAGACGCTCCAATCTGTCGCTGGTCCCACGGCGAAACAAAGTTGGACGTAATGCCCTTGGACGAGAAGATACTCGGATTTTCAAACAGATGGTACAAACCGGCGATGGACTCCTCGGAAAAACATATTCTGGACAATGATCTCCGGATTCGCGTGGTCACCGCACCATATTTCTGCGCGACGAAGCTCGAAGCCTTCGAAGGACGTGGCAAGGACGATTACTTTTCAAGCCATGATCTCGAAGACCTGGTTTCAGTCATTGACGGAAGAAGCGAGCTTCTCCCTGAACTTCAAGGTGCGCCGCAGGACGTTCGAAGTTTCATCGCCTCCACAGTCGCACGCATGCTCGATTCCAATCAGTTCATCGACGCGCTACCAGGCTATCTACTGCCAGACGCAATCAGCCAATCGCGCATCAGCGTTCTCCTCAAAAGGCTGGGAGACATTGCGAAGCTGTAAACAGATCACGGTAATTGGGTCAAGCTTTCCTCGCTGAAACAATAAAAACTAATGAAGTAGCTGCGCGTCTGCGTTCCACTGCGGACTGCTTTCGAGTGGATGCCGCTTTGCCACAGCTCGGACGGGCACCTCGGCATCGAGCAGTATTCGTCAGTACCACATCCATTCCTTCTTTGCTGTCGGCTCCAATAGAGGCCTCGGCACTGCCGTAATGGCTCAGCGGCCATCGAAAAGTTGGAAAGCCGCCTCGCTGGACGGCTCACCGGCGGATCGTCCCTTCATGCGTTGAACCCCGCGAGAAAAACTCCGATTGCGCGGAATTCTCAGCTTGCGGCGGCTTCTTCTTGTGTTTCTTCAACACGAGAGCCAGCACTTCGCCGCGGTGACGCTTGATCTGATACAAAACGGGCCTGAACTTCTGGCCTTGTGCTGTTTCGACGATCCAGAAAGTATGTCCGGACAGGGTCTTTTCGGAGGAGGCGGAAAGCGCGGCGCGGGGAATCCCGGCGTCCAGCCACTGCCAATCTACTATCCTTCCGCCCCATAGACGCTTCACCGCAAACGTGCCATTGGTCATCTCGTGCCAAAGCACAAGTTCCGCCTTCCAGATGCCGAGATTCCGAAGGCGGATAAGCATGGCCGGCACGCTCACCCGATAATGGACCGCCAGTATCTGCAGGGCCTCCAGGGATACAGGCTTTTCCTTTGCGCGGCGTTTTACGTCGAGCGCGGGCATCAACAGTTCCTCTGCGCCGTAGTTGCAAAGGCGCTCTTCCTGCGGATCGACGGGATGATCGGCGAACTTGATCTCCGGCACGCGTTCGTAGAAAAACGTGTGGCATATCTCATGTGCGACCGTGAAGTTGATGCGGCCTTCCGGGAGATCGCGCCGCAGGACCATGCGAAATCCCGCGCTGAAATCGGTGCCGAGCGGCACGAGCGCCCCGTCCGCCTTGAGGTCGTCGTCCGTCGTGACATCGCGTATGTTGCGCAAAGCCAGAAACGGCTCCAGTTGGGACGGCGCCACCGCCCGCAGACCAAGGCGCCGGCGCAGCATCTTCACGCATTGAACGATCTCATCTATTGCGACGCCGGGCTTCGAGCCCTCCCTCGGGTTCGCGAACCGCTCCACCAGCAGTGACATTCTTCTCCTATGAGCCAAACATCCGCCGCTGCTTTGACTCGGGTTTCTTGGCTCTGGCGAGCCGGAACATCTCGTCCCAGTCGGCCTTCTGCATCGGCCTGACTTCGCTGCGCAGCGAAACCGGGCTGCTCTCCACCTTGCAGGCGAAATAGTCGGCCTTCCACTGCTCGAAGACCTCGGCCGCGGTGCGCGCATCGACGTTTTCCTCTGACTCGCGCACCCAGGCGTAGAAATTTTCCTTGCTTTCCCGGTAGATCGCATCGTCCTTCTCCTTTTCTCCGAGAAGAAAGCCGACGCTCTCGCCCAGCAAGATGCTCATGCGCTCCAGCAGTCGAGCGCTCGGGTTGGATACGGCGATGGGCTCCACCATCATGGCCAGGACATAGTCAAGGCTCACGCCCAGTTCCTCCGCGAAAGCCTTGTAGTCGCGGACCCTCTCATCGACGAGCTTCTTGAGGCGCGGGCCGAAGTCAATCCCGTTCATGCCCGAATACAGAGCGCCGTGGCAGTAGTGCTGTTTCACTATGGCACGCAGCGCTTTCGTGAATTCGTCCTCGCTGAAGAAGATCCCCTCCTTCAGACTGCCGGTGTACTGAACGTCGAAGCTCCTGACGAACGACCCCAGCATCATCCGCGACACCTGGGAATTAACGAGACGGATCGCCGGCACGCCCGCCTGCGTCGCGATTTCGTTTTCTTGCCCAACGCCGTAGCTTGCCGCCCCGCACAGGATCACCACGAAATGGAAAGTCGAGGCACGCGACCGGTCAATCAAATAGACGGTGGAGGGCTTGTACCTCGGGTTGCGTTTCGGGTGCGTATGCTCGCCCGGCCAGTAGATGTTGATCGGTGGATTCGAAAACTCCGCCGCGCCGGAGCACCGGCGGACCGCCTCGACGACGCTCCTGACGGAGGCGTCTTCTAACTCCGTGAGGCCTGTCAGCGGCGTCGCCAGATATCCCTGCAGGATTTTCGGCAGACGGTCCGCCGCGGCACTCAACACGTCCGCCAGTTGCAGCCCCAGACCACAGACGAGTTTCTGCAGGTTTTCCAAGCTAGGCTCCTGCTTCCTGTGAAGGATCTTCGAGATTGTCGATTGCTCCACATCCGACAGCTCTTCAAGATCGCTTTGGTTGAGGCCGCGCGATGCCATATAGACTTCGAGGCGGCCGATCGCATATTCGATTTCTTCCTTTTTTAATTCACGCATTGAACTGACCTCGACTCAATGCTGAGACTAATGCTCCCACGGACAGACCGCAACTCCTACTTCCCGCATGATATTCCGGACTAAGTATTCCTGCGTAAGTCGCACAAAAAACGCTAATTATGCGGAAGGTAGTTTGCCATTCGACGCGCCGGTGGAGGTAATCTGGGGCCGATAGTTGAAGGGGGACTTTAAGCATGATCCGGCTCCGAATTCGCGAACTCAACCTGGAAGTCATCAAGCCGAAGCTGTGGGAAGTGGGGTTCCTGCTGGCATTGGGAATCGTCGGCTGGCTCACCTACGCCTATCTGCTGCGGTGAGCCCATTGTCACGGTGCCTCCGCACGCCGAAACATCGTCCGCTCCGCCGACGCACGCAGGAGCCCAGTCGCAATACTGATCGGCATCGCGCGTCCCCTCTCCTTTCGCGACAGGCTCCGATTTCCCAGTGTCGCTAGCCCCCCTCGCGCCGGGATCAACGGCGCTTGCTGCTCCCTTCGCTGCGCTCCCCATATTGCCATTCCCCTCCGGTGATCCCGCAGCTTCTACGGCCGGCTGACGGTCGGTAAACCCCGAAACCCAGGAGACCTACGATTCTCGCGACGCCTTCTGGGCCTCCGGTGAGCGATTCTCCTAAGATGGCGCTGTCAACTAACCGAGGAATCAACGGGTCGACTGACCGTGAATCAGCCAACCAACAACTGTTTTGCTGGACTTTTGGGCACTCCGGTGTGCCAATTGTGTGCCTGTATATGAAGGATACCGAGCCCAATCGATCGAGGTGGACTGACTGCGACTCACTCGAACGGTGCAAGTTAGCCGGGCTTTTCGCGCGGTCTGTGCGCCAAATGTGGGCCAAGCTCTATGGTTGTCGGCATCAGGACCGACCACTGCAATGTCACGCAGGAGGCCACCGGTTCAAGTCCCGTCGCTCTAGCCATTCTCTCCGACAGTTGCACAGAATAACCAATCCTTCCACACGGCAAAAACGAAAACGCCTACTTTGGGTGTTTCGAGAGATGTTTGAAGCGATAGGCTAACTCCTTGCAGCCAAGCATGGCGCGCCTTGCAAGTAGATTGGCGCGTTGTGCTAGTGCGCACTCTACGGACTCACATCTAAAGTTGTGAACGAGATCAAGGAAGTGAGGAGATCGATCATGCAGGGAACTATGCTCTACGGTCCGCGTGATATTCGTTTCGAGGATCGGACGGAACCCAAAATTACCAAGCCAACCGATGCTATCCTCCGCCTCTCGGCCACATGTATTTGCGGATCGGACCTTTGGTCCTATCGCGGCATCCAGTCGATCACGCAGCCGACCCCTATGGGACACGAGTACTGCGGAATCGTGGAAGAGGTGGGTAAAGAAGTAAGGAACATCAAGCCGGGTCAGTTCGTGGTCGGCTCGTTTGCGACTTCCGACAATACTTGCGTCATCTGCCGCGACGGCTATCAATCCTCGTGCGTGCAGCGCGAATTCATGAGCGAGGCGCAGGCGCCGTACTTGCGCGTGCCCTCTGCGGACGGTACGTTGGTCTCAACGAAGGATCTGCCTCCCAAGGAATTGCTCCCGAGTCTGCTGGCGACATCCGACGTTTTAGGCACCGGTTGGTTTGCCGCGGACGCGGCCAACGTGAAGCCCGGCAAGACGGTTCTGGTCGTGGGCGATGGCGCAGTCGGACTTCTCGGCGTGCTTTCAGCCAAACACATGGGTGCCGAGCGGATCATTGTGATGAGCCGTCATCCTTCTCGGCAGAAGCTCGCCCGCGAATTTGGCGCGACCGAAATCGTGACCGAGCGAGGGGATGAAGGCGTTGCGCGGATTAAGGAACTAACAAAAGGACTCGGTGCGGATTCGGTATTGGAGTGCGTCGGTACTCAGGAATCGATGATGCAGGCGATCCAATCTACACGTCCAGGCGGATACGTAAGCTATGTTGGCGTTCCTCACGGCGTCGAGCTGAATGGCGAGCAGTTGTTCTTTGCGCACGTGCATCTGCATGGCGGGCCGGCTCCGGTGCGCCGCTACTTGCCTGAACTGATCAAGCTCGTGCTGAACGAGAAGATCAATCCGGGCAAGGTCTTCGACTTGACTCTACCTATCGATCAGGTCGCAGAAGGATACCGAGCAATGGACGAGCGTCGTGCGATCAAGACCCTGCTGCAGCCTT